>Ga0105239_10003654_pt1 | contig 18800 bp, 11 predicted proteins | sample KBSC44metaG_FD_92761 | JGI IMG/M metagenome (GOLD analysis project Ga0105239, IMG submission 92761) | Corn rhizosphere microbial communities from Kellogg Biological Station, Michigan, USA - KBS C4-4 metaG | ecosystem: Host-associated > Plants > Roots > Rhizosphere > Soil | place: Michigan, USA...
AAATATGTACGCAATGTAATCTGCGAACACTTTAACTACAGCCGTCAGGAATTATACGACCTCATTAAAGTACATAAGCTTACGACGTTTGATGAAGTACTGAATAAACTCGGTACCGGTGATGGTTGCGAACTGTGCAAACCTCCCGTTGCTTCAATTCTTGCGAGCTTATGGAACGAAATGATCCTGGCAAAAGGTAATGATACCGCGCAAGACAGCAACGACCGCTTTCTCGCAAACATTCAAAAAGGCGGAACTTATTCAGTAGTGCCCCGTATTCCCGGTGGAGAAATTACTCCGGAGAAACTGATCGTAATAGGACAGATAGCTCAGAAATACAATCTCTATACAAAGATCACCGGTGGTCAGCGTATTGATCTGTTTGGCGCTCACCTGAATGATCTGCCCGACATATGGAGTGCGCTGATTGAAGCCGGCTTCGAAAGCGGCCACGCTTATGGTAAAGCCCTTCGCACCGTGAAAAGTTGCGTAGGCAGCACCTGGTGCCGTTTTGGTTTGCACGACAGCGTTAGTTTTGCTATTAAGATTGAAGAAAGATACCGTGGCTTACGTGCTCCCCATAAAATTAAATCGGCCGTTTCGGGTTGTATACGCGAATGCGCCGAAGCACAGAGTAAAGACTTTGGTATTATTGCCACCGAAAAAGGATGGAACCTGTACGTATGCGGCAATGGTGGTTCAAAACCACAGCATGCCCTGTTACTGGCTACCGATGTTGATTCGGAAACATGTATAAAATATATCGATCGCTTTTTGATGTTCTATATAAAAACAGCTGATCCGTTAACCCGTACTGCAACCTGGCTGAACAAGATGGAAGGTGGTATTGATTACCTCCGCAATGTAGTGCTACATGATAGTCTGGGTATTGCAGCACAACTGGAAGCCGAAATGCAGCTGTTGGTAGATAACTATAAGTGCGAATGGAAAGAGGCGATTGAAAATCCTGAAATTCGCAAGCGCTTCAGTCACTTTGTAAATGCGCCTGAAGAAAAAGATCCTTCGGTTACATTTGAGCCGATGCGTGATCAGAAAAAAGCGAAAGAATGGAAGTAAGCTGGTTCACTATTGCACCTGATAACTGATAACTCTTCTGATACTAAAACACTCACTTTAATTTGACTCGTTTGCCTCTCTGCGCGAACAGTTAAATACTTTATTTCCTAACGATTGCTTGCCTGCATTAAAAATGCAGCGGGTTTTTATTTCCCTCATTTATTGCCATTGGAAAAAATAATCAGCAACAACTGAATAGGAATTTTTTTTGCTCAATCTAATGTACACGTTATGATACAAGAAAAAGTACTTACCTGGTTCTTAGCCTGCCGTACAACAGATGTACCTGAAAACGGAGGTGTATGTGTGAAGTATCAGGACCAACAAATTGCCTTATTCAATTTCAGCAGAAGAGGCGAGTGGTATGCTACACAAAATATGTGTCCGCACCGCCAGCAGATGGCACTCAGCCGTGGTTTGATCGGTACACAGGGCGGCGAGCCTAAAGTGGCTTGTCCGTTTCATAAAAAAACCTTTTCACTCGTAAACGGGAAATGTATGAGCGATGACGAGTGCGGCGACCTGCAAACTTATCCCGTAAAAATCGAAAACGACTGGGTTTATATAGGAGTAGAAAATATCGGATGAGGAATGTATCCGATATTCTTAAGATGATGATTGCCCGCTTATGTTATTTAACCGATTGCCTGCCATCTGTTTTTTAAAATATAACCTGCATGAGAAAATTAACAACCAAACCAATTAAAAACCCCGGCAGATGGCAGTCTGACCGGGGGTAAGCAAATTTTAAAATGAATCACGAATCATCATCTTAAAACCAAAACAAAAGTATGAGGAAAAAATTAATTTTCATGGGGGCGGCAGGAATTGTGTTTGTTGGAAATCCGTTTAAAAGTGCCGCTCAGTTTTCCCTGAACGGACAGCTGAGAACGCGTACCGAAATGCGCGATGGCTACGGTACGCTCAGCCCCAAAGGCACTACTGCTAATGTGTTCACATCTCAAAGGACCCGGTTGACATTTGGTTACAAATGGGACAGGGTAAACTTTAATGTATCTGTTCAGGACATTCGGGTTTGGGGGCAGGATGCCTCTACCATCAACAATGCGGATGGCAATAAATTGATGGTTCACGAAGCCTGGGCAGAAGTAACGTTAATGAATAAAGCTGATACCTCTATTAAAACAAAAGGGATCGATAATCTTTCTTTAAAGATCGGTCGCCAGGCATTGATCTATGATGATGTTCGTTTGTTGGGTGATCTCGACTGGTTGCAACAGGCTCGCCGCCACGATGCCGTGTTATTAAAAGCTATGCATCATGGATGGCAGGTTGACCTGGGTGTTGGATTTAACCAGAACAGTGATGCAGCCGGTATTACCAGTACTTATTATATACCGGGTAACTTACCCACGTATGTAACCAACTCAAAAGGAACGCTGGTAGCTACCCCTTCTGGTTTATTACCGCTGGCTGCCGGTGGTTCTGTAGCTGCTGCCAGTTCTTTATCAGGAACGCCGGTGCTGGCCAATACAGTAAGCACCAATGGTATGAACCAGCAGTATAAGTCGATGCAGATGTTGTATGTGAGCCGCAAATTCGGACAGGCGAAATTTTCGGGTCTTTTCTTTAAGGATGATTTTGCAAAATATCGTCTCGATTCTGCAGGCAATGCAACAGCGGGATATGTATATGGTCGCCGCTATGATCTGAAAGGCGTTAATAGCAGACTTACCTATGGATTGATGATCAATGGAAGTTTTGGCAATGCATCTGGTATGAAAAAATTGTATCAGGTAGCTGCTTATTTCCAGAGCGGTAAAGACAAGGATGGAAAAGATCTCAGGGCTTCGCATTATACAGCATCACTTACTTTCCAGAAAGGTAAGTTTAGTTTTGGTCCTGGTTATGATTATTTATCTGGTAATGATCCTTCAACACCCGCTTCGGAAGATCATCGCTTTGATCCTTTGTATGGCACGCCACACAAGTTCTGGGGATTTATGGATTATTATTATGTAGCAACAGGTTCACCGGTGGGTGGATTGCAGGATGCTTACTTCAAAATAAAATATCAATCCAATCGATTTGGAGTAGGTGTAGATGCACATAATTTCCAACTGGCAGAAAACACGGTGAATGCTGCTGATCCCAATAAGATAAATATCGATAAGAACCTCGGATATGAATTTGATATAATACCCACTTATAACCTGAATAAGTTCACAACCCTCGAAATGGGGTATTGTTTTATGCTTGCGAATAACAGCACGGAATATATTAAACGATCAACGATGGATCAGGCGAAGCATCGTCCTGAGTGGGCTTATTTGATGATCAATATTCGCCCGGATTTCTTTTTCGGAAAAAGTGGAAAGTAAGGAAAGGTCAATACAATATGAACTCAAACATGTTTTTAAACTCTTAAACGAACAGTTATGGCAGTAACTACGCAAAAACCGCTCGACAAATTAAACATCTTTTCGCTTACCGGCGTACAAATGAAGACCTTTCACATTACATGGTTAATGTTCTTTGTTTGTTTTTTTGGATGGTTTGGTCTGGCTCCTCTGATGCCTACCATACGCACCGATCTGGGTTTAACTAAAGCTCAGGTTGGTAACACTATTATTGCTTCGGTATCATCAACAATCATTGCACGGCTTATCATCGGGCGTTTATGCGATACCTGGGGCCCTCGTATTACTGCTGTGAGATTACTGCTACTGGGGTCGCTGCCAGTTTTGCTCGTAGGCTTATCAAAAGACTATACAACATTCCTTCTATTTAGATTTGCTATTGGTATAATCGGCGCTTCTTTCGTTATCACTCAGTTTCATACTTCCATGATGTTCGCTCCGCGAATCAAGGGAACAGCTAATGCAGTTACTGGTGGCTGGGGTAATTTGGGTGGTGGAGTTACCAATATGGTAATGCCATTGATTTTTGCTGCCATCGTTGGATTTGGATTTACACCGCACAGTGCATGGCGTTATGCGATGATCGTGCCCGGTATAATGATGTGGGTTATTGCATTCCTGTATTATCGTTTTACAAAAGATACTCCCGCCGGTAACTACAGCGAAATTGGACGTACCCGCGCAACAAAAGGTAAAACAGATTGGTCGGTGCTGGCCGACTGGCGTGTATGGGCCCTGGCAATGGCATATGCTATGTGCTTTGGTATGGAAATAACATTCGACAATGTGGCTTCTCTTCATTTCGTAGATACATTTAAACTGTCTCAGAGCAATGCAGGTTTTTGGGCCGGCATATTTGGCGGCATGAATCTTTTTGCCCGTGCTCTGGGTGGTATCGTATCTGATAAAGTTGGTAATCGTTTTGGTATGCGTGGTAAAGGATTATTACTGGGTTCTGTTTTAATGCTGGAAGGATTGGGATTGCTGGTGTTTGCACAGGCCGGTACACTCGGCCTTGCCATTGCATCGATGTTATTGTTTGCACTGTTTTTGAAAATGGCCAATGGAGCAACCTATGGCATTGTTCCTTTTGTGAATGAAAAGAATGTTGGACTGATAGCTGGTGTTGTAGGCGCTGGCGGCAACTTAGGTGGCATGTGTTTCGGTTTTCTGTTTAAGTCAGAAAACATCACCTACATAGAAGCGTTTCGCTATATAGGCATTATAGTAATAATTGTATCTGTTGTAATATTTATTACCCGGTTCCGTAGAGAAGCAGTAAAAGAAGATGTAGAATCGGTTGTAGAATTTGCTTAAGTACACTTAATGATATTCGAATGTAGAATGCAGAAAGTTGAAGAGAGCAATAGATCAAAAGAAAACAACGGCTGAAAGAACAGGAAAATATTTAAAATGACAGGAATTCAGCTTCAACTTTTCTGCATTCAACACCTGGTTTCCTGTAACGATTGCACCTTATCTGATAACGGTCCGTATCAATAAAGTTTCATCATGAGTAATCAGCATCCGGTTTCTGTGAGCACCACCTGCTGCTATTGCGGCGTAGGATGTGGTGTGGTAGTGAACAAAGATAAAAAGGGAAATATTACGGTTGAAGGCGATAAGCAACACCCGGTAAACAGAGGCATGTTGTGCAGTAAGGGTATGAACCTGCATTATACGGTTAATGACAAAAGCGACAGGTTATTATATCCGCAGATGCGTTATAACAAAAACATGCCCAGGCAACGTGTTTCATGGGATGAAGCGCTCGATCGCACTGCCGCCGTGTTTAAAACCTTTATTCAAAAGTATGGTCCTGATTCTGTAGCCTTCTATGTTTCAGGGCAATGCTTAACGGAGGAGTATTATGTAATTAACAAGCTGATAAAAGGATTCATTGGAAGCAATAATATAGATACCAATTCACGCCTGTGCATGAGCAGTGCTGTGGCAGGATATAAAATGGCTTTGGGTGAAGACAGCGTGCCGGGTTGCTATGATGATATTGAAGCTGCAGATTGTTTTTTTGTAACCGGCGCCAATCCGGCCTGGTGTCATCCTATTTTATGGCGCCGTATTGAAGCGCATAAGGCTGCTAATCCAAATGTAAAGATCATTGTAGCCGATCCGCGGAAGACCGACACCTGCTCACTGGCCGATGTACATTTGCAGATTAACCCCGGTACCGATATTACATTGAACCATGCCATTGGAAGATTACTCATCGAGAACGGCGATATTGATGTGGATTTTATAAAACATCACACCGAAGGATTTGATCAGTATAAAGAAATTGTTTTTCAAAGAACATTATCAGAATCTGCACACATATGCGGAGTATCTGAAGAATCTATTCGTGTTGCCGCAAGGCACATTGGCAATGCGAAAGGTTTTATGAGCATGTGGACGATGGGACTGAATCAAAGTGCTGTTGGCGTAAATAAAAACCTTAGTTTAATTAATCTTAATCTTATTACCGGTCATATTGGTAAACCGGGATCGGGTCCATTTTCATTAACCGGGCAGCCGAATGCTATGGGTGGCCGCGAAGTAGGTGGACTGGCTAATCTGCTGCCTGCACATCGTAATCTGGCTGATCCCCAACACCGTCAGGAGGTACAGCAGTTCTGGGGTGGAACGCATATTTCTGAAAAAGCCGGATTAACCGCCACCGAAATGTTCGATGCATTAAACGATGGACGGTTAAAGGCTATCTGGATCATTTGTACCAATCCGCTTATTAGTCTGCCCAATGTACGCGCCGCTGAAGAAGGATTGAAAAAAGCAAAGTTTGTGGTGGTGCAGGACGTAAGCTCCAAACCAGAAACACTCAAGTATGCCGACGTGATTTTACCTGCTGCTGCCTGGGCCGAGAAGGAAGGCACCATGACCAACTCTGAACGACGTATTGCTTACCTGAATAAAATTTCTGATGCACCGGGTGAGGCTTTACCCGATGCTGACATCATTTGCCGCTTTGCCCAAAAGATGGGGTATCATGGTTTTGATTTCGAGAATGCAGCAGCTATTTACGATGAACATGTACAACTTACCAAAGGAACAAATATCGACATCAGCGGGTTAGACTATAGTACACTTAAAACCAAACGTTCGGTGCAATGGCCCTTTCCTACGGGGGAAACAGGCCATGGCACTGCGCGTTTATTTACCAACAAAACTTTTTACACGCCATCTGCCAAAGCTGTTATTCATCCGGTACCTGATGCCAACACCAGTGAAAAGCCTGATGCCGATTTCCCGTTCATTTTAACTACTGGTCGTATTCGAGATCAGTGGCATACGATGACCAAAACAGGAAAAGTGAATAAGTTGAAACAGCATATTCAGCAGGCATTTCTTGAAATTCATCCCGAAGATGCACGCCGCCTGCATTTGAAGGATGGTGACATTGCCGTTGTTCAGTCACGCAGAGGTGAAGTGCGCGTGAAAGCGACTGTTTCAGCTACAATAAAAAAAGGCGTTGTGTTTCTGCCCATGCATTGGGGCAAGATTTTAAATAATGATCTCAACCGTGCCAATAACGTAACCAGCACATTGGTAGATCCTATATCAAAAGAACCTGATTTTAAGTTCTGTGCCGTTCAGGTACAGCCATATAAAAAACCGCGGCAACGTATTGTGATTATTGGAGCAGGAGCCGGTGCGTTTGGTTTTGTGAAATCGTACCGTGAAATGAACCGCGAAGATGAGATTGTGATTTTCAGTAAAGAGAACTTTCCTTTTTACAATAGGGTAATGTTACCTGATTATATCAGCGGTGCTCAGGACTGGGAGCAACTGATCAAAATGAAGGAATCAGAAGAATCAACATACAATATCCGTTTATATAAAGGCGTAAGCATTGAAAAGATCGACAGACAAAATAAAAGTGTTACCGATTCAACCGGCCGCACTACATATTATGACGTATTGATCATGGCAACGGGCAGCCGTGCTGCCGTTCCACGGAATGTGCCTTCATTGAAAGGCATCTTCACCATGCGCAGTCGTACCGATGCCGATGAATTTAAGAACCATGTACCCCGTGATGGACATGTGGTAATTGTAGGAGGCGGATTACTGGGCCTTGAACTGGCCGCTTCATTGCGTGAAGTGGATATACGTGTAACTATTGTACAACGTATTTCGCGCTTTCTGGACAGACAGCTGGACCCACTGGGAAGTCAGATGCTGCACGAAGAAATGGCTGATCAGCATTGCGATATTTATTATGATGATGAAGTACAATTGTTTTATGGTCGTAGTGAATTAACCGGTATCCGTTTGAAAAGCGGAAAGGTAATTGATTGCAATGCGCTGGTATTTGCTATTGGTACCGTTCCCAATATTGAACTGGCACGGGAAACCGGATTGCATTGTCAGCGTGGTGTAATTGTAAATGAGCGACTGCAAACCAGTGACCCCGATGTATTTGCCATTGGTGAAATAGCTGAGTTTGAAGGTACGTTATACGGTATTACGGCTGCTGCTGAACAACAGGCGCATGTAGTAGCCCGCTTTCTGCAAGGTGATATTGCCAGCTACTATGGTGGCAGTCTGTTTATGAATATCATCAAAATTCATGGCTTTGATTTGTGCAGCATTGGAATACCTGAATGTCCCAATGAGAATTACGAAGAGATTATTTTCCTCGATAAGGCTAAGCGCTATTATAAAAAATGTATAATTCACAACGACCGGCTGGTAGGTGCGATATTGATCGGTGATAAGAGTGAGTTTCAGGAATTCAGGGAACTGATCGCCAATAAGATTGAGTTGAATGAAAAACGTCTGCAATTGTTGCGCAGCGGCAAAAAGGCCGATCCTGTATTGGGTAAGCTCGTTTGCAGTTGTAATAATGTAGGTAGTGAAAACCTGAAAATGAAAATTAATGAAGGCTGTACCGATTTTAAACAGCTATGTTCAATGACCGGCGCCGGTACAGGCTGCGGCTCCTGCCGTCCTGAAGTACAGCGGATCCTGGAAGAAACAATGACAAATTTGGAAATGAGCAAATTAGAAAATTTGAAAATTGGCTAATATGGCGACTCATCAAAACGCGGCAGCAACCCCAAACAACAAACTACAAACATCGAACTAAATGAGGAAGTATCATCATGTTAAGATCAATCTGCCTGGCGGAATAGTTGCTGCCGGAGATTTATATGCGTGGATGGAAGCCGCAGAAAGATGTGGAATAGATCAGGTACAGTTTGGTAACCGCCAACAAATGTATTGCTGCGCCGATACCGGCAATGTGAAACAGTTTACCAAAGAGCTGGACCAGTTGGGTGTGTTTTACGAGGTGAACCATGATGAGCATCCAAATATTCTTACCTCATATGTAGCAGAAGATGTTTTTCAAAATGCCAACTGGTTAAGTGAAGGCGTTTATAAGGATATTCTGCAGCTTTTTGATTACCGCCCCAGAGTGAAGGTGAGCCTTGTTGATGCCAACCAAACCTTTATTCCGTTCTTCACCGGCATTATCAATTTTGTATCATCGCCTGTTAATAATTATTGGTACCTGTATGTTCGCTTTCCTAAAACCACCATCATTTATTGCTGGAAAGGATTGATCTATTCAGATGATATTCCTCGTATGTGCCGTTTGGTTGAAGAAATACTACTGGCCAATAAAGAACTGACAGATGGTGATGCATTATACAATATGGTGCATAACAGCGAGCACTTTGTTACCCAGCCCGTTACTGCTGAATTGAGTTTGCCCAAGTTTGCTTTGCCTTATTATGAAGGCTTCAACCGGTATGGGGAAAAAACATGGTTGGGCATTTACAGACGCGACGAATGTTTTCCGGTTTCTTTCCTGAAAGATATTGCTTCGTTGTGTTTAAAAGCGAAAGTTGGTCAGTTATATACTACGCCCTGGAAATCGCTGATCGTAAAAGGCATTGCACAAGGTGATCGTATGGCATGGGAGTATGTGTTGAATAAATACCGCATCAATGTGCATCATGCAGCGAATGAATTGAACTGGCAAATAGAAGATCTGAATGAAGAAGGACTGAACCTTAAACGTTATATCATTCGTCAGTTTGATAAAGATGATGTGCGTACATATGGGTTGTGTTTTGCCATTAAAACAAAATATCAGTCGGGGTTATTTGGATTGTTTGGCGCTGTGGTTATCAGCAAGCAGTTCAATACAAGCCGCAACAAAAGTGCGGCCATGAACCGGTATGATATTTTATATACCAAAGACTTCAATCCCAACTCAAGAGAATATATTTTATTTAGAAAAGGAGTACAGAAAGAAGAGCTGGGTACTTATCTGATCTCACTGTGCCGGTATTTTTATGACCTTACTACAGAGGCTGATAAAATTCTGCATAGCGTATACAGGCAGGAGGTAGTGCATGAAGCTGCTATGAAAATTGCTGAGGACATACCAGTGATATATCAGTGCAAACATTGCTATACTGTGTATGTTGAACAGTATGGTGATGCTGCAGCCGATATAGCTGCCGGTACTCCGTTTGATCAGTTACCTGAAAGCTATCAGTGCCCTACTTGTGAGGCTTCAAAAAACGAGTTTCAGCGGGCAGAGGCTGAGAAAGTAATGCCTTAAATAAGCAGTCATCTCCGGAAATTCTGAGCGAAATCAATTTGCACGAAAACGGTTTCGTTTAATTAAACGGGTATTAACCAGTATTTTAACATTTTTATAAACGAGCCCCATAATACATCTTCTGTCTTGACTTTCGCATTTTCAGCCCTTATCTTTGTCGCATGAAGCCGACTATAACTATAGAATACTGTCCTAAATGCGGGTGGCTGCTGCGGGCAGCATATATGGCGCAGGAATTATTAACTACATTTACAGACGAATTGAAGGGTGTATCGTTACTGCCCAGTGAAGTAAGCGGCCGGTACATTATTTGCATTGGTGACCAAAAGATTTTCGATCGAAAAGAGGCAGGCGGTTTCCCTGAAATTAAAGAACTGAAACAAATGGTGAGAGATGTGGTGGCACCAGGCAAAAGTCTGGGTCATGCGGATCGGAAAATACATGATTAATTAATCATCTGCTTTTACAGTCATTATGGAAAATTTGTTAGCTGTAATTCTATGTGGTGGCGAGAGCACCCGCATGGGCTCCGACAAAGGGTTATTACCCATTCGTAATACCATCTGGGCAAAGCATATGCATGAAAAGCTAGCTATGTTCCGTATACCAGTGGTGTATTCAATTAACAATACCCAGGTGCTCAGTTACGTCGAAGAAATTTCTCCTGAACTGCTGGTTGTTGATAATGCTGAGGTAGAAGGTCCATTAAGAGGGCTGTTGAGTGTGCATCAGCAATATCCCGATAGAGATCTGTTATTACTGGCCTGCGATATGCTCGACCTCGATGCCATTACCATCGACAATATTCTGCAGGAATACATTCGCGATAATCAGTACGACTTTTATGTATATCAGGATACTGATTATGCACAGCCTTTTTGCGGCATCTATACCCGCACAGGTTTAGAAAAAGTGGCTGGCCGAATTATGATCGGCAGATTAAAAAATTACAGCTTTCAAGCTATACTCGATGAAGGATGCACGCTACGCCTGCCTGTTCGCAGCCAGCATGTATTCCGTAATTATAATTCCAATGCAGATATAGAAGCTTATTTTGAACACTGAAAATTAGAAATGAGAAATGAAAAAGTGTACAAGCTTGTATTGGCTTTACTTTTTAATTTGTCATTCCACATTCTGCATTTTTAATTTCTTATTTAGCGAGTTTTTTAACCAGTGATCCCAGTATCCTAATCCCTCTTTCCACCTCATCATTCCACGGCCGGCCATAGCCGATGCGCAGGTAGTGACTGTATTGATCGCGCATCGCAAATATTCTTCCCGGTGCAATTGACACCTGATACTTCATTGCTTCCTGATACAACTGGAAAGAATTTACTTTTTTATTCAGCTCAAGCCATAATACAAAACCACCCTGCGGACGCGATACTTTTGTATCGGCCGGAAAATAATCCAGTATGCCCTGCACATAACGCAGTTGTTGCGTATGCAATGCAGATCGTAATTTTTTAAGATGATAATCGAAGCGGCCCATACTTAAAAAATGCGCCATAGCAACCTGTGTAATGGTAACGCCGGTAATGGTATGCCGCATTTTCAAACGCACCAGTTGTTCACGAAATCGACCGGGAATAGTCCACCCGATGCGGTAACCCGGTGCGAGTGATTTACTGATAGACGAACAATATAATACCCATCCCTCAGTATCATATGTTTTGCAACAACGGGGGCGATGATGACTGAAATACAATTCACCATATATATCATCTTCAATAAGCGGAATGCGATGTTTGGTGATCAGTTGTACCAGCGCTTTTTTATTTTCATCGGGCATGCAGCAGCCAAGCGGGTTATTAAAGCTGGGAACAAAAACGCATGCTTTGATATTTTGTTTTTTAATGGCGCTTTCAAAATAGTTTAAGTCGATGCCTGTGATAGGATCAGTTGGTATTTCCACTACATTCAGTCCCAGGCTTTGCATTACCTGAAAGATGCCAAAGAATGTAGGGCATTCAATCGCCACGGTGTCACCCGGCCGTGTAACCGCCTGTAATGAAAGCGACAGCGCTTCCATACATCCGCCGGTGATCACCACATCATTGGCGTTTATTTTACCACCCCAGTTAAATGCCAGGCGCGCTACCTGTTTGCGCAGTTCCATATTGCCCTGTATATCTTCATACTGAATACAACTGGTGGGTGAAGTACGAAAAGCATGCACTACGGATTTATTCAGTTTAGCTGTTGGCAACAGTTCCATGGCGGGCGCTGCTGTTGCGAGATTGGTAATATCAGCAGTGCTCATTTTCTTAAAAACGATCGTTACCATTTCATCTACACTTATCGAGCCGTTCAACGTCTCTGGTTTGGGTGTTGCAGGTAAAGCAGGAAAACGTTTTTGATTAAAGCGAACGTAATAGCCCGATTTGGGGCGTGATTCTATCAATCCTTTTCCTTCCAGATAATAATAAGCCTGAAAGGCCGTACCCATGCTGATGCCATATTCTTCGCTGAGCATTCGAACGGAAGGCAGTTTATCGCCAATCTTCAGTATTTCATCGTGAATCATTTTCTCCAGGCCTTCCGCTATCTGCAGGTACAGGTGATCTGATCCGGACAATTTGTTTTTAAGCATGACATTCTGATATAGTTAAAATTACGAAAATTCTAACTGTTCCGGAAGTGATCCGGGAAGGGAGAGTCGCATTAAATAGCCTTTTGATATGGCTTAACTATACTTTAGACCGGGAGTTAGTATATAGGAAGGATGAATTAAGGTCAGGTAAAGGTCTCGTAAAGGTCTCGTAAAGGTCTCGTAAAGGTCTCGTGAAGGTCTCGTAAGAGTCTCGTGAAAGTCTCGTAAGGGTCTCAATGTCGATGCAACGTTTCCGTTGTTCCATCAGGATATCCTATCAGGGCCAGGTCGGCCATATTGATAAAAAGACCATTATCTGTTACGCCGGGAATAGCGTTCAATTCATATGCCAGTTCATCGGCGTGTTCGATCTCTTTAAAATGGCAATCTAAGATATAATTTCCATGATCGGAAATAAAAGGCTGATCATTGTTCAGGCGTAAAGTAGATTCTACATGATATGTTTCGCGGATATGCCGTTGTACCTGCTTCCATCCAAAGGGAATTACGTCTAACGGCAAAGGGAACTTGCCGAGGTGTTCAACCAGTTTGGTGTGATCGGCAATAATGAACAGTTCACGTGATGCGGCCGCTACCATTTTTTCCTGCAGCAGTGCGCCACCGCCACCTTTAATTAATTGCAGATGGGGATCAATTTCATCGGCGCCGTCGATGGTAAGATCAATTCTTTCTACTGCATTCAGGTCGGCCAGTGGAATATTTTGCTGGGCGCAGAGGGCGGCTGTTTTTTTTGAAGTAGGAACGGCCCGGAAAAAAAGCCCCTCTTTTACGCGCTGACCCAGTTCCATGATCAGCCAGTAAACAGTAGAGCCTGAGCCTATACCGATTGTCATATTGTTCTGTACCAGTTGGGCCGATTGCGTAGCTACCAGTTGTTTGATTTGTTCGGGAGAAAGCATAGTTGAAGTTAATTAAAAACTAAGAGCAATAACAGCAAAAGAGAAAAGGAGTTTATGGCCTGGATATTATAATTAAAATTAGCATGTGAAAATATGTATTTCTTTTTATCTCTTTCAGCTTTTATACTGCCTTAATAAATAATTCTTTATCAAAAACTCATCTTTAAATCCCAGTTTCAGATACAGGTCCTTTCCCATTTTTGATGCCTGCAGAGTGGCATAAGCCGCCTTCAATTCAATGGACCTGTTAAGAATGAATTTCATGATCTCATCGGCAAAGCCTTTTCTTCTCATGTCGGGAATGACCCCCACTGCATGTATGCCGGCAATGTTTCCGGTAAGATATAGAATGCCGGTGCCCACGGTTTGATTTTCATGATGCGCCAGAAAATAATGCACTTTATTCCATGTGCTCATAAGAATACGGTGATTGATCTTATAGTTAAAAGCCTGCTGAAACAGGGTTACCCATGTTACAGCATCGGCCTCTGTTGCTACGTCACTAAAGTGTAAACTGTTTTTTAGCGCAAAAGGTCCCTGTAGCTGTAACGACATACCGGCCTGTTCAGACTTTAAAGGATACTCTTTGGCCTCAATAAGCTCATAAGATCGGCTGCTGTATATGTCCCAATACGGAAGATGTAGTTTGGTGGGCCGGTCCTGAATGCTTTTTAAACCAGTTTCAAGGCTATCTGCGGTAAGATCCTGATCGAACCATAACCTGTTGGGCCAGTCAGAATCATTTACATCACAATAATGAAAAAGAGAATCTTTAAAATATGCATCAAAAGGAGTAGCTGCTGTTTTCCAGAGCGAGGTAAGGTTGTTGATGTTTGCCTGAATGGTGTTGTGCATGTGGTTGATAGGTTGATAAGTTGATAGGTTAACAAGTTAAGACGCGATCGGTTCAAGCCTTTTCAACTTATCAACCTGTTAACTTATCAACTTCTCAGAAGACTCTCTCGTAAACAATTCTGTTTCTAATATTCTCGTCTGAAACTCCGTTACCGGGCGTTTGCTTTCGATGATCTGGATAAGCAGTTCGGTAGCTGTTTGTCCCATATCGAATGCAGGCTGCCGGATGGCAGATAATGGGGGATTGAACAGATCTGCTATATTGGTATTAGTAAAACCGATGATGGCTATATCCTGCGGTACTTTTTTGCCGGCTGCTTTCAGGGCTGTCATGCACGATGTAGTGATGCGGTCGCTGGCGGTAACAACAGCATCGGGCTTATTACTGGCGCTAAACATTTTTTGAATTTCCTGTTCTATCTCTGCATAGATCATTCCGCCATGAAAACAATAATGCACCAGCTTTTCATCATACGGCAGGTTATTTTTCTCCAGGGCTTCTTTATAACCCTGTAAACGTTCTTTGGTAATACTCAGGTTGGGCGAGTTGGTTACATGCGCAATACGGTGAAACCCTTTTTTGATCAGGTGCTCCGTAGCATCAAAGGCGCCTTTAACATTATTGGCCGTTACTTTATGGGTATTGATCTCGTCTGTTATCCGGTCGAAAAATACCATGGGCAACCCCTTATCGTGTAATTGTTTCAGGTGCGACAGGTCGGTGGTTTCGTTGGAGAGAGACACTAGCAGTCCGTCTACCGACCGGGAGGCCAGGTGCTGAACAGTTACTTTTTCGCGTTCGTACGATTCGTGGCTTTGAGAAATAATAACGTGGTAACCGCGGTTATAGGCAATTGATTCTATGCCATTGATAGCCTGTGAGAAGAAGGTGTTGGCAATTTCGCTTACCACAACGCCTATGGAGCGGCTTTTTCTTTCCTTTAGGCTCAGGGCAATAGGATTAGGCCGGTAATTTATTTTCTCGGCATATTCCAATACGAGCTTTTTGGTTTCCGGACTGATTTCATAGCTCCCACGCAATGCACGGGATACGGTAGAAGTGGACAGCCCAAGCGCCCTGGCGATATCTTTTATGGTGACGGTTTCAAATTTCACAACGTGGCAGCAAAATGCGGTTAAAAGTAGTCTTTTTTTTAGTAGAATATATCACCATGCAGATTGGGCGGTTAATGCAACCGAAGAGGCGCCGGCACGCGAAGTAATCGGAATGAGTATTCTCTGTGCCTCAGCGTCTTCGGTTTAAAAAATGAGATCGTTTCCGGGAACGATTGCATAGAAAAAGGCATACTAAAACTGTTATTTTAGCAAATATCTCTTTAGAATTGACTTTGGATAAGTAACCAGGACGATTTAAAGAGTAACGATTGCTGAACGCGCCCTCACTGAAACAAGGTAACTGCCCTTGTTTTGTAAAGCGCCCGGACTTCCTGATTGAGCGTTTCTATCTTTTCCAACTTTCATGTATCCTGTGTTCTTCTGCATGCGAAGAACATCACCCTCTGATTAGAGCGATTGTACAAAACAATCGAACGAGTCTGCTTTTGCCTAACCTAAAAGAGTCGCCATATGATTAAAGTACTATCACTGTTAGCACTGCTATTTATTTTTTCTTTTAAACTTCAGGCCCAAACCCATCCGGTTAAAGGAACTGTTACCGACGACAAAGGTGTTCCTATGCAGGGTGTTACCGTTCAGGCAAAAGGTGGCACTTCGGCCCAGACAGATGCCAAAGGTAATTTTTCAGTTTTCGCTAATAGCACCTCTGCTACGCTGCTATTTACCAGTGTGGGGTTCAAGCCTGTTAGTGTTACCTGGCATGAGGGTCAGCAGAATGTAGCAATGCAAATGGAAAAAGATGCCACTACATTGGAAGAAGTAGTGATTGGTTATCAAACCGTTCCCCGACCCAAAGTAAATGGCGCGGTTTCGTCGATTACCAATAAACAATTAAAAGACGTACCGCTTTCTTCTGCGGCTGAAGCTTTGCAGGGCCGGTTGGCCGGTGTGCAGGTAACCGCTTCTGAAGGAGCGCCCGGCGCCGATATCGTTGTACGCGTTCGAGGCGGTAGTTCCATTACTCAGGACAACTCTCCATTATATATTGTAGATGGGGTAGTGGTTGAAAATGCCCTTTCGGTGCTTTCACCACAAGACATTGCTTCTATAGATGTATTAAAAGACGCATCTACTACAGCCATATATGGCGCCCGCGCCGCCAATGGCGTAGTGATCATTACTACCAAAGCCGGCAAACCCGGTAAAACCACTATTGCCTATAACGGTTCCATGGGCTGGCACGAATTGCCAAAAATGATGGATGTGATGAACCCCTACGATTTTGTGGTGTGGCAATATGAAAGAAGTCATGGCAATATTGCCGACAGTACCAATTTTGTTCAAACCTATGGCAGCACCTGGGATACACTAAGTGTTTATAAAGATGTACCGATGGTCAACTGGCAGAAAGAAGTATTTGGTCGCAAAGCCCAATACGCCAATCACAACGTATCGGTTAATGGTGGCAGCCAGAACACCACGTTTAATTTAAGCGTTACCAATAATAAGGAAGACGGTATTTTGCTTGAATCGGGCTTCAATCGGTACCTCGTGAACTTTAAACTGGACCATAAGGTGTCGGATAATCTGAAGATCGGCATGACCGTTCGTTATCTCGATCAAACCATTAAGGGTGCGGGAACCACCAATACAGGTACCCGAACCACGAACAGGTTGCGGCATGCCATCGATTACCGTCCATTGGATTTGCCAACACCTACAGGTGGTATCGATGATTTTGACGAAAACTATTATCTGGCTTCCAGCGGGGCCATCAATCCTATTCTGGAAACACAGGCTGAGTACAGACGGCAGTATACCAAAGCCCCTTACTTCACCGGTTATTTCAGCTATAATTTTCTAAAGAATTTCACCTTCCGTTCTACGTTCGGCTACGACAATGCGAATGTGCGCACCGATCTGTTCTATAGTAAGATCACGCCCACAGCTCGTCAGTATGGTTCGCAGCCGGTAGCTTCTATTGGTGAACAGTTCAACAGCACACTTACTAATTCAAATACACTGTTATATAACCTGCTTAATTATAAAAAGCACCATGATATCAGTGTGCTGGTAGGTCAGGAAGTAATCGACCAGCGGATGAAACAAACCTCTTTTGAAACCCACTTCTTCCCGGCTGATATAACTGCCGATAAAGCACTGGCCAATATGGGACTGGGTGCCGCGCCTTCCGGTCAGTCGCAACCGCTGCCTACTTCATTTGTAAATCCGCCCAGCCGTATATTCTCCTGGTTTGGCAGGGTTAATTATGCGTACGACGATAAGTACATGTTTACTTTCAACCTGCGCGATGACCGCTCTTCGAAATTCGCTCCTGAGAACGGAAGCCTCGTATTCCCTTCAGGATCGGTGGCGTGGCGGTTTAGTCAGGAAAGTTTTATGCAGAAATTCTCATGGCTTAGTGATGGTAAATTGCGGTTTGGTTATGGTCAGGTAGGTAATAACCGTATCGGCGATCTGTTGTACCTGCAGTTATATGGTGTAACGGGTCAGTATGCCCTAAACCATTCTATTTTACCGGGGCTTGCTCCATCGGCATTGGCCAATCCGGGTTTGAAATGGGAAAGAAATACTACCCGCGATCTGGGTCTTGATCTGGCCTTCTTAAATAACAGGATCACGTTAACGGTAGATGCCTATAAAAATTCTGCCAACGACCTGCTGTTGTCTGTAAATATTCCTCCCACTACCGGTTATACTACTCAGTTGCAGAACCTTGGCGCTACCTCCAACAGAGGGCTTGAATTTCAGTTGAGCGCTATAGCAATACAGAAAAAAGATTATTCATGGACATCCAACTTCAATATCTCTTTCAACAAAAACAGGGTAGAAAGTTTAGGTGGCGTAAATCAGATGACACGCAGCTCAGGCTGGCAGGGAAGTGATGGTGTAGATGATTATCTGGTAAAAGTTGGTCAGCCTACAGGTTTGATGTATGGCTTTGTTACTGATGGTTTTTACAGCATCGACGATTTTACTTATGATCCGTCTACAAAAACCTATACTGTAAAACCTGATGTGCCTGTTAATGGTGTATATGGCACACCGCAACCGGGCATGCTGAAATGGAAAGATGTGAGCGGTCCGAATGGAGTGCCCGACGGACAAATTACCGCCGACTACGATCGTACAGTTATCGGTAATGCCAACCCCAAATTTACCGGCGGCTGGTATAACCAGTTCACCTATAAAAGTTTCGACCTGAGCGTTTTTGTGAACTTTGTAGTGGGCAATGATATTTATAACGCCAACAAGCTGGAGTGGACCGATGGCGCTTTCCC
>Ga0105239_10003657_pt1 | contig 18791 bp, 18 predicted proteins | sample KBSC44metaG_FD_92761 | JGI IMG/M metagenome (GOLD analysis project Ga0105239, IMG submission 92761) | Corn rhizosphere microbial communities from Kellogg Biological Station, Michigan, USA - KBS C4-4 metaG | ecosystem: Host-associated > Plants > Roots > Rhizosphere > Soil | place: Michigan, USA...
CAAGAGCGGAAATCGGCGAACGCCACAATGCCGCGTGATCTGGAGATCACGCGATCACGAGTCAGAACGAAGCGACGATTGTTGAGGCTTCTGTTTCCGCGTCGTAATTCCATATCCAGGCACGCTCCTGCGCCAGGGCGGCGAGCTGCCGGTCGCGGACAACCAGGTCGCCGTCGGATGCGTCGTAGCGGGCGCCGTTGGCGCGTGCGCTGTGCTGGACGCGGGCGGTCCGCTCCCGCCGCAACGACTCATAGACCAACAACGCCCGCCGCAGCGACGCCTGGTTGGTGCGGCTCAACACGGTCGCCAGCACGACAGCGTCTTCGATCGCTTGATTGGCGCCCTGTCCGACATGCGGCAGCATCGGGTGCGCGGCATCCCCCAGCAGAGCCAGGCGTCCACGAGTCCAGGTCGCAAGCGGCTCGCGGTCGTACAGGCCCCATCGGAAGGTGGTGGTCACACGGGCAATAATGGCCTCGACCATCGGGTCCCAGCCAGCGAACTCCCCGGCGAGGGCTGTGGGATCGCCGGCGGCAGACCATGATTCCTTCATCTGCTCGTCGGTCGACACGAAACCGACATAGTTGATAAATTCACCCGCGCGCACAGGATAGACGAGGAAATGCTTGCCTGCGCCGAGCCAGTTGCACATCCGCCCCCGCGGCCACGACACGCCTGCCGCCGGGATAACTCCGCGATAGGCAACCGATCCCGAATGCAGCGGCGCGGACGGGGCGACCACGAACTGCCGAAGAGCTGAGTGTATGCCGTCCGCAGCGATAACGACGTCAGCCACTGCTCGAGCACCATTGGCGAAATGGATGACGGCCTGCGCATCGTCCTGCTCGAAGGCGACGCATCTGTGGCCGGTCTTCACGATGTCGCCAGGCAGCCGCTCGACGAGCATTTCGAGCAAGTCGGCACGATGTATCCCGTAGAACTCGATCTCAGGCACCGGCTCGGTAGGCCACATCGACGCGATATGGTCTCCATCCGAGCGGCGATACTGCGAGTCCAGCCATCTGGCCCCGCGGCGGGCCAATTCGTCTCCGAGGCCGAGCCGCCGCAGCATCCGGATGCCGTTGGGCTGCAGCGCGACGCCGGCGCCGACCTCCGTCAACGCCGGGGCCTGCTCGTAGATGCGGACGTCTATGCCTCGAAGAAGCAAGGCGTTGGCGGCGGCGAGGCCACCGATGCCGCCGCCTACGATCGCAACGCGCAACGGGTTCGTGCTCATGGCTGCTCCGGCTTGAGGTTAGCCGCCCGGATCACGTGACCCCATTTCTCGGTTTCGTCGGCGATGAGTGCACCGAACTCGGCGGGCGAGAGTGCAAGCACCGTACTGCTCAGCTTCGCAAGCTGCGCCCTCATCGTCGGATCGGCGAGGGCAGCATTGATCGCCGTGTTGAGCTTCTCGATAATTTCTGGCGGCGTGTTCCTGGGAACGCCGACTCCCTGCCAAACGCTGGCCTCGAAGCCCGGTATGAAATCGCCCATGGTCGGGATGTCCGGCAATTCCGGAGAGCGTGTCGCGGTGGTCACGGCCAGCGCACGCAGCTTGCCGGCCCGCAGGTACTCGATTGAAGAGGGCAGATTGTCGAACATCAGCTGCACCCGCCCGCTGATCATGTCCGTCAGGGCGGGTGCGGATCCGCGATAGGGCACGTGGACCAGGTTGAGGCCGGTCCTCAGTTTGAACAATTCGCCAATCAGATGGACGTTCGTTCCGTTGCCGGCCGACGCAAAGTTGAGCTTGCCCGGATTGGCTTTGGCATACGCGATGAATTCGGGCACGGACGTCGCCGGGACCGATGGGTGCACCGCCATGACGTTGGCCGCACGGATGATGCCTGCCACCGCAGCAATATCGTGGATGAAGTTGAAATTGAGGTTGTTGTAGAAAGCGGCACTGGTCGCGTTGGCGGGGGTCGCCATCAGGAGCGTATACCCGTCCGCGGGCGCACGCACGACGAACTCTGTGGCGATATTGGTGGCCGCACCCGGCCGGTTCTCGACGAGAAACGGCTGGCCGAGCCGCGCTGTCAGCCACTGAGCCATGAGCCGGGCGACGATATCGCTCAGGCCGCCGGCGGAGAATCCGACGATCCAGCGCACCTGCCGCGTCGGATAGGCTTGCGCCCTCGCGATCCGCGAGGCGGCCGGCATGGCTGCAGCGCCCGCGGCGAGGTGCAAGAGTTTGCGGCGCGAAAGTTTCATGGTGTCCCCTCAGAATTCGGGAATGCCTGCAACGGGCATTCCGAAGGCCGCCAGGAAAGCCACGGCATGATACGCGCTTGGTGAAAGTTCGGAGTTCTCTATTTCGGCCTATCCGTATAACTTCCGGCATATGTCAAAGAGACCCGGCTGGGAGCTTCAGATTGGCCGTCGCCTGCGGATGCGCGATCTGCATGCGTTCTTGACGGTCACGCAATGCGGCAGCATGGCCAAGGCAGCGGAGCAGCTCGGAATCTCGCAGCCTGCCATATCCAAGGTGATTGCCGACCTGGAAAGCGCATTCGGCGTGCGATTGCTTGATCGAGGTCGAAAGGGCGTAGAACCAACAAGCTATGGAGCAGCGCTTCTCAGGCGCAGCGTCGCCGCGTTTGACGAGCTTAAGCAAAGTGTGAGGGACATTGAATTCCTGTCTGATCCCGCAAAGGGAGCGGTGAAACTTCAATGCCACGAGTCATTTGCAGCAACCATCCTCCCGCAGCTCATTCCCCGATTTTCCGCAATCTACCCACACGTTGTGCTGCACGTGGACCACATGGTCACAACCTTGCAGGCACTGCCGGCGCTGCGAAGTCGAGAATGCGACCTTGTCTTGGGACGGCCGCACGTGCCTGTCGCGGATGAAGAATTTTATGTCGAACATCTTTTTGACGATCCGTTGGTCGTGGCGGCGGGAAAGCACAATCGGTTGGCGCACCGTCGAAGGATCGATCTCGCAGAACTCGTCGATGAGCCCTGGATCATGCAGGCGCCACATACCGGAAACTACAAGCGCTTGAGCGAGGCCTTCCATGCGCGGGGGCTCGATATGCCGAAGGCCAGCCTGGTGACCCTCTCCATGCCGCTCATTGTCAACTTTCTCGCCAACGGTCCGTTTATCACCGCATATCCACGGTCGATGGTGGTCCACAACTCGCTGAAAGTACTGCCGGTCGATCTACCTGCCCGGCCATGGCCCGTGGTCATCACGACGCTGAAAAATCGAACCTTGAGCCCAGTCGTCGAGCGCTTCATCGAACAGGTTCGCGACTTCACGCGACCGATGCGTGCGGCGCGGCCGACTGGCCGGCGATAAATCAAGCTAATCCTGGCGCGCCACATCAGCGAGGCTCGACTTCGGTAGTCGATGTTCGCCCAGGGTCAGAAACGGACGTTGCCGGACGCCGACGGCAGGTCCGCTATGGGTCTTGGCTGTGTGAAAACGCGGAGACGCTCAATCGCGATAGAAGGAGTTATTCGTCCAAGACCGCTTTAGTTGCTCAATGCGCAAGCGGATTCAACCTAGAGTGCGAACTGAAAAATATCATTCTTCGTCGTGTTTCGATTTTTGAGTTTTTACACAGCCAGGGTCAGACTCAGACCTCGATACGCCCATGCGCTTGGTCCGCTCTGCGCCCATCAACGGACATCGTCTGCGTGGCGGGGCACGTCCGAAAAGTGCCACAAGAAGACATCGCCGCCTCATCAGCAAGTCAAAGCCTTTTACCTTATTGCTCCCGGAGGCCTCCCTTCCTCAGCCCATCGAGAAGGTCGTCGATCTCACGACGGAACTGCGGATTACTTGACATTCCGTAAACAAATTCACGATGCCACTTCATTGTGGAGTCTGGTCGGATCTTGTTCAATTCGGCTAACCTCTGCCGTGCCTGCTCCAATTGCCCCGTGGTTCCGTAAGCCGAGATCAGATCTATATAGGCCAACCAGAACACGTTGTTCATATTGATCGTCCGCGTGCATTCCTCGATAGCTTCTTTATATTCGCGCAAGTGCAGGTGTGCATGGCAGAGGTTAAAACGCCAAGCTACAGCAGAAGGATCTTTGGGGCTGAGGCGAAGAGCTAGCTGAGTCGCGGAGAAGGATTCGCGTGCCCGCCCAGAGAGGATAAGTGCAATTCCCTTCTGAGCGTAGGCGACAGGGAAATTTGGGTTGATTTCAAGCGCACGTCGTGCTTCCTTCGCTTGAACGAACATTAGTCTTCGATTGCGCTGACGAGGAGCTATGCAGTCGCTGAAGGGCAAGAGGTGATCCACACGATTGCCGCCGCTAGAAATCCGGTCTGGCGAACTCTGATCGGTAGTATGCACCATTGATCGTGCCGCGAGACATTCGCCAAGAAATGAGTAGGCTGCTACTCGATACGATGAGTGCCATTGCCGAGATCGCGACAGGTACCCAGGCCAGCACTATCGTCGACCGATCAGCCGTTTGTTATCGCGATCCTGCCTCCGGTGACGGCGGCCGCAAATCATGATCATGCGTATAAGTCCCGCTTTCGATTTGCCTCCGCGCCATCCTGAATGACCAATTCGGCGGAGCTAACACACGCGCTCTTGCTTTCTCCATGTGTCATTCGGCCTGCAATATTGGCTCTGACGCAATTTTGGTGCAGCTCACTCATTCGGCACCTATCAGTCTGGCTTGAAGGAGATCGATTTTTCCGCGGCCGTACATTTGACGTCTGACGAGCTTGAGGCGAGTAATCTGACCTTCAGTCTGTCCGTTGGACCAGGGCGACGTGATTGCCGCTCGAACCGCCGCTTCATCATTCGTAACGCCGCGGGCGAATGAGGCGACAAGGCTGGCTCGAGCGCGCTCGATCCAGGATGACAACTCAGCGGCGGCTCTTCGCCGGATCATCCCGTGGAATTCGGCTACGATCTCTCGAGCTTCGACAAGGGTGGGAACGCCAGCTTCGACGGCGGCGACAGTGATTGTCTCCGCCTTGGAGAGCGTATCCCGACCGACCGTCATAAGACGAACGATTGTTCTGGCCGATGGGATCCGGTGGAGGTTTTCGATATCGGCCTTTTCGGACCGCCGTCTGCGGGTCGTCCATTCGCCGACAACGCGAAGGGAGCCTCGGAAGCCGCGTACCCTTAAACGGCGCCAGAGTTCAGCGCCGTTTCGGCAACCGGCTGCCCATTGGTCGTCGAGCCATGGCAGATGCTGATCGAGTGAGTTCTGCCGGGTCCGGAAGATATCGTGGCGTTCGCCACGGATCACCTGTCGTACCAGCTTCCTGCTATGGCCGGTCTGGCGCACGATCTGCTTGATCGGCGTTCCGCCTTTCGACAGGCCCAAGATAGTTGCGTTGGTCTCTTCGCGGCGGAGATAGCCCTCGTACTGGAGGCGTTCGGCCGCGGTGAGCAGTTTGGGATCGATTGTCGTTGCCCCGATCGCGCTGCGGATCTGGCGCATCGATTTGCGGACGGCATCGAGGAAGGCCCGACTGGCGTTCTCCATCAGATGCCACCGATCCGCGACCTGTACCGCCTGCGGCAGGGCCTTTGCCGCAGCTTCGCCATATCCCCCACCACGGTCACGGGCAATGATCGTGATCGTGGGATGAGCAGCCAGCCAGGCTTGGGCGGTCGCGGGCTCACGATCCGGCAGCAGCGTGACGATCCGGCGCCTTTCCAGATTGCAGATGATGCTGGCGTATCGGTGATTGCGCCGCCAGGCCCAATCATCGATGCCTATAACCCTGAGCGGGTCGGCAGACGGGCGGCTGCGGCGTCGGACCACACGCAGGAGCGTGTCTTTGCTCACCGGTAGCATCAGCCGCTTTGCGAAGCCTGCTGCTGGTCGACCGCCAAGCGCCAGGCCGAGGTGGTGGACGATAGAGTCAAGTCTCGCCGTGCGTCGCGCCGATGGAGCCAGTACGCCTTCGGCGAAGCGCTCGGTGAAGATTTGGCGCCCGCACAGGACAGCGTCGCAGCGGAAGCGGCGAGCGATCACCAGGAGCTCTACAATCCGCCCCGAGAGCGGAAGATCGGTCACGCGCCGTCGATAGCGGCTATGGACGCGTCGGGAAACCGTTCCGCACGACGGACACAGACCAACACTCCCGGACGCTCGGACCACAACAACGGCCTTATCGTCTTCGTAGTACGCACTCTCTACAACAAACCCACGCGGCACCAGACTGGAGCGCTGGAGTGCTTGCTGCATGGCGCTGATTCTCCCCCAATCAAAACGCCAGACATCCGCCAAACTGCATCAAAAGTGAGTCAGAGCCAAATTTGCAAGCCGATTGACACGCTGATCTCGGCGATCGTGACTCTTATTGCGGTTCGTGCGCCGCACAGGCGGGTCGAGCCCCCGGGTTTGGGCGTGGCGGCGACGTGATTAGCCGCGTCCGATGAGAGCGATCGAGTGAACGGCCCCGGCATCGTCCACGCGACTCTCGTTGCACCGCATGATTCCGCTAATGGCGCCAAGGAGCGGTTGGAGGATGTCTGCTATTCCGCCGCTGTCAGAGGATAAGCAGACATCCGGCGAACCGACCAAAAATGACACGAGTGCCGGAACCGGCGAGCGTCTTTGCTTCGCAACGGCAGGACAGCCTAAGTCTGGAGAGCGCGCCCGGCCACACAGCGGGCTAACCTAGCGCCTTGCGTGGCTCGGGTGAGCCTCTCGCGAGACCTGAACCCTGTGATCGATACGACGCTGTTAACAGTAGTTGGAGGAGCGCTCGATCAGCTTGGTATTTGGCAGCGGGCCGGCTGCTTTCTGAGCCGTGCATGACCACCTTTCCTTCGGTCGTGCATGCGCACCACCTCCATTTTCGGCCGCGCTTTTTCAAGACCACTTCGAAGATTGGAAATCGATCGGGCATGGCGAAAAGCTCACACAGCGTCTTCCTGCATAACAAAGCCCGAAAGCGTTAATTTCAGCTTGAATGACATTACTTTTAGAAACTTACAACGAAGTAATTTGAAACCTAAGACATTTTGGAGTTAACGGTCTCGTTGAATCCGCCACCATATTTGGCGTTTCCCAATCCGAGCACAGCTAGGGTTCATTGCCTTGATCGCAAAGGGCAGTAGCGAAATGTCATCCTCCAACAGGATTGGGCTGTTTATTGACGGCGTCAATCTTTACCTTACAGCCAAAGCGCTCGGCTTCGACATTGACTACAGACGCCTGCTCGCGGATTTCCAGAACCATGGAAGCCTGGTGCGCGCGTCTTACTACACCGCGATCACGGAAGATCAGGAATATTCGTCGATCCGTCCCCTGCTCGATTGGCTGGCCTACAACGGCTACACTGTGGTGACCAAGGCGGCCAAAGAATTTATTGACGCCAGCGGTCGTCGCAAGATGAAGGGCAGTATGGACATTGAACTTGCTGTCGATGCAATGGAATCGGCGGAGCATATCGACCAGATGGTGCTGTTCTCCGGCGATGGCAACTTTCGCTCGCTGGTGGCGGCGATGCAGCGCCGCGGCGTGCGTGTCACTGTGGTCTCGACCCTCGCCACCCAGCCGCCCATGATTGCGGATGACCTGCGACGCCAAGCCGACGTCTTCATCGATCTCAGGGAATTGCAGCCCAAAATCGGTCGCGAGCCGGCGCCACGCGGGTTATGATAATCCGCGATTGGCCCCACGCAGACCTCCTTGAGGGTCTGCTTTTGTGTCCCCCTGTCGGGGGTAAGCGGACTCGTTGTGCTCACCGCGAGTTATTCCGGGTGTGATCCACGTGAGACACTCATCCAACCTTTCTCGGAGGCCTGAAATTGGCTTGAATTGAACGAGCTGCCCTCGAAGCGAGATGCGCCGAAATCATCGCAGGGAACGGGCGGCCATATGCCGCCGGCAGGCATTTTGCTCTCCATCTGGCGCAATTTCTTTAGCTGGCGCCGCAACGATCGCATCGACAGGCTTGGGCGCCGCGAACGCGGCCCACTCACCGCGTGTGATCAGGGATGAGCCAAGGGAGAAACTGCGATGAACAGGCGTAATATTCTCGACATCGCGGCAATCACGCTGGTTGTGCCGTGCGCTGGAACCGCGCACAAACAGGGCGCTAGGCACTGGGAATTGCGCGTCGTTATGAGCATAGCCAGCCTTCGGCGCGACGAAGGCAAGCGCACCGAGGCGCGAGACCTCCTCGCGCCGATCTACGGCTGCTTCACCGAGGGATTCGATACACGCGACCTCAAAGAAGCCGCCGCGTTACTTGCTGACTTGACCTAGTAAAGCGCCGCTCGTCGACGATCGGAAGTTTATATCCGCAAGGCCACAACAGTCCGTCTCAGAGGTTCGGACCGTCTTGGTCTGCAACTTCTGCTCTGGCTCAAAAGCGTAGTTGACCAGACGACGGCGACTTCCGGTCTACCCCGGTGAGCGGAATTCGGCAGACCGTCCCGACGTAATTGCAGAAGAGTCGGTCATTCCGGCAGCCCAGCGTTGCGAAGCGCGTCTGTCAGATGTTTGCGGTCGCTTGAAAGTCTGTACAGCTCCTTTGGTACATAGCGTGAAATTGAGAACTCAGGCATGAGGCAAAGCACTTTCGCGGCATAATGTTTGGACCGGTCAATATTGCCGGTCAAAGCATAGCAAGCTGCCAAGTAAGCCAGCCCCCAAACACTCGTGCTTGGTAAACGGGTGAATGCCGCAATCGCCTCATCAAACTGATGTGTCACGAAGTACGCCCTGCCTACCTGTCCCCAATACCATTTCGGAGCAAAGAAGGGGTCGACGACTTTCGCTTCCTTCAAGTAATCCATACCCTTTGCGGGTTCTCCGAGATGGACATATAGGCCGCCTAGGTTTGCTAACACGGTCGGGTTGTTGGGATTCAGCGCGAGCGCCCTCGTATAATAGTGCTCAGCGAGATCGAACGAGCCGCGATACGCGTGCACAAAGCCCAAGGCTGCCAGACACGTTTCCTGGCCATCGTCGAGTTCAACGGCCCTGTTGGCCAGCGCTAACGCTTGGTCCAACGCGGCATCGGATCCGCTCATGTCTGCGTACCATTCGCGACAGAGAGCAAACGCCAGCAGCGCATAAGGTTTTGCGTACTCTGGATCGAGTTCAATAGCTCGCCTAAACAGACGGCGCGCTTCGGCCTCGTTATCCGCATCGAATACGGGCAAGGAATCGCCCCGCAGCACACATTCATATGCGACCAAGCTGGTGGGCGGTTTGCGTTTGGCACGATCAACGCGGTCGGCCTGCAGCCGTCCTACGAGGGTACCCACAATTGTCCGAACGACCTGATCCTGGACATCGAATAACTCTTCCAGGGGCCGATCAAATCGATCTGCCCATACCTGGTGACCTGACGATGCGTCAACGAGTTGGGCGGTAATGCGAATGCGATTCCCAAGCTTCCGGACGCTACCTTCCAATACGTACAGAATGCCAAGCTCTCGGCTGACGCGACCGACATCGACATTTGGCCCCCGAAATTGGAACGAAGAATTGCGCGCCACAACACGCAATTGCCGGAAGCGTGACAGCTCGGTAATGATGTCATCGCTAATGCCGTCACCGAGGTATTGCTGCTCTTCACCACTGCTCATGTTGTCAAAGGGCAATACGGCGATTGAAGGCTTGTCGGTCGCGGCCCGGTCTGCGGTAATTGCGACCGTCGGCGCGCCGATGATGCGGTAGGTCCGCACCGGATCGGCTATATTTTTCAAGGCGTGAGCGCCGATATCATCGAACCCAACGTTGACCTTGTTCCTGACGTAGTCATAGCAGTTGCCGGAAACGAGGATGCCGCCCGGCTCGGCGAGGCTTTCGAGACGCACGGCAATATTGACGCCGTCGCCGAAGATATCATCGTCTGCGATGATGATATCACCGACGTGGATTCCGATGCGAAATTCGATCCTTTTGTGCTGCGGCACGTCAACATTTAGTTCGGCCATACCGCGCTGAACGTCGACGGCGCATCGAACGGCGTCGACCACGCTGGCGAACTCAACGAGAGCGCCGTCCCCGGTATTCTTGACGACGCGTCCGCGATGATCAGTGACTTTGGGGTCGAAAAGCGTCCTTCTGAGCGCTCTCAGTTGCGCCACCGTTCCTTCCTCGTCGATCCCTATTAAGCGGCAAGAGCCCACGACATCCGCCGCCAGAACTGCCGCCAATCGCCGTTCTACATTCTCGCTGCTCACGGCTCACCCCGATGCTCAGGGAGGTCGAAGAAGTATAGCAAGATTGTGGACCGATGTCCGCATATGCTGATGTCTGAAACGGGTCCTATTTCGGACTTGGGCACCGCCAGGCGCGATGTTAGTTTTACCCTCGAAAGCTGACATGGAATTCGGCAAACGCGCCCGGTAGTTACGCGTATCATCGATAAGCACCGGCATGCGAATCATATGAGCCCGTCAAACATAAACGCTAGTTTGATCGCCCCAGATCGTCATGAGGAAAGGAGCGACACCGGGACTTAAAGAGCTCAACCTCCGCAGGGTCACGCTCCTGAGAAATTCGGCGTGGTCGGCGAGGTTTGTACGACGTGATGCTAGTGCTTGGGGGAGCCACAGGGTATCGGCGACGGCTGGACGTCTACAACAATAATGCGTTCTCCTCTCGTCCATATATCCATATAAAAGGCATTTCTGCGAACGTTGCGGCGACCGTGCTTCAGTAATGTCCTCCAAGGAACTCCTGCGCAACCCCTTCGTTGTCCCGTACCGCAGACAGCAAAGGAACACCGATCATGGATCGCGAACATGTGAAGGGCGCTGCCGACAAGGCAAAGGGCGCCATCAAAGAAGGCGCCGGTAAGCTCACTGGTGACAAGGATATGGAAACCGAAGGGAAGATCGATAAGGCCAAGGGATCCGCCCACAACGCCGCGGGCGATGTGAAGGATGCAGCGCGGGACGCCGCTGACGCCCTCAAAAAATAAGCAAGAGGGATGACCATAGAACTAGCCGCCTCCGGGCGGCCTTTTCTTTGCCCTAAGCGATGGCTGAGCAAGCGATCCACTCGATGAACCCTAAGACTAGGGGAAGATCAGGGGGCCTAGCCCCGTTCAAGTTGACGGCGAGGTCAGCTCTAGTCGGCCGGGCAACAGCCGGATGTTCAGCCTGTCGCTTCGAGCGCGCTCTTGATGAACATCTGCCTCAAGTCATCTCAATCACGTTGTACGCCGCGATGGGACGACGCAACCCCTTGAGCGTCAGTTCACCCACGGGCTCCGCGGTCGCCATCTCGTCAAGCGCCTCGCGCACCTTGCTATCGACGAGAATCTGACCGTCGCGCGCCTCCGCGCAAAGACGGGCAGCGAGATTTACCACGGTCCCGATCGCGCTGTACTCAGAGCGGCCCTCGAAACCAATAGCGCCTAGCGTCGCATATCCGTATGCAATGCCGACTCCAAAACCAAGTTCGTGTCTTTCACGCCGCCACTTCTTCGATAATTCCAACAGGCGGCTTCGCATCGCGACCGCCATCCGAACAGCTCGCTTGCATGGATCTGTGCAAGGAATCGGATCGCCGAAAATCACCATGATTCCGTCGCCCAGGAACCTCTCCAACGTGCCTTCAAACTCGTGGACAAGGGAGCCTAGGGTGGCATGATATTCCCGCATCACCGCCATCACCTCTTCGGGCTCGGCAATCTCTGCGAACGCCGTGAAACCTCGAAGGTCACCGAAGACTATTGTCACTTGTCTGCGGTGGCTCGCCAACGGCTCATATGTAGATGAAGAAAGAATCAATTCCGCTATCTGCGGCGAAAGAAAACGCTTTAAACGGCTGACCCGTTCAATTTGCACAACTTGCTCCGCAACACGCTGCTCCAGCATTCTATTCCACACGGCGAGCTCGCCCGCCTGGGCTTCAACTCGATCATGCAACTCCTTGATGCGAAGCATGGAGCGAACACGCGCAACGAGGGCTGCATGGTCGATCGGCTTGGTCAGATATTCGTCGGCACCCGCGTTAAGTCCGGTGACTACATCCTGTGAGTCGGTTCGCGCCGTCACCATGATGATTGGAACAAATCCAAGCGTCGTATCGACCTTCAGTCGCCGGCAGACCTCAAAGCCATCGATCTTCGGCATCATGACGTCGAGGAGGACAACGTCCGGCGCGACTTCACGCACGACCGCGAGCGCCCTCTCGCCGTTTTCAGCCTCCACGGTCTGATAACCCTCGGCGCCGAGGCGCGTGGTAAGAAGGCAGCGATTCGTTTCGTTGTCATCCACGATTAAGATTCGGGGTGGGACATGCATCTCTGCTCCAAGTCAGCACGCGCTGGAACCTCATGTCAGGTATCGATTGATCGTCTCAAGTAGCTTTCGTGCGCTGTAGGGCTTTGCGACATAGGCATCGCAGCCTGCCGCGCGTGCCTTTTCTTCGTCGCCGCCAAGCGCATAGGAGGTGACGACGATGATTGGAATATGGCGGAGATCTGACTGCGCTTTTATGCGCCGTGTCGCCTCGTATCCGTCAAGAATAGGCAGTTGGATATCCATAAGGATCAGGTCCGGGCTTTGGGTTCGCGCCGCCACGAGCGCTCCTTCGCCGTCGTGCGCCTCGATCATTTCGTAACCGACGCTTGCAAGCAGATCGCGCAGAATCTGCCGATTGTCCTCCTGATCCTCGACGACCAGTACGCGCTTGCTCATGTCTGCATCGCCTGCTGTTCGAGCCGGGCCGGCACCACAAAAGAGAATCTCGCGCCATGGCCGAGGCGGGATTCTATCCAGATTCGTCCACCATGCATCTCCACAATGCGCTTTACGATGGCGAGACCCAATCCCGCGCCTCCCTTTGTCTTGGTGATCGAGTTATCCACCTGCTGGAATTCCTGGAAGATTCTGACCTGATCGGCTTCGTCGATGCCCGGTCCCGTGTCCTGAACGGAAAAGACGTAGGAATCTCCCCTCGTTTCCACTTCTATCCGGACCTCTCCCGCATCTGTGAATTTGATCGCGTTACCAACGAGATTGAACAGGGCCTGAGCGAGCCTGCGTTCGTCTCCTCGGGCCGGCGGTAAGCCAGGCGGCACAGCGATTCTCAAACTCAGGTTCTTGTCCGCGGCGAGCGACTCAACGGAGGTATGGACAACATTTACCAGTTCCTCAACCGAGTAGTCGGTCAGAGAAAGTCGAAGCTGTCCGGCTTCAATCTTGGAGAGATCGAGGACATCGTTGATGAGCCCGAGCAAATGTCTGCCGTTCCGCTGGATGCGTTCGACGGCGGATCGCATTTTCTCCGGAGGGTTGCCGTATATGCCGTCGAGCATGAGCTCTGAAAAGCCGAGTACCGCGTTCAGTGGCGTGCGCAATTCATGACTCATGTTTGCGAGGAATTGCGATTTGTGACGGCTGGCCTCCTCAAGACTTCGGTAGAGCTGCTGCAGCTCTTCGCAGGTCGAATTGACATGCGCCGCAAGCTCCCCGAGTTCGTCCCGATTGGGAACCTCTATACGCTGGGCGAAATCGCCAGCGGCTATCCGGTTCAGCCCGTGGTGAATGATGCGGACTGGTTCGATCACAGACCGGGAGATCGCATGTCCCAAGACGAGCGTAAGCACAAAGCTTGCGAGCGCGACCGCAGCGACAAGTACCTGAGATTTGGTGTAGGTTTGTCGGCTCGCATCTATGCCGGCCACCATGTCCGCTTCAGCCCGGTTGACCAGTTGATTGGTCAATCGTTCGAGCCTGTCCGCGAGGGGCCCGAGCTCCGCGAGTTCGCTCTGTTTGGCCTCAGCCGCCCGCCCGCCGCGGATGAGATCAGCGATATGTGAGACTACGGCAATGAAGCGCGCATATTCCTCGCGCACCTGGTTGAGCAGCGTCACTTCGTCCTTTGCGACGAACGAGACGCGGTCAAGGTCGTACCCAAACTGGTTGATCTGCCGCAGCACGACTGCCAACGTCGTTTCGTTCGGAAAGGCGAGCGCTGTGGATACGCCATAAAGCTGTCGAAGCGTATTGTGCTGCATCTGCCGATATGCCTCGATCTTCTGCTGCAGGCCAACGACCTGGTTCGCCCGCTGGTCCGCTTCGCGCAGCGAAAGGAGGCCGATCAGCCCAACCGAGACCAAGAGCATCTCGATGACGAAGAAGGCCAGCAGCAATTTCGTGCGCAACGAGGCTCGCAGCTCAAAGCCGAGGAGGCCCTTCTTCACCGACGCGCCGTCTCCGCTTGCTCGCGACGTTTCAGCGAGCGGGCGCGGACCAAGAAACGACGTCGAATCAGCTTCCAAGTTCACGTCGAACCTCGTTGAGGAACCGCCAGTCGGCTGCATCCGCGATAATCTTCGCAGGATTCGATTTCAGCATCCTCGCTTCGCGCAGACGAAGCGCGTAAAAGCGGATGGTGTCTTCGGGATCAAACTCGCGCCAGCGGTTGTAAGGCACGTCCGCAAGCGTCTGAGCCGCATAGTCGTGGCGAGGCGTGAAACCCCCATCTACCATACGCTGCGCAACAAGGGCCGGCGCGCTTACGCACAAATCCGTCGCCCGGAGCATGGCGCGAACTACACGTTTGGTGGCGATGGGATTCTTTCGGACGAACTCACGATTCCCCGCCAACATGCAGCAACAATACTGCGACCATGGGCGATCCTGCGCACTGTTGACGATGACATGACCGATGTTCTGCGCACGCAGACGCTGTGGCTCCGGAGGGAAGCCAAGGAACGCGTCGATCTTACCCTCAGCAAACAATTCGATCGGTTTGACCTTCGCGCTCGTCACCCACTCGATATCCTTGGCGGGATCGAGTCCGACAAGACTCGCCATCGCGCTGATGAAAACGTGCGGACTACTGCCAAGCCCTTGCTGGCCGACGGTTCGCCCCTTCAAATCAGCAACGCTACGAATGCCCTCCTTGGCGAATAGCTCGAAGCAGCCGACATGAACCCCGGCCAGAACAGTAACGCTCGCCCCCCGATCGATCTCGAGAAGAAGCGGACCGGAGAAATGCAGGGTGAAGTCGATGTCGCCCTTCGCGATTGCTTTGGTTTGCTCCACGCCGGCGTCAGATTCAACGTAAACGACGTTTGCAAACCCCTCGGCATTTAAGAGGTCGCTCACCACGTACTGGGGAGCGATACAAATGCTCGGGTTCTTCGCAAGGCGGATTGTGGTGGTCTCTGGCGGCGGGTTGGCTTCTTCGGCCCTCAGCCGCGACACGACGCTCCCAAATAGGGCAGTGGAAGCGGCGCAGGCTCCAGCCAACAGCAAGTCGCGACGGTTCGTATGCATCGGGACCTCCTCAGAAATGCTTTAGATGAATCAGCCTCCCAGTTCACGTCGAACCTCGTTGAGGAACCGCCAGTCGGCCCCATCCGCGATGAGTTTCGCAGGGCTTGATTTAATCATCCCAGCTTCGCGCAGACGAAGCGCGTAAAAGCGGATGGTGTCTTCGGGATCAAACTCGCGCCAGCGGTTGTAAGGCACGTCCGCAAGCGTCTGAGCCGCATAGTCGTGGCGGGGCGTGAAACCCCCATCTACCATACGCTGCGCAACAAGGGCCGGCGCGCTTACGCACAAATCCGTGGCCCGGAGCATGGCGCGTACCACGCGCTTAGTAGCGATAGGATTCTTTCGAACGAACTCACGATTCCCCGCCAACATGCAGCAATAATACTGCGACCATGGGCGATCCTGCGCGCTGTTGACGATGACGCGACCGACGCTCTGCGCGCGCAAACGTTGAGGTTCTGGGGGAAATCCGAGGAAGGCGTCGATCTTGCCCTCCGTAAACAATTCGATCGGTTTGACCTTCGCGCTCGTCACCCACTCGATATCTTTCGCGGGATTGAGCCCAACAAGTGTCGCCATCGCGCTTAGGAACACATGCGGGGGCGACTCAAGCGATTGGACGCCGACGGTTCGACCCTTCAGGTCGGCGACGCTGCGTATGCCCTCTCTGGCGAAGAGCTCGAAGCAGCCGACATGAATCCCGGCCAGAATGGTAGTGCTCAAGCCTCGATCGATCTCGAGAAGAAGTGGACCAGAGAAGTTCAGATTGAAGTCGACGTCGCTGTTTCTCCATATAGCTTTGTCTTGTGCAGCGCCGCTACGAACGAACCCGGTTTCGACGTAAACGACATTTGCAAACCCCTCCTCTTTCAGCAAATCGCTTACCACGTACACAGGCGCGATGCAGATACTTGGGCCCTTCGCGAGTCGGATCGTGGTAGTTTCTGGCGGCGGATCGGGCTCTTCGGCCCTGAGCCGAGTGGTAATGCTCCAAAGCAGCGGAGTGGAGGCGGCGAAGCATCCCGCCAATAGCAAGTCGCGACGATTCGTATGCATCGGGACCTCCTCGAAAAACCTTAGCGGTAGCTTCCGGGGGCCAAATGTCGGGCCGACATGATTTGCGGAACTAAGGGACCCGCTGACGATGAAGATAGCACCGCCGCGCTACGTCGGATATGGCCGAGTACCTGACGCTTTTGCAAGTTCCTGACAATCCTTGGCCGACCTGATGTTTTCAAGGCTCGTTGGGTACCCCTGGTCGGCTTCGGCCAAAGGCGGAAGGTGCCCCGCGAGCAGATGTTTTCCGCTTCCCCCCCCGAAAGGCTGACATCCCATCTGGCCACCCTCGGAGCTTAACCTGCGCAGGGTTGGGGCTGAAGTTGAGAAACCTTACTCCTGACTACAAGTTCTGTTCTCACGTAGCGTTCAGGGGAGCCCTCGGGTATCGGGGCACACTCCGCTGTAGGCGATAAGGCAGTCAGCACTGGAAGTCAGAGTCGGGCCAGACTCAATGCGTTGCAGCCGTTGCGTTCCTATTCGATGCAGCCTCAGAAGGCCCGCGCGATCGAAGTGTAGGAGCGCAACCCTAACGTCGCTCCAAGTTGACGAGGCATTTTGCTACGGACCACGGGCACGAACTTTCGATGACGGGAGCAAGCTTCTTGGCTCGCTCAAGATGGACGACTGCACCAGGGAGCAGCTTGGCCCGCCGGCAAACCCGTTTACTTTAGTCTTGCGCCAGGCTTGGCGGCGGCGGGCAAATCCTCACGTGCCGTAAGCGAACTGTCCAACGATCGCCATGAACGCCGGCGAGTTTGGGCCGGCGAACCAATCGGAACACCATGTCCTCCAGCTCCAATACCAGTATCGCTAAGAAAGCTCACACCAAGGCCGAGGCAAATTTTGCCACTTGGCTCATGATGGCCAAGCTCGGTGGTTTCGATGACCTTCCGTCAAACGCACAGAGCTTTCTGACTAACTATCGAACTCGCCTCGAGACGATGAGCGAGGCCGAGTCCACGGCCCTGGCCGTTCGCGAGGTCTACAGCGCTTATTACAGCGAGATGGGCGGCGTGGGCGCGGCGCCCGAACCAAAGGCCCGCACACCGACGACAGAGAATAAGGTTGTGCGGTTCCAGAGAGGGCCTAAACCTCAGCCCAGTCTATCGGCTGCGCGCCATTCGACGAGGCCAATGATACGAACATCCGTCTCGGCACTGCTGATTTTCGCGATCATAGTGGCTCTGATTGTCGCATATAGAGTTCTTACGCAGTGACACCGCCGGCAGATTGTATGCGACGTCCGCTTTTCCCCCGATAGCCACCAAATAGCAGGCATCGCGCGACTTCGCATTTGGACCAAAAACTGCCAATCCAGCAACGCGCTTGTCGCTTAACTTTAGAACATTTCGTAGTTCGCTCGGAAAGTAGCAGGAAGGTTCATTCGAACCGGCGCTCGTGTTGTGGGCGGCGTCACCGCTCTAATAAATCGCCGGAACGAGCCGTGACGTGCGCCCACTTGTGCTCATCGCCAAAGCGCGCGCAGAGCAGTGCTTCTTCAGCCCGGATGCGCACAAGAAATGTGATTTAAGATTGTCTCTGGCCGCAGCAATGATGCCCTGTGCTCACGGCGTCTACCCTAGCCTTCACAGCGTCCGACTGTTTAACGGCATAATCGAGAGCGCGGCAGACCGATTAGGTTTCCACAATCGTCGATATCCTATATTCTTCGTGCGTCAATCAACCCTGATGTAGGCCAAAAGGGAGCTGCGGCTGAACATGCATGCGATGAAAGCGATCGCGATCATAGCGGTCTTGCTCCTGGTCGTGGTGAACGCACTGGAATTGCTGCCGGCAGCGCGCGCATTCCAAATGTATCTATCGGGTGGGGCGGTGACGCTGAGCCTTATCGCGTTGATAGCGATCCTGGTCGGGCGCCGCCCGTCACGGGATAACCGAAGTGCTGACGTTGAGGCGGCCCGACCGATGCCTGTTACGACTCGCGCAAACCAGGCAGACGCCGAGATTGTCAGTTTTTTGGCGATGCTGCAGGCAAGGGGCCGGCTGGTCGATTTCCTGATGGACGACATCAACGCGCATGACGACGCACAGGTTGGAGCCGCCGCGCGCGTGGTCCATGCCGGATGCAAGACCGCCCTGCTGGAGCACTTCCGAATCTCCCCCGTGCGCGCAGAGAGCGAGGGATCCATGGTGCAGGTCGCCGCTGGCTATTCGCCGGACGAGTACCGACTGGTCGGCAAGATCAGCGGCCAGGCGCCGTTCTCGGGGATGCTTGTCCATCACGGCTGGAAAACGGATTCGGTGAATCTACCACGCGTTTTGCGGAGCTCGACCCATCGACTTCCAGCAATCGCTCCGGCGGAGGTGGAACTGAGATAAGCGGGCTCGCATCGGCCGGCTGCCGGACGTCCGAGCGGAATGTACAACCAGTGCTTTCCATCACGGGCGACTATTGACACGAATTCACAGCACGACAACCAGGACAACCCTTCCTCATGAGCGCTCGTTTCAGTCTTGCTATCGACCTCGGCACCAGCAACAGCGCAATCGCGATCGCCGATCTCGAGA
>Ga0105239_10003660_pt1 | contig 18784 bp, 14 predicted proteins | sample KBSC44metaG_FD_92761 | JGI IMG/M metagenome (GOLD analysis project Ga0105239, IMG submission 92761) | Corn rhizosphere microbial communities from Kellogg Biological Station, Michigan, USA - KBS C4-4 metaG | ecosystem: Host-associated > Plants > Roots > Rhizosphere > Soil | place: Michigan, USA...
CTTGCGATAGAGCGACAGCAGCGCCTCGTCGCGTAGAATGCCGGTGACGCGGTCTCGATGTCCCAGATGATCCCGAGGTCACGGCGGATCAGCTCCTCGCAGAAGGTGACGAACTTCTTCCCGGTTGATAGTCGGCTGCTCATCGGCGACGATGAAGAAGCCGACGCAGATGTCGGCGGCCAGTTGCCGGCGATCTCGGCGCCGCCGGCGCTATAATTCGGACGCAGCAACAGAATCCACACGGCGTCCTCCCTTCGAATACCCGTGACAGTGATTGGTGCCGCTGATGTTGCGGGTGCCGCCGGCGCCGCAGCGGTCGAGCGCCTCGTGCATCGCCTCCAGCACCTTCGGGTGCTGGCCCATGCTGAGATAATCGTTGGAGCACCACACCACGACGTCGCGGCGGCCGCTCGGACTGCGATAGATCGCACCGGGAAAAGATCCTGCCTTGCGTTCGAGATCGGCGACACGCGATAGCGCCCCTCGCGCCGACGAATTGCTCCATCGCGCCAAGAGCGGGCGGGCGCAATCGGTTCGAGCTCAGGGTGCTGTCCGAGCACGACGAGGAACGCAGGGAGCCGTCCACCGCCGGCGCGCCGGACGCTGCGACCCTGGCGCCAGCCAGACGCTCGCGCAACATGCGCCGCGCTCTCTCGTCAGCAGAGGCGGCAGAGGCGGCATCTTCGCTGCAGCGCAGGTGTCAGCGCCGACGTGGTCCGCGAGGGCGTTCGCTTGACAGGAGGGGTGCGGCCTCTAGTCTCCACGGCGCGGCGTTCATGGCCGGGCCGGTGGTCTCACCGGCTTTCTCCATGGAACCCAACGAAAGCTCCATTCCGGCCAATGCCGAGAACATGTGAGCAATGTCAAAAAGATGTTCCTGGGAGGGAATAATGAATAGACGCGAAACGCTCAAGCTGATGGGCGGTGCGACGGCTATGTCCGTTGCCGGTCTGCCGGGCCTATCCTGGGCTGATACTCCGAAGGAAATGGTCACGGTCGTCAAGATCGCAGGCATCCCGTGGTTCAACGCGCTGGAAAAGGGCATCCAGAAGGGCGCGAAGGATTTCAGCATCAACGCTACGATGGTGGGCCCCGCGAACGTCGACCCGGCGCAGCAGGTGAAGCTGCTGGAAGACCTGATCGCCAAGAAGGTCGCCGTCATCGGCCTCGTGCCGCTCGATGTGAAGGTCTGCGAGCCGGTGCTGAAACGCGCGCAAGCCGCCGGCATCAAGGTCATCACCCATGAAGGTCCGGAGCAGGAAGGGCGCGACTGGAACGTCGAGCTGATCGACTCCGTCCGCTTCGGCGAAGTGCAGATGGAGCGGCTCGCCAAGGACATGGGCGGCAAGGGCGAATACGTCGTCTATGTCGGCACGCTGACGACGCCGCTGCATAACAAATGGGCCGACGCCGCTATCGCCTACCAGAAGAAGAACTTCCCCGACATGAAGCTCGTCGCCGACCGGTTTCCGGGCGCCGATGAGATCGACACCAGCCAGCGCACGACGCAGGACGTGATCAAGGCCTATCCCAACCTCGCCGGCATTCTCGGCTTCGGCTCGAACGGACCGATCGGCGCCGGCAACGCGGTTCGCCAGCAGCGTCTCCAGAAGAAGATCGCCATCGTCGGCACCGTGCTGCCAAGCCAGGCCAAGGCGCTGATCAACGACGACATCATCCGCGAGGGCTTTCTCTGGAACCCGACAGATGCCGGTTATGCGATGGTCGCCGTGGCCTCGCTCGTGCTCAATGGGAAGCCGATTACCGATGGTGTCGAGGTGCCCGGCCTCGGCAAGGCGGCGGTGGACGTGGCCGGAAAGCAGATCAAGGTCGACAAGATCATGCGGATCAACAAGGAAACCGTTGATGGCCTGATCGCCGGCGGACTCTGATCAGTTGCATCGCGCTCCGGGCGCTGCGCCCGGGCGCGGCTCTTGCCGATCACACCTGTTCGGGCTGTTGCCTGCAACGCGCATCATCCTGGCCGCTCCTCCGGCATCATCCTTTTTCGAGTTCGAGAGACCAGAACCTTGACGCCATTCCTGGAGATGTCCGGCATTTCGAAGCGCTTCGGCGGCGTCCATGCGCTTCGCAAGGTGGACCTAACCTTGCAGGCCAGCGAAGTGCATTGCCTGGTCGGCGAGAACGGCTCCGGCAAGTCGACGCTGATCAAGATCATCTCCGGCGTACAAGCCCCCGAGCCCGGCGGGCGGATCGCGATCGCGGGCCAGGACTACCCGCATCTGAATCCGGTACGCTCGACGCATTGCGGCATCCAGGTGATCTACCAGGACCTCTCGCTGTTCCCCAATCTCACCGTCGCGGAGAACATCGCGATCGGCCAGCATCTCGGCGGCCTGCGGAAGGTCAATTGGGCGGCGATGCGCGTCATTGCGCTGAACGCGATGGCCAAGGTCGGGGCCGAGTTCGATCCGGACACCAAGGTCGCTGAGCTGCCGATCGCCGGACGCCAGCTGGTCGCGATCTGCCGCGCGTTGGCGGCGGATGCCAAGCTTATCATCATGGACGAGCCGACGGCGTCCCTGACCCGGCACGAGGTCGATGCGCTGATCGCCCTGGTCAGCGAGTTGAAGCGTGCCGGCATGTGCATCGTCTTCGTCAGCCATCGCCTCGACGAGGTGCTCGAGATTGCCGAGCGCGTCACCGTGCTGCGCGACGGCGTCAAGGTCGGCACCTTCGCCGCCGACACCATCGACAGTCGCAAGCTCAGCCATCTGATGACCGGCCACGCCTTCGACTACGACATCCATCCCTATCATCTCTCGGCGGCTCCGGTGGTGCTGGAGCTGCAGGGGCTCGGTCGCGACGGCGATTACGAGGATGTCGATTTGACCCTGAGGTCCGGAGAGATCCTCGGCCTGACCGGCTTGCTCGGCTCCGGCCGGACCGAGCTCGCGCTGTCGCTGTTCGGCATGAACCCGCCCGATCGCGGCGTCATCCTGCTCGACGGGCAGCCGGTCTCGCTCGCCTCCAACGCAGAGGCGATGCGCAAGGGCATCGCCTATGTCCCGGAAGACAGGCTCACTCTGGGCCTCATCCTCGACCAGTCAATCACCTCGAACATCACGCTCACCGTTCTCGCGCGCCTCGCCGGCCGGCTTGGCCTGATCACTGCGGGGACGCGGAAGGACCATGTGGCGCAATGGGTCTCCCGGCTCGGGATCAAGGTCTCCGATCCGGAAAACCCGGTGAAGACGCTGTCGGGCGGCAACCAGCAGCGGGTGGTGCTTGCCAAGTGGATGGCGACCAACCCGCGCGTGCTGATCCTCGACAGCCCGACCGTGGGAGTGGACATCTCCGCCAAGGACGGCATCTATGACATCATCCGCCGGCTCGCGGACGCTGGCGTGGCAGTATTGCTGATATCCGATGAGATCCCCGAGGTGCTCTATCACAGCCATCGCGTGCTGGTGATGCGGCACGGCCGGCTGACGCTGGATGTCCCGTCCTCGCACACCTCCGAACCGGCATTGCGACAGGCGGTCAATGCCTGACAGCCTCAAAGCCGCCCTGGCACGGTTCCGGCGGAGCCACGAATTCTGGCTGCTTGCGGTCATCCTGATGCTCTGCACCGGGCTTGGCCTCGCCAACTCGCAGTTTCTGAGCATGCAGAATCTGTTCGATCTGCTGACCTCCTACGCCTTCGTTGGCATTCTGGCGCTGGGGCTTCTGGTCGTGCTGATCGCCGGCGGCATCGATATCTCATTCACCGCGACGGCATCGGTGGCCCAATATGTCGCGCTGGCGATCGCCAACGCCTACGGCGCCAACTGGCTCACCGTGTTCGCGATGGCGATCGGCATCGGCATCACGCTCGGCGCAGTCAACGCGCTGTTCATCCAGAAGCTGCGCATCCCCTCCATCATCGTCTCGATCGCCACGCTCAATATCTTTTACGGCCTGTTGATCTTCGCCACAGGCGGAAAATACATCTATTCCCTGCCCGACTGGTTCGCGACCGGCATCTTCTGGTTCGAATTCGATTGGGGCAAGGCCAGCTCCTACGGCGTCAACCTGCAGATCCTGATCCTTGGGATCGCCTTCCTCGTGACCTGGCTGCTGCTCAATCGCACCAATATCGGCCGTCAGGTCTATGCGCTCGGCGGCAACCCGGACGCCGCGCAGCGACTCGGCTTTCACACCTTCAGGCTCAACATGCTGGTCTATTGCTATATGGGCGCGATGGCGGGTGCCGCCTCATTGGTGCAGGCGCAGCTCGCTCAATCGGTGGCGCCCACCGTGCTGGTCGGCAAGGAGCTCGACGTGGTGGCCGCCGTGGTGCTCGGTGGCGCCAGCCTGGCCGGAGGTGTCGGTACCGTGTTCGGCACATTCCTCGGTCTCACCTTGCTCGCCGTATTGCAGAACGGGCTGATCCTGCTCGGCGTGTCGTCCTACTGGTCGCCGCTGTTTGTCGGGCTCGTGATCCTGATCTCGGTGTCGGTGACGGCGTGGTCGCAGCGCGAACGGCGCGCCAGACGAGTGCGGGCATGAAGCAGAAATTCCCGTTCTCGCTCGTCAAGCGCGTCGGCCGCTCTCTCGGCGGCGGCACCGTTGGGACGCTGATCCTGCTGCTGGTCTCGCTGTGGATTGTGTTCGCTCTCGTGATCGGCGACCGCTTCTTCTCGGCGGACACGCTGCAATCGATGGCCTTCCAGATGCCGGAGCTCGGCATCCTGTCGCTCGCGATGATGCTCGCGCTTCTGTCCGGTGGTCTCAATCTCTCGATCATTGCCACCGCCAATCTGACTGGACTCACAATTGCCTTCGTGCTGACACGCACCGTGCCCGGCAGCGAAGGCGTGGCCTGGGTGGGATGGCAGCTGCTGGCGATCGCCGCGGGCTTCGGCGTCGCCGGGCTGATCGGGCTCGTCAACGGCTATGTCATCGCCTATCTCGGCGTGTCGCCCATCCTGGCCACGCTGGGCACCATGACGCTCTGCAAGGGCATTGCCATCGGACTGACCCGCGGCAACGTGATCTCCGGCTTTCCCGATCCCATCATCTTCATCGGCAACGGCACCATCTCCGGTGTACCGTTCGCGCTCGTGGTGTTCGCGCTCTGCGCCGTTCCGGTGGCGATCCTGCTCAATGCCACGCCGTTCGGGGCGAAGGTCTATATGATCGGGTCAAACGAGAAGGCGACGCGCTATTCCGGCGTCGATACCCGCGCCGCGCTCCTGCGGCTCTACCTGTACTCGAGCCTGCTTGCCGGCGTCGCGGCGGTGGTGATGATGGCGCGGTTCAATTCCGCCAACGCGGCCTATGGCGAAAGCTACCTCCTGGTCACGATTCTCGCCGCGGTGCTGGGCGGGGTCGATCCGTTCGGAGGATTCGGCAAGGTCGGCGGCCTGATCCTGGCGCTGGTGATCCTGCAGATGATCTCGTCGGCCTTCAATCTGCTCAACCTGAGCCAATTCCTCACTCTGGCGATCTGGGGCGGCATTCTGATCGCGGTGGCCGCCGTGCCGCATCTGCGCGTCCTGCTGCGACGGTGAGGTGCGATACCGGGCGCCGCCGCACCACGCGGGCTTCATTCTCCCGAACCTGGAGCAACTCGCCCACGCGGCTCGCGCCGGATCAACCGCTCGACCACGACCTCGCGTCCGACCTTGGTCCGCAGCTCCATGAGATCGATGAACACATCGGCCTGCCGACGCAGCTCATCGGCTATCATCGGCGGCTGGCTTGAGATCGTGGAAACGACCGTCACGCGAACGCCACGGCGCTGTACTGCCTTGACCAGCGGTCGAAAATCTCCGTCCCCGGAAAAGAGCACCATCTCGTCGATGCCTCCCGCACTCTCCATGGCGTCCACCGACAGATCAACATACAAGCTGCCCTTCAGTTTGCGGCGACCGCCGGCGTCCGTGAACTCCTTAGTGGTCTTCGTGACCACGGTGTAACCGTTGTAGTCAAGCCAATCCACCAACGGACGGATCGAGGAATAATCCTGATCCTCGATAATCCTTGTGTAGTAGAACGCACGCCGCAGCGTGCCGCGGCCCCGAAATTCCTGCAACAGCCGACCGTAGTCTATGTCGAAGCCAAGCGCCTTGGCCGTCGCGTGGAGATTGGCCCCGTCGATGAACAATGCGATGCTGGGAGTTTCCATAAATTTTGCTCGGTACGGGTAAGAACAAACTGATCGCGCGCCGTTTGAGTAAGCCGGCCAGGCTGTGATTGACGGAGCGTGCTACAGACTGGCCGAACCGGACCTTTGTCTCTAGCGGTCGGGCGGTGGCGGCGGTCGGCTGCCCCGGTCGGGCGCGGCACCGACGTCCGTGTCAGCCCTCCTTCTGCCGCAAGAGCTTGTTTGCCGGCGGAGATGGGACCAGCGCTCCGAGATCGGCAAAGCAGGGACCCGTAGCGCGAACAGCGAACAATCCGTTTCGTCATCCTCGCCCTCCTCTCGCGGTGGCGTTGTGCGACCGCGCCAACCTCTACCCCGAAAGATGGCGTGATTGTTGATTGTGTACAGCACCATCAGCGGAAGCACGAAGGCGTACTGGGACATCGAGGTAAGGCGGTCGGGCGCGGCAGCGCCGCCGTCGATCGTGATCGAGAACGGAACCATGTAGGGCCAGAATGAGATCACGAGTGTAGCGAACCCGACCCCGAAGATCATCATTCCGGCGTATAATGCCAGGTCGTTGCGGGGATAGCGCATGGTCGCGGACAACAGGAACGACGTGACCGCCCCCGTCGCAGGTATTACGAGGAGGTACGGATTATCAAGCCAGCGGCTCATGACCCTGTAGTCGCCTACGAGAGCGTACAAAAACAGGAAGGTAAAAATCGCGAGGAGCCCGCCCGCAACATGCTCGACGGACTGACGAGCTTCATCGCGCACATCTCCGTCTGATTTATAGAACAGCCAGGATGCGCCGAGCAGGCTATACCCGAAGCACAGACCAATGCCGCAGACCATCGCGAACAGACTGATCCAGCCGAACTCGCCGCCGACGTAGCTCGTGCCGGAGAATGGAAGCCCGTCGACAAGGCCGCCGACCATCACACCTTGCATGAAGGCGGCGATCAGAGAGCCCCAGCGGAAGCACGCATCGCTTATCGAGCGGTCAGTTTCGGTCTTGAAACGCCATACGCAGGCGATTCGCCGCACGACCAATCCCGCCAGCATCAGCAACATCGGAAGCTTGAAAGCCGACATCAACGTCGAAAAGACGATTGGGAAGGCGCCCCATAACACGACCCCGGCCGCGATCAGCCAGGCCTCGCTGCCGTCCCAGAGCGGGCCAACGGCGCTGAACATACGCTGCCGACGCCTCTTCTCCGGCGCAAAGGCCATGATGATTCCAACGCCAAGAACGAGGCCGTCGAGCAATACGTAGCCCAGAATGCTGAGCGCAAGCACGGCAGTCCACACCATGATCATATGCTGCTCTCCCGCAGGCTCGTCCGCATGTCGTTAAGGGATCGCTTCTCTGCCCGGAGACTGTTCGCACTCTTCAGGAAGCCGAGCCCGAAACGTTTGACCAAGGCCCTCTTCGGTTCTGACATGAACGAAAGGGCCGAGATCGCTGCTGCCGCGACGCGACGCAGTCCAATTCTTCTTTGATGCGGTCTCTGGAATCTACTCGACAGGAGGATCAGGTCTTAAACCTTGGCTTAGGCTCTCGCCCACTTTGGGCAGCTGGCAGCGACTCTTCATCGTGCACCCGAGCTGCTCCGACATACGCTCGTGAGTCGGCGGAGCGAAGCCCTTGCTACCAGCCGTCCTGCGTTGCAGCAGTTTCTCGAACCGCAAAGTGCCCGCCGAAACTTCGAGCACGCAGACGGTAACCGGATCACAGTAGAACTACGGACATCAGACCGGCTTGGACCCTGTTTTCAGAGCCAGGGCTTCCCGTCGCCGATCTCCTATCTCCTCCGAGCCGAATCATGACGGTGTCGTTCATACCTCCGCAGAGCTGGAGTTTGATCAGCCGGTGACATCTCCAGCTCCGAGACATACTATGGCCTCTTCGGATCAAACTTATTGCGGTCGAGCCGGTGACAGCGCCGCTTCAAATTTTGCACCTTGAAAGCGATCCCGACGATGCGAAGCTCGTACAAAGGCTTCTCGCACCTCAATTCGCGGTGAGAATTACCCGCGCTCGAACACGAGAGGAGTTCGGAGCAGCTCTGGACGGGACGCGCTTCGATCTGATCCTGGCGGATTACAGCTTGCCGTCGTTCGACGGGCCGTCGGCGCTCGATCTTGCGCTGGCTCGAAATCCTGGCGTTCCGTTCATTTTCGTCTCGGGCAGCATCGGTGAGGATGAGGCGGTCGAAGCAGTCAAACGTGGCGCGACGGACTATGTTCTGAAGCGGCGACTGTCACGACTGCTGCCCGCGATCCGGCGCGCCTTGTGTCAGGCGGAGCAGCGCACCGAGTACGAAGCGGCGCAACAATCCCTGCGGCGAAGCGAGATATATTTATCCGATGCTCAGCGCATTGCACATGTCGGATGGTGGGAACGCGAGTTCGAAACGGGGCGCGTCTCGCTTTCGGAGGAGGCCTGCCGCATCTTCGGCGTGCAACCCGTTAACCTGCCGGAATGGCACGGACGCTGGCTGGAACTGATCCACCCGGAAGACCGATCGAGGGCAGCAGAGGCCGCAGCAGCCGCCCTCGTCCCCGGCAGCCCGCGGTATGACGTAGAATATCGGATCGTTCGTCCCGACGGCACGCTCCGCGTGGTCCACAGTCAGGGCGACGTCAGCTGGGACGATTCGGGACGGCCGCTTCGTCAGTTTGGGGTGATGCAGGACATCACCGAACTGAGGCAGGCCGAGCAGGATCTCCGCGCGAGCGAGGTGCGCTTCCGTGCTTTCGTGGATCACGCAACCGACGCCTTCTTCCTACTTGACCATCGGTCGATCGTCCTCGATGCGAACCGCCAAGCCTGCTCAGATCTCGGCTATACAAGGGAAGAGCTGGTGGGGAAACACCGGCGGGACTTCGATGACGCGCTGGACGAGGCGGCCATCGAGAAGCTCAAAAATCGCATCCTTGCGGGGGAATCGGTCACTTTCGAGACGCGGCATCGGCGCAAGGACGGCAGCACCTTCCCGGTCGAGGTGCGCGTCGGCTATTTTGAAGAAGGCGGACATCGGTTTCCCTGCGTGGCGCGCGATATCACGGAGCGCAAGCGCGCGGAGCAGGCATTACGCGACAGCGAAGAGCGCTTTCGCACGCTCGTTCAGTTCTCCTTCGACGTCTACTGGGAGAGCGACAGCCAGCACAGGTTCATTCGCCAGGAGTTTGCGGAAGCGCTCACCGACGCTCCTGCCCCCGGCTCCGAGATCGGCAAGACCCGCTGGGAGATCCCTTACCTCGAACCTGACGAGGAGGCCTGGCGCAAGCATCGCGAGACCCTTGATGCTCACCTGCCTTTCCGAGATTTCGTGCTCGCCCGTCCGACAGCGGATGGCGGTAAACGCTTCGTGTCCGTCTCGGGGCTGCCGGTGTTCGACGAAGCAGGCCGTTTTATAGGTTACCGCGGTGTCGGGCGGCACATCACGGAGCAAAAAAAGGCCGAGGAGGCGCTCCGACGCAGCCAAGCCTATCTGGCCGAAGCGCAAAGACTAAGCAATAGCGGCGCCTTCGCCTTCAATTCGGAGAAGTCTCTGTATTGGTCGGAGCAGCTCTACAAAATCTGGGGGTTCGATCCGCACGACGAAATTCCAGGCCGCGATGTCTGGTGGCAGAGATTACATCCGGACGATCGCGAGAGGACACGCCAAGAGCTCCAGGAAGCAGTGCGCGGCAAGCAGGATTTTACGATGGAATACCGAATCGTTCTTCCGGATGGGACACTCAAACATCTTCGAACGATCGGGCATCCTTCCTACACGGCTGCCGGAGATTTCATTGAAGCTGTCGGAACCACGCTCGATGTGACCGAGCGAAAACGGGCGCAAGACGAGCATCTGCGACTACGCGAATTAGAGGCCGATCTTGCGCATCTCAACCGGCTCAGCATCATGGGAGAGCTGACGGCTTCGCTCGCCCACGAAATCCTGCATCCGATCGCCACGGCACGCAATAACGCTCGTGCAGGGATGCGTTTCCTGGCTATGGACCCGCCGAATTTGAACGAGGTGGAGGACGCCCTCGCGTGCGTTGTCAGAGATGCCGACAGGGCCAAAGACATCGTCGCGCGCATTCGTGATCATATCAGAAAAAAGCCGCCTCAAAAGGAGCGCTTTGACATCAATGCCGCCATCACGGAGGTGATCGTGATGGCCCGAAACGTAGTGGACATGAACCGTGTATCTGTCCGTACCCGTTTCAGAGAGCCGATGCCGCTGCTTTGGGGTGACCGCGTCCAAGTGCAACAGGTCATCCTCAACCTTCTTCTGAATGCGGTGGAAGCAATGAGTTCAACAAAGGAACCGCGCCACTTGACGATCAGCACCGACTTCAGCGAGCCTGACGGCCTCCTGGTCGAGGTTCGCGATTCGGGGCCAGGACTAGCTCAGGACCAGCTTCAGAACATCTTTAAAGCATTCTACACTACAAAAGCGGATGGGATCGGAATGGGGCTGTCGATCTGCCAATCTATCATCGATGCGCATGGCGGCCGCCTTTGGGCGGAGCCCAATCACCCCCGGGGAGCCGTGTTCCGGCTTGCTTTGCCGGCGGCCGAACGCGGCTCATGAATGCTCCTCAGGGGTACCTTCGGACCCGATTGCCGAACGCAAGCAGCGTTCGAGCTGATCGTCATCCACCGGCTTACAGAGATAGCAAATCACGCCGCTGGCGAGAGCGCGGGTTCGGACGACTTCATCGGGGTAGGCGGTCACCAGGATGGTTGGAATCTTGCAGCCGGCGTTGGTCAGAAACGCGTGGAGTTCGGGCCCGGTCATGTCCGGCATATTGACATCGGTAACCAGGCACTCCGTTTTCGCAAGAAGCGGTGATGTCAGAAAGCTCGCAGCCGATGGAAACGCTTCAACCGCGTAGCCCAGAAGCGCGACCAGCTTTCGCATCGATTCGCGAAAAGGTTGGTCATCGTCGACGATCGAGATCAGTCCAGGTCTCGGCATTGCAGCTCCAGGCCACTCGCTCGCCAGGACCGCCCGCCCTGTCGCGCGCATGCGCAAGTCTCTGCCGGCCTTTCCCACAAAGCAATGCTAAGACTGCTAAGCTATAGCTTACCCTCGGGGCCTTCGCGGCACGTTGAAAAGGGGGGATGCCTTCCCCACGCAATGCGGCTAGGCTGAGTCGGCATACAGATATGGCGTCTTTACTCCAGATCCGGGTACCATAATGCCGGACACAAGCGCCAGTGTCCTGATCATTGACGACGATGCCGAGTTTCGCGATTCGGTTGCGCGATTGCTGCGCACTGTCGGCTTGGCCGCTCGTCAATTCTCTTCGGTTCCCGATTTTTTCAGCGCCAATCCCCAGCCGGAGGGTCCAACCTGCCTCGTCGTCGATGTGAGAATGCCGGGACCAAGCGGTTTCGATCTTCAGCGAGAACTTGCGGCGGCGCACAAGAACTTTCCCATCATCTTCATCACTGCGCATGGCGACATCCCGATGAGCGTGCAGGCGATGAAGCAAGGCGCCATCGAATTCCTAACCAAGCCGTTTCGTGACCAGGATCTTCTTGATGCAATCACGACCGGTCTTGCCCGCGATCGCGCACGCCGCGAGAGTGAGAGTGCGCTGCAAGAGATCCGGGAACGGTTCGAGAAGCTCAGCGCTCGCGAGCGCGAGATCATGATCCAGGCCAGCGCCGGCCGCCTCAACAAGCAGATCGCGAACGAGATCGGCATCACGGAATCGACGGTAAAAGTCCACCGAAGCAACCTGATGCGCAAGATGAAGGCGCGTTCACTCCCTGAGCTGAGCCGTATGGCGGATTTGCTCAAGCTCAGTGAATGACGATGCTGCAGCGCGGCGCCAGACCGTTTCGCGCCGCAGCTGCACCACGACGCCATGCCGATCTGCATTCCCTAATGACCTTCGACGGCCACGGCAACTGAACGGCTGCGCGCCCTACACCTTCGCTTAGGGGTCCTCAACCACCGGGCAGCGGCGCGGCACTCGAGCCCAATCGACTGCCGGGGTCGCAATTGCGAGGCTTGCATCGCGTTGATGCCCTCCCCACGCGCTATGAAAGTGCAGGAGGTTGAAGGCTCGCTCGGGGGCTAAAGCTCTCCTGCCGATTGATCCTTCAGGGAGCCTGGCTTCCTTGCCAGCAACAAAGACGACCTTAAAGGAGCGCGGGCGGGAACAGAGTTTGACGCGCATTGCGATGACCGACCACGAGCGAAAACGCGCTGGACGAAAACGCCCATACGTGAGGTCCAAGGAGAGACGAAATGAAAAATGCGAAACCAGGTGCCGGTGACCGTGTCGCTAACACGTCGTGCGGGCTCTGCAGCCGAAGGTTCGGCCTTGTCCGTTACTATTCCTGCGGAACGGCAATCTGCTCAAGGAAATGCCTCGAGCGGTTCAGGACGCGCTGCGAACATGACCGCAATTGGCTATTTCGCGCCACGGCGGCCTAAGTCTCTTGCAGACTAAACGCCGGTGGGGTTTGTCGCGTTTGCATCGCACTGCGACTCCGGAACCCCTTCAGCTTCGCACCAGAAAACAACCTGAACGAAACACAACAAACGGGACCGAAGTCTATGAACGCTCAGTTTGATCAACGGCGCTTGTGGATATCCGGCCGCTCATGACGACGTGGTCGCAGGCTCAACGCGGCTTTCGCGTGAATATTGTTGCCAAGAAAACGCAGCTGTCCGGCGATTTGAGCCACCGCACCGGAAACGAACCATCGCCCGAGAACGCGGGCAAGCTCCAGCGCTTCGAAGATGACGCCGGAGTCCGGGCGACGTCGCAAACTGCCTCTCAACTGGCTTCCCAATATTGGGATAGCGCGTACGCCGCCTGACGAGCGTCCACTCCAAGCCCGGTGATGGCGGACGCGGGAGCCGCTATGATAGCACGTTCAATTGGATAAGGACGCGCAAGTGTGACTCCCAACTGTTTCGTTTGGGCTTGACGGAGAAGTCCGTTTTCGGAACCCCCATTCGCACGATCCGGCAAAGGGCGATATCATCGATTTTCATGTCGACGACACGCACCACGTCGGCCGCCCTCCCCGCCCTCCAAGGCGGCCGTCCCCGGGGGAACGCTGCCGACATCGTCTGTGCAAAGCCAGAGGGATGCTCAACCCGGCTCCTTTGGAACGACCTTCGGATTCAACCGGCGCCGCCGTGCCCCCGGACGGGACCGCCGGATGCGCCGCTTGCGGAACTCCAATCCACACATCGCCATGTCGATCGTTTCATTGGGCCGCCGCAGACGGCGTCCGTGAAACCCGAGCCACCTCTCGACCCGTCGCACCAGGACGGCACCGAGGTCGAGACGTCGCAACAACTCCTCGCGCGTATGAAGTGACGCGATGTCGACCAGGTAATCGAGCCGTTCCGACATCGTCCGGCCTACGAGCCGCGCATAATCACTCGACACCAACAGGGCCACGACCTTGTCGGGCAAATCCGGCTCAACCATTTCCCATTCCCAAACTTCGCCGTGCTTGCTGACCGATCCAAGTTGACGGCCTTACCGCATGCACAATCACGACGACCACCGATGATCATGCGACCGCGCTCCATGGGAGCACCGATCGTCACAACGTCACTTCAGCTAGTCACTCAGGCTCAGAATCACTGGATGACAGCGTGCGGAGGGGAGGCTGCGCCTCCCCTCCGCACGAAACGTTTGCCAACCAGCCAACCGATCGACGGCCCTCCTGAGTGACATTCATGACCGACATGCAGCTGCCCTCAGGAATAGACGTGTTCGGCGAGGTCTGGATCAAGCGTCGGGCTCCGTTCCCTCGCTGTCGTCGACACCAGGGCCGCTGTGATCTCCCTGGCCCGTATCGGCAGCACGGACAGCAACGTGTCACTCAGGCCATGAGAGGTCTCGGAGCAGCCCTGAAGATAGACTTGAGGCCGGAAGGCCTGACTTGTCTGGAGCCGATAGTCACGATCGAGCGCCCCTCGCTCAATGTAGCGCCGGATAGGATCGAGAAACGCCGGGATCGGAGATCGCTCATAGCCAGTGGCGAGCACGACAGCGTCATAGATCGCCCTATGGTGGACATTCTCGTCCTTGTTCAGGATGTCCAGAGCGACACCGTCAGGCTGGGCTTCGGCGACGACGATCTCGCTCCGGGGATGGAGCGCGAGCTTTCGCGTGCCGGCAACGCGCTGCTGATAGGCTGTCCGGTAGAGCTGATCGAGCAAATCAGGGTCGACGACGGCGTAATTCGTGTTGCGGAAGCTGCGAACGATCGCTTGGCGCTGATCGTCAGTCTGCGAGTAGAAATGATCCGTGTATTCCGGGTTGAAGATCTCGTTCACGAACGGGCTGCTGTCGGACGGCTTGAGCGCGTGTCCGCGGAAGACCAGATCGATACTGGCATCTGGCGCCCGGTCGCTTAGATCGAGCGTCACTTCCGCGGCGCTCTGACCGCCGCCGATGACCGCGACACGGGGCGCCCGGCCGTTCAATCCCGCAGTGACGGGCGAGTCGAGATACCCGCTCGTGTGCACCACGCGCGGATCGCCCCGAACTCCTTGAAGCACAGCGGGGATGTGCGGCACGCCACCCACCGCGACCGCGAGATTACGCGCGATCCGCGACCGCTGCTCCCCACCTTCCGTCTGCGTCAGCACGCGCAGCGCAACCACCGACTGGCCGGCGCTCACGGGCTCGACGGCGACCACCGTCTCTCCATACTGGACAAGCGGTTCGAACTGACGCGCCGCCCAGCGCAGATAGTCGTTGAACTCGATCCGGCTTGGATAGAACGTCTTGCAGTTCGTGAAGTCGAGCAGGCGGCCCGATTTGTGCAGGTAATTGACGAACGTGAACGGACTGGTCGGATCACGGAGCGACACCAGATCCTTGAGGAAGGAGATCTGCATGTTGCTGCCGGGCAGCAGCATGCCGCCATGCCATTTGAAATTCGGCTGCCTTTCCACGAACATGGAGCGGCAATTGACGCGCTGCTGTCTTGCGCATTCGTCGAGCGCGATCGCGAGCGCGAGATTTGACGGCCCGAAGCCAACGCCGACCACGTCATATTCGGCGGGGAGATGATACGACATGAGTGATGCTCCGTCAGCGTTGGGTCTCTGTCGTCGCTTCCCTTGCCGCCGGCTGCCACAGCCGGTCGCCAAAAAAGCGTTCACGAAGCAACATGACCAGCGTTGCTCGCTTGTGCGGAAAGTCGAAATTCTTGATCCGGGAAAATCCCGACAGCTCGAGATTGCGCAGTTGCTGGGAATGCGCCGCGGCAGGCTCACCGACGATGCGCTCGGTCCGGCAGTCGTCGAGGAACATGTAGTGCATGAGTGAGGGCAGCCAGGCCGTGATGAAGCGGCGCCCCCGATAGGCGTCCTCGCCGACGATCACATGCCAGCCACGGTCATAGTCCGCAGCGTCATAGAATGGCGCAATGCGGTTTTCCTTGGCCCAATACAGCTCGAAATAGCCGAACGGCTGCTCACCGAAACAGCCGATCAAGGGCAGCATGTGGGGGTCTGACAGGATTCGCGAGAGATACTGACGGTGCCTATCGAGGTCACCCGCCTCGTTCCAGAACACATCCACGCGCGGATCGTTGAGCCACCGGTGAACCAGCGGCAGATCCCGTTCAACGTCCACGACCCGGAAGCTGATGACGTCGGACAGCCATGGGATGAAGCGCGCATAGACCGTGCCGACCGGCTTCGGCGGGCGCCGCGGATGGCGCTTGCCGTCTGTCATCACATAGGACAGCGGAAACGCAGGGCGCGCCGCATCCATCAACCAGCTGTCGCGGCGCTGCATCAGCATCTGCGGCAGCAGCATCAATTTGTGATCAATGACGGCCGCGACGCCGTGCCGCGTGATTGCTAATGCCGTGGCCGGCCTGTCTCCGAGCTCGAGGACCAGCCCGTCGAGCGATGGATCCCAACCGCAAAGTGCTTCGCCCACGGCAGAGATTCCGTTCAGCATCCGATGCGGATCATCGATCCCATCGACGACGGTCAGCCGCATCTCATCGTCAGCGAGCCGAAGCGACAGCAGCGTCGCGCCATCCGCGATCACGCGAATCCCTTCATTGTCGCGGACGACCGACATCGGGAAGCCATTCCCGACGGGGAACGTCTGGGCCATCGCGCCAGCGTTCGCGCTCGCATTCATGTGAGTCTCACCTCTCATTGCCTGTAGGGGACGCATCGCCGACTGTTCCCGCTCAGGATGTAAATTGGCCGCCGTGTCGAAAACAAGAATGTACGCGCCGCGCTGACTGGATTAGTTACAAATCTGCAGCTCATGCTTTCGATGTCTCGTGTGACGCAACCTCATCCTGCAGCAACGCTCTCGAGCGATTCGATCGCGGCGTATCACGTCGTTGATCCGGATCATCCTCATCGAGCCGCCCGTTGCGGAGCCGCACCACCCGGTCCGCACAGTGGAAGTAACGATCGTCATGCGAGATCACGATGATCGTCTTCCCCAGACGTTTGAGATCGGCGAGCAGCTCCGTGTAGAACACGTGACGAAATACCGGATCCTGATCGGCCGCCCATTCGTCGAACACGAGCACGGGGCGGCCTTCGATCCAGGCATTGATCAGGGCCAGACGCTTTCGCTGTCCGGTCGACAGGTCCGTGGTCGAGAACGCCCCGTTATCCACCGAGACCTTGTGCGCCAGTTCGAGCCGGTCCAGGTAGCGCTGTGCGATCTCGGGCCTGTGGTCGCCCTGCTGCAGCAGGGTGTCGAACAGATAATAGTCCGAGAACACGGTGGTGAAGAGCTGCCGATAATCGTCCCGCGTTTCGCTGACGACGGGCATTCCGTCCCGCAGCAGCAGCCCGTAGTCGGGCACATAGAGCCCGAGCAGGAGCTTGATCAGCGTCGTCTTGCCACTGCCGTTCTCGCCGACGATGAAAACGATCTCGCCTCGCCGGATGCGAAGATCTATCGGCCCAAGCACGAAGGGTTTTTCGGCCGAAGACGCCCCAAATGCATAGGTAACGCCACGGAGCTCGATCGATTCGACGTGTTCGAGAACCTTGTCGGCGGGATCATCAAGCAGGTCTGTCTCCGCCGTTGCGAATCGGTCCGACAATTCGGCGATCCGTCGCATCGCGATCTGCGCGCGTCCCAGCGACGGCAACATGCCAATGAGCTGATCGATCGGCCCGCGCATGAACAGCAGCACCAGGACGAATCCGCTGGACACCGATGATGGACTGTCCGGCCATAGCATGGGTCGCAGGATGAGCGCGGTTCCGATCACCAGGAACAGCATCACCGTCGCCAGCGCCCGCGCCGTGGCCAGCAGATTGATCGCCTTGATCTGGACGTCGCTGATCCGGTCGACGGTTCGCTGGATCAGATCGACATGGACGTGATGCCGGCGCGGGCGGTGGAGGCGCAGCTCTTTCGCGCCTTCGGCGATCGTCCGGTAGTGCTTCTGCAGATCGTCCTCGTACTGGCGAGCGAGATTGAAGCCCGTCATTCCGCGCCGTCGTGCCAGGAAGTGAGCGAACGATCCGAGCGCGATCAACACCGCGGTCACGAGAAAGAGCGGCCAGGACAGCACCGCCAGGTAGGTGAGGCAGCCGGCGACGATGACGCCGGAGACCAGAAAGGCCGGAAAGAAGAAAGCGAAATCGCTGACGGCGTCGACGTCCTTCGTAAGAACGGGAATGAGGCGGTGAGCCCGATAGGATTCAAGCTGGTCGATCGGCGCCATCAGGATCTTGGCCGCCAGCGACTTGCGAAGCGAAGCGATGATGCGCTGACCGACGAAATTGGCAGTGATGTCCGAGCCGACCGATCCGAGCACGATCAGGACGCAGAGCCCGGCGAACGAGGCGATCAGGCCGCCGACATCGCCGGATCCAGCGTAGAGGCCCTTGTTCACCACCGCGAGCAGGCCTGCGACGCTGGCCCCGCCGACGAGGCCGAGAAGAATTCCTCCGGCAAGAAGGATCCAGTAAGGCCGTAGCAGGCCTCCGACGTGTAAGATTCCGGGCTTGGATGACGTCATCGGCGGCCGGCTCCAATCTTCGGGGCGAAGACGTCGGCAAGCTTGGCGCCGATTTGGGCTCGTGCATGCAGGGCGTCCGGCACGACGTTGCCCATGCGCAGGAACTCATGGATCATGCCGGGATAGACCTTGAGATCCACGGCGACCCCGGCCGCCTGCAGCCTTGCGGCATAGTCCCGTCCTTCCTCGACCAGCGGATCGAACTCCGGCAGCACCATCAGTGCAGGAGCAACACCGGCAAGATCGGCCGCCGCCAGAGGCGCAAACCGCCAATCATGACGATCAACATCCTGGCGGAGATAGTGGTTGAAGAACCAGTTCACCGTCTCGCGCTCGAGGAGGAAGCCCGAGCCGTATTTTGCGTAGGACGCCGAGGTTTGCTGCGGGCTGAGGCCGGGATAGGCGAGCACCTGGAGCAGAGGCTGCGGCAAGGACCGATCGTCGCGCGCGGCAATGGCCAGCGCCGCAGCCAGCGTGCCGCCGGCGCTATCGCCACCGACGGCAACACGCCGGGGATCCAGGCCAACTGAGGGTCCCTCCCGCCCGATCCAGGCAAGCGCATCAACGCAATCCTCGAACGCCGTCGGAAACCGATGCTCGGGCGCGAGACGATAACCGATCGACAGCACCGCCGCGCCGCTGTCGGTCGCCAGACCGCGACATAGCGGCTGATGCGACTC
>Ga0105239_10003661_pt1 | contig 18774 bp, 12 predicted proteins | sample KBSC44metaG_FD_92761 | JGI IMG/M metagenome (GOLD analysis project Ga0105239, IMG submission 92761) | Corn rhizosphere microbial communities from Kellogg Biological Station, Michigan, USA - KBS C4-4 metaG | ecosystem: Host-associated > Plants > Roots > Rhizosphere > Soil | place: Michigan, USA...
CTGTTTACCATACAGTAGGAGCTATCCCGCCGAAGCGGCACACGCAATTCCGTAAGCTGGATGGCACGCTTTATGCCGAAGAACTGGTATCGACCGAGGGCTGTAGCAGCCTGTATTCGCTGGTTTACCATTGCTACCCACCTACGCTCGTAAAAGAACTGGGTGAGCCATATTCTGTTGAGCCAAAAATCGCCCGCGAAAAGCATTTGAAGCACACGAGCCTGATAGGTTTTAAAATTGAGCCGGAAGATGATTATTTAAAAAGTCGCAAGCCCGTGCTGGTTAACAGCGATTTGCATATTTCGTTGGCGGCCCCGCGCAAGTCAATGACCGACTATTTTTATAAAAATAGCCAGGCCGATGAGGTTGTGTTTATACACGAAGGCTCCGGAACGTTAAAAACCGGCTATGGCAATATCAAATTTGTTTACGGCGATTACCTGATCATCCCCCGTGGCACCATTTACCAAATGGAATTTGACACGCCGGATAACCGCCTGTTCATCACCGAAAGTTTTAGCCCGATACGCATACCCAAACGCTATACCAATGCCTACGGGCAGCTGACGGAACAAGCGCCTTATTGCGAACGCGATATTAAACGGCCCACCGACCTGGAAACCCACGATGAAAAAGGCGACTTCAAAATCCTGATAAAAAAACAGGGGCTGATATATCCATATATCTACGGCACACACCCTTTCGATTTTATAGGCTGGGATGGCTTTCACTACCCATGGGCATTTTCGATACACGATTTTGAGCCGATAACCGGGCGCCTGCACCAGCCGCCGCCGGTACACCAAACATTTGAGGGGCATAACTTTGTGATCTGCTCGTTTGTGCCGCGCAAGTTTGATTATCATCCATTATCAATACCAGCGCCATACAACCACAGCAATGTGGATAGCGACGAGTTACTATATTATGTAGACGGTGATTTTATGAGCCGCAAAAGCGTGGTTAAAGGACAAATCACCCTGCATCCCGGCGGCATACCACACGGTCCGCACCCCGGCACGGTAGAAAAATCGATAGGCAAAGAAGCAACCGACGAGCTGGCGGTGATGATAGACCCCTTCAGGCCATTAATGCTAACCGAAGACGCAATAAAAATAGAAGACGAAAATTATTATAAAAGCTGGGTGAGTTGAGATGAAAGGTAAAAGTTGAAAAGCGCACTCCCGATTAATCACTAATTCACTAACTCACCAACTCACTAATTGAAAAAATGGAAACACTAACCATAGATAAACAACAAAAAACAACTGATTTTTTACCGCTTAACGGTACCGACCATGTTGAGTTTTACGTAGGCAATGCCAAGCAAGCCGCCTTTTATTATAAAACCGCCTTCGGGTTCCAGGATTTGGCTTACGCCGGGCCTGAAACCGGTTTGCGCGACCGCGCTTCGTATGTGTTACAACAAGGCAAAATTCGCCTGGTGCTGACCACACCGCTGCATTCGGACCATCCTATTGCCGAGCACATTAAAAAACACGGCGACGGGGTAAAAATCCTCGCGTTATCTGTTGATGATGCTTATGATGCTTTTTATCAAACCACCAGTCGCGGTGCAGAGCCTTACCAGGAACCGCAAACAATGACCGATGAATTTGGCGAAGTACGCACCAGCGGGATAAAGCTTTATGGCGAAACCGTGCACCTTTTTGTGGAACGTAAAAACTATACCGGCGCGTTTTTGCCACATTATGAAAAGATGGACTCAGGCTACCATCCAACACCAACAGGCCTGGTGCATATTGACCATTGTGTGGGCAATGTAGGCTGGCACAAAATGAACGAATGGGTTAACTTTTACGAGGACATTATGGGGTTCCGTAACATTTTAACTTTTGATGATAAAATGATTTCGACCGAGTACTCGGCTTTGATGAGCAAGGTAATGAGCAACGGCAATGGATTCGTAAAGTTCCCGATAAATGAACCGGCAGAAGGTAAAAAGAAATCGCAGATTGAAGAATACCTGGAGTTTTACGAAGGCGAAGGCGTGCAGCACCTTGCTTTGGCAACCAATGATATTGTTAATACCGTCACCACGCTGCAAAGTCGCGGCATCGAGTTTTTAACCGTACCGACCACGTATTACGATGAACTTATCGACCGCGTTGGCCACATTGACGAAGACCTGGAACCATTGAAAAAGCTTGGCATTTTGGTTGACCGCGACGACGAAGGCTACTTGTTGCAAATATTCACCAAGCCAGTTGAAGACAGGCCGACGTTATTCTTCGAAATCATCCAGCGCAAGGGTGCCAAATCGTTTGGTGCCGGTAATTTTAAGGCGTTGTTTGAGGCGATTGAGAGAGAGCAGGAGTTGAGGGGAAATTTGTAGTAATGCAGATATCATCAAAAGCCTGTTTTTCTTTATGAAAAACAGGCTTTTTCATTTAAAGGGTACTATTCTATTTAAAGTTTTTCTATCTCCTCAATAGAAAGTTTGGTAAACTTAGAAATTTGGGCAAGCGGCAATCCATCCTTCTTCATTTCGATTGCTATGTCTATGGTTTTTTTATGTTCCGCTTCTTTTACCGCATAATCTAACACATTTTTATTGTCCCATTTATATTTTAAGCTGCTATCGTACATAGCTTTTTCCTCCTTTGTCAAGTTTGTGTATTCAGCAATACTGAATAGTTTTTCAAATATCGGTTTTCGAAGATACACAGGGATTTTATCCATTCGGCTCATGTTTTTTAATACATACAACCATTTATCTAAATCTGTTTCTAAACTTTTATCTTCTTTTACAAATTTACTTAATTCTATATACGTATAACCGAGTTTATCATAAAATATTTCACCGGTATCCCTGTTACACAGGCAAATGTCATGCAAGTACGTGTTGTCTGGACTATCTTCCAATGTAAAATCTTCCAACAAAGCTATTAAATATACCTCGGCGATATTGTAGCCCCAGGCACTTCGTTTGCCTTTGGGTGCTTGATCGCTGATGAGGCGTGACGTATAAAATAAAGCCCTTTCTTTAAAATAGCCTTGTTTTGCCCGTTGTATTTCAATTAAAAAATGTTCACCCTTGTCTCCGGTACAAAGCAAGTCAAATACCGCAGCGCCTTCGTCTTTTAACTCACCTGGATGTTCGTTTTTATTATACGCCAAATCAATAATATGCTTGCGCCCCCTGAATATTTCGTTTAGAAAATCAATTAATAAGTCTTTATTAGGTTCGCTGCCGAATATTTTTTTGAATGCGAAATCGACTAATGGGTCAATATATTTTCCTATAACAGGCGGTTTAATCTTGGGCATACTCAAATATAAAGCATTATTTCGTCTTAAAAAGCCCTTTGAATTATCATAACTCTTCCAAACGCCCAATTCCATTCATTATTTTTGAGTAACATAATTTCCTTTTTATTTAACGATGACGCTCGACGAAATCATCTCCCTTCTCAAACAAAAATCAAACGCTAAACACCTTGCCGGTATGAAGCGTTTTGGGATTGACAACCAATCCGCACTGGGTATCCCCCTCCCCGAATTGAGGAAGATAGCGAAGGGAATTAAGACCAACCATGACCTTGCACTGGCCCTGTGGAAAATAAATATTCACGAAGCAAAGCTGCTCGCTTCAATGATAGCCGACCCGAAGCAATTTACCGAACCGCAAGCCGATGAATGGGTGCACGACTTTTACTCGTGGGACATCTGCGACCAGGTTTGTGGCGACCTGTTAGACAGGACGAACTTTGCACTAAACAAGGCAATTGAGTACACCAACAGTACCGAAGAATTTGTAAAACGTGCTGGTTTTGTGCTAATTGCAGCGTTCGCTGTCCACAATAAAAAAGCCCCTGACGATGCCTTTTTGGCCTTTTTTCCTATAATGGAACGTGAGGCATGGGACAATCGTAACTTTGTAAAGAAAGCTGTTAACTGGGCCTTGCGACAAGTAGGCAAAAGAAACAGCACCCTGCGGTTCCATGCCATTGCAACCGCCCAACGGATTTTATTACAGAACACCAAGAGTGCCAGGTGGATAGCTACAGATGCGCTAAATGAACTATCAGGCAAACCATTGATAATTAATGGTTAAGTTTTGCTGATTTTGCCTTCCAAATTATTTAAGCTCCCAACATTTTACATATTATTGCTAACCATTTCGGGGTGGTTTCCGTATTAAGCAGGCTCGCCGGTTTTACTCCCGGCCTGCTTTGGCATAGAATTTTCTATTGCTAACCCGTAGCTGTTGATTATAACAAAATGAGTTGGATAACAATATGAGCATTATCGTGGGAAACGACTTTTATTCAGATGAGGCATCCCATCTTGCTCAAATAATTGATCAATTGAATGCGGGAATCTGGGAGTTTAACGTCAATACAAAAGAGGTTAAATGGTCTGCCGGTTTCTATAAAATCCTGGGATATGTACCCGGGGAGATAGAGTGTTCCTACAACTTTTTTTTAGACGAGCTGCTTTACCACTATGACAAGCCTGTATTTTTAAAGGCCCTTCACACACGCAGCGCTGAGCCAAGCAATACTGTACAAATAAGGCTGTTAACCAAAACATCGGGCTATCAATGGTTTGAAAGTATTACCAATAAGTGGGATGATAACGGCGCACCAAAATATACCGGCTCGCTGGTAAACATCAACAAATCAAAAATACTGGGCCTGCGCTCGGCACAAAACGATTTCCTTTTTAACGAAACAGGCACTATCGCTAAAATAAGCGGCTTCGAAATTGATGTGCCTACCATGAGCCTTTGGCTATCAAAAGAGGCTTTTGACATTTACGAACTAAACGATCAGCTTAAACTAAGCATTGAAGAAGCGGTTAGTTTTTTTGAACCCCAGTACCGCCCGCTGATAAACGACGCTATTGACAACGCCATAAAATTTTGCAAGCCTTATGACCTCGAGCTGATGTTCCGCTCGGCAAAAAACAATCTGATTTGGGTACGCGCCAAAGGGCTGCCGATTATTGATGATTATGGCAAGTGCGTTAAAATAAGGGGTATACTGCAGGACATTGACAGCATCAAAAAGAAAGGCATCGCCCTGCAGGCATCCATCGCCTCGCTGAACGATCAAAACAAACGCCTGCAAAACTTCGCTTACATTGTATCACATAACCTGCGTTCGCACTCGGGCAATTTGCAGTTTATGGTTAACCTGCACCAGGAAAGCGAGTCGGCCGAAGACAGGGCCGAAGTGTTTGCGCATATCAAATCAATAAGCGCTAGCCTGGCTACCACCGTGGAGCATCTCAACGAGATTGTGATGATACATACCGATATCGACAAGGAACGCAAAACGCTGGAGTTTGAAGAAGTATTTAAAAACGTGATGTCGGCACTGCAAAGCAATATAGACTCAACTGGCGCCAAAATTGAATACGACTTTACCAAGTGCCCGGTAATTGAATACATACCGGCCTACCTGGAAAGCATATTTCAAAACCTGCTTACCAACGCCCTCAAATACCGCCATATGGACAGGCAGCCGATTATTACCTGCCGCACCATAAAGGATAATAACCATATCTACATGTTATTTGAAGATAACGGCATCGGCATTGACCTTGACCGTTACGGCGACAAAGTATTTGGCATGTACAAAACCTTCCATCAAAACACCGATGCCAAAGGTATCGGACTGTTCATTACCCGCAACCAAATCGAATCGATGGGTGGCAGCATTAAGCTGGACAGTACCGTTAATGTGGGTACCAAGTTCACCATCCGTTTGGTATAGCAAAGTCAAAAAGTCTTCCTGGAATTTTCACATCGGCACTGCCGGGCTGTAATACTGAGCTACCAGGACATTACCCGTAAAAAACTTAGTCCAACTTTATCTGATTATTCAACTAAAGTGTTAAATTCGTATCACCAATTTGACCGATTTACACACTAAACTTAGATTATGACTACGAGCAACGTAATGCGCGAAATTACCCCGCTGACACCAAGCGATTGCTTTACCATTTTTTCGAGGGTTAAAAAGAAGTTTGACTTCCCGCTTCACTATCACGAGGAGTATGAATTGAACCTGATTTTGAACGCAAAAGGTGCCAAACGTGTAGTAGGGGGAAATATTGAAGTAATTGACGACCTGGAGCTGGCGCTGATAGGCCCGAACCTTTACCACGCATGGTTTACCAACCAATGCCAGAGCGAGGCGATAACGGAAATCACCATACAGTTTCATAAAGATTTATTTGACGAAAAATTCCTGAAACGCAACCAGCTGAGTTTCCTGAAAAGTATGCTGGAGCGTTCACAAAGGGGGATAGTATTTACACCCGAAACCATAACCGCGCTTAAAGGCCGCATACTGGCCCTCGACAAAAAGACCGGCTTCGACTCGGTACTGGAGTTGTTGTCTATCCTGCACGACCTTTCTATCTCGCGCAATATGAAGGTGTTATCCGACTCTGGTTTTACCAACGAAAAGTTTTTTTACAATAGCCGGCGCATCGAAAAAGTGTTTGAGCACATGAACAACAACTACAACAAGCAGGTTACCCTGGCCGAAGTTGCCCGTATTGCCAATATGCCCGAAGCTTCGTTCAGTCGCTTTATAAAAAAGCGAACCGGCAAAACTTTTATAGATAGCCTGAACGAAATAAGGCTCGGCCACGCCTCAAGAATGCTTATAGATTCAACCACCACGGTTGCTGAGATTGCTTACAAATGCGGTTTTAACAATATTTCAAACTTCAACCGGATATTTAAACGTAAAAAGCTTTGCATCCCCAAAGAGTTTAGAGAAACGTATACCGGGAACCGTGTTTTTATTTGAAGATGTGTTGATTTAAAGATTTGAAAATGGCGAAAAAAGACCATCATTCGCGATTGAAAATTTAAATGTGGTGAAATAATTGAAATTTATGGTTAAAAAAGTATTAGATAACTGCCGTTAATAAATCTACTTTAGGCTTACCAATTTTTAACCACCAGGTGTATCAATTTTCAAATTGTCACATCATCAAATCTTCAAATCAAAGGAATGAAGCTCAACCCCATTGATATTGCCATAATAGCAGCCTACCTGCTAAGCACCATATTTATTGGGTTGTGGTACCGCAAAAAAGCCAGGGAAAATAAAGAAAGCTATATGCTTGGCGGCAAATCGCTGCCCTGGTATAAACTGGGACTGAGCGATGCATCGGATATGTTCGACATCAGCGGCACCATGTGGATGGTAAGCCTGTGCTTTGTTTACGGAATGAAAAGCATCTGGATACCCTGGCTTTGGCCGGTGTTTAACCAGGTTTTTTTGATGATGTACCTTTCGCGCTGGCTGCGACGCTCAAATGCTGCAACCGGGGCAGAGTGGCTCGCCTCCCGCTTTGGCAAAACCGGGCCGGGGGTAACGGCCTCACAAATTGTGGTTATCGGATTTGCCCTATTGAGCTGCCTCGCTTTTATGGCCTACGGCTTTATCGGCCTGGGTAAGTTTATCGAAATTTTTGTGCCCTGGGATATGATGAAAGGTTATATCCCTTTTAACGTCGCCCCGCAATATGTGCCGCATGTGTACGGCATCATATTTACGTTGTTTGCCATGTTTTACTCCATACTGGGCGGTATGCACAGCATCGTGGTTGGCGATATGGTGAAATACGGGGTAATGACCGTTGCCTGTGTTTGGATTGGTTTTATCGCAGCCGGGCAGCTAAGCAGTCACCCATTAAATGTGCCGAATGGTTGGTTTAGCCCGTTTTTTGGCTCGCATCTTGGGTTAAATTGGTCGGGAATAATTACTGAAGTTAATGCCAAAATAAAAAGCGACGGCTACTCATTATTCGGCCTGTTTTTTATGATGATGACCTTTAAAGGTTTTTTTGCTGCTGTGGCCGGCCCTGCGCCGAATTACGATATGCAGAAAATCCTTTCCACCCGCTCGCCGGAAGAAGCCAGCAAAATGAGTGGGTTTGTGAATATCATCCTGCTGCCCATCAGGTATACGCTTATCATCAGCCTTACCATATTGGGCCTGATATTTTATCACCAAATGAATTTGAATGATGGCGCCGGGAAAATAGATTTTGAGCGCATACTGCCGGCTGTTATCAATAACTTTTTACCGGTTGGGTTGGTTGGCCTGCTGCTGGCCGGGCTGCTTGGCGCTTTTATGAGCACCTTTAGCGGCACTATGAATGCGGCGCAGGCATATATTGTTAATGATATCTACCTGAAATACGTACGCCCGGATGCATCGCCCAAAAAGATAATAACCATGAACTACATGGTCGGTATTATTGTAGTAGCTGTTGGGGTAATGCTTGGCTTTTTTGTAAAGGACATCAACAGCATGCTGCAATGGATAGTATCGGCGCTTTACGGGGGCTACATTGCATCAAATGTATTGAAATGGCATTGGTGGCGCTTTAATGCCAGCGGTTTTTTCTGGGGGATGCTTACCGGTATAGCAGCCGCAATGGTATCGTCGGTAGTTATTCCGGATGGAGAATTGTTATACTGGTTCCCGGTATTGTTTGCGCTTTCGCTGGCTGGTTCCATTATTGGCGCTTATGCTACTCCGCCAACAGATATGGCAGTATTAAAATCCTTTTACTCCAATGTTAGACCATGGGGATTTTGGGAGCCCGTTAAACAAGCTGTGCTTGCCGACGACCCGGCATTTCAATCTAATAAAAACTTTAAGGTAAATATGTTCAACGTGGTAATTGGTACCATGGCGCAATGCTGCCTCACCATTTTACCCATGTACCTGGTGCTGGGGCAGCATATGCCGCTGCTGATAACTGTAGCGATACTGGCGGTGATAATATTGATATTGAAGAAGACGTGGTGGAACAGGTTGAGAGAATATTAAGGGAGAGTTGATTGAGTTGATTGAGTTGATTAGGTGAGTGGTTGATTAAGTTAGCAAAACCGTCACGTCATGCTGTCCGCCTTCTGGTCGGATCGGCACCTCGCCGGACAGGTAGACATCATGCTGGTCACCAAGCATATGGGGTGCTGAAACAAGTTCAGCATGACGATTTTTAAAATTGAATAAAATATAACAATGACAACAGACTTTGAAAAACGCCTTAACCTGCTGGATATTGAGCACCGGCAGTTGCTAAAAAAGCCCAACGAAATTGCTGGACTGGGCAACGGCGTTTTCGACCGTTATAAAAATCCGGTATTAACCGCCGCACATACGCCCCTGTTTTGGCGTTATGATTTAAACCCGCAGACAAACCAGTATTTAATGGAACGTTTCGGTATAAATGCAACGTTTAACGCCGGCGCCATAAAGCTTAACGGTAAATATTTAATGGTGGTGAGGGTTGAGGGTGCTGACCGGAAATCATTCTTCGCGGTGGCAGAAAGTCCGGATGGCATCAGCAATTTTACTTTTTGGGAATACCCGGTTGATTTACCGGAAACCGATGAACCGGACACAAATGTTTACGATATGCGCCTTACCGCCCACGAAGACGGCTGGATTTATGGCTTGTTTTGCACAGAACGCCGCGACCCGGATGCCCCGGCCTACGACCAAAGCATGGCCGTTGCAGCGTGTGGTATTGCACGCACCAAAGATTTACTTACCTGGCAGCGCCTGCCCGATTTGATAACCAATTCGCCCCAGCAGCGTAATGTGGTTTTGCACCCGGAGTTTGTTGATAGCAAATATGCGTTGTATACCCGTCCGCAGGATGGTTTTATCAGCGCTGGCAAGGGTGGCGGAATAGGTTTTGGCTTAACCGATACCATGGAAAATGCCAGAGTTGACGAAGAAACCATCATCGACAATAAAAGTTACCATACCGTTTACGAGGCCAAAAACGGGCAGGGACCAACACCTATAAAAACAGCGAGAGGCTGGCTTCACCTGGCCCATGGGGTGCGTAATACTGCCGCCGGTCTGCGCTATGTGTTGTATATGTTTATGACCGATCTGCATGATTTAACTAAAGTGCTATATAAACCCGGTGGCTATTTTTTAGCTCCCGAAGGCGAGGAGCGCACCGGTGATGTATCGAACGTGGTATTCTGCAACGGTTGGATAGCCGACGATGACGGGACGGTTTACATCTATTACGCATCATCTGATACCCGTATGCATGTAGCCACCAGCACCGTTGACAGGCTGGTTGATTATGTGATGAATACCCCGGCGGATGGGCTGCGGTCGGCCTCGTCGGTGAATACACTGAGCAGGTTGATTGATAGGAATTTATGTCTGAACCATGATTCGCCTGATTAAAGGATTATCTGATTTTTAATTCAAAAACCAGCTCCTTTTAATCACATCGACAACTGCGGGGAATTTTTAAAAAACTGGAACAATTGATAATCAGTATGTTTCACAGCGTTCCGGGTGTTCCGCGTGTAAAAATGGAACGCTTCGGCTTTGGCGGCGATAAGTGAGACAGGTAAACACTACCATGAAAAAACAACAACTAAACATCTTTAAAAAAGAGCTTACGGGCGAATTAAAAAACATCCTGAACTGGTGGGCTACCCATGCTCCCGATAACACGTACGGCGGCTTTTACGGTAAAATTGATAACGACAACCAGGTAACAGCCCATTCGTCAAAAGGCTCGGTGCTAAACGCGCGTATCTTATGGTCGTTTGCTGCGGCTTATAATCATCGGCCTGAACCCGGATACCTGGAGATGGCAGACAGGGCCTATCAATATATTGTAAATCATTTTATTGATGAGGAAAATGGTGGGGTTTACTGGTCGGTTGATTATCGGGGCGAACCTCTGGATACCAAAAAGCAGGTTTACGCCATTGCATTTACCATTTATGCTTTGAGCGAATACTATCGCGCCGGCAAAACAGAAAATGCTAAACAATTAGCTATCGACATGTTTTACCTGCTGGTTGAAAAAGCCTACGACCCAATAAAAACCGGCTACTTCGAAGCTTTCACCAAAGATTGGCAACCCATTGCCGACCTGCGCCTGAGCGCCAAGGACGCCAACGAAAAAAAGACAATGAACACCCACCTGCACGTACTGGAAGGCTATACCAACCTGTACCGCATCTGGCCGGATAAGGCGTTGGGGGAGCATATCAGCATTTTACTGGATAACTTTTTCGAACATTTTATTGATAAGAAGACCCATCACCTTGTACTGTTTTTTGATGAGGACTGGCAGGCGAAAGGCGATTTGGTATCGTATGGGCATGACATAGAAGCCACCTGGCTGTTGCTGGAAGCAGCGGAGGCAATTGGGGATAAAACAAGCATCAAAAAAATAAAGGAAATAACAATTGCCATGGCCGATGCGACCGTCGCCGGACTTGATGCCGACGGCGGACTTTGGTATGAATATGAGCCAAAAGAAAACCATTTGGTAAAAGAAAAACACTGGTGGGTACAAGCTGAGGCGATGGTTGGTTTCTTTAACGCCTGGCAAATAAGTGGCGATGAAAAGTATTTAAACATCAGCCTGGAAAACTGGGAATTTATAAAAACGAAAATATTAGATAAGCAATACGGCGAATGGTTTTGGGGGATAGTCGAAAACGGCAGTATAATGCCAGGCGAGGATAAGGCCGGGATTTGGAAGTGCCCCTATCATAACAGCAGGGCGTGTTTGGAGTTAATCGCACGAAACTAACCGGATAAAACAGATAACGTGCAAACTCCATGGCATAAGGATATTGGTACTACAGATGAGCTTTTTAAGCAAACCATCGGGCCTGATGATGTGGTGGTATTGAGCCTTAACCAAATAAGGCTTAAACATTCGAAAGTTTAGCGGGCGGGATAAAATTTTTTATCTTGTCCGCATGTTACGTCAATCAAAAGAAGAACGCACACTTAAGCAAAACTTGTTGCTGGGATCGTCCACGGCGCTGGCGGCCGGGATAACCAATGCTGCCGGAATGATTGCTTTCCTGGCATTTACGGCGAATGTGACGGGCCATGTGGCTAACCTGGCAAAGCATATTGTTCAGCAAAATTTCAGGGAGATATTGGTGTTTGTGATATGGCTGTTGCTGTTTTTTGCCGGGGCCTTTTTGTCCAGCTTTATTGTACGGTCCTACAAACACATCAGCGACTACCGCGCTCATTCCATCCCTATTATCATAGAAATTGTAGTGTTAATGTTTGTTGCTATTTACGGCCACAACTTTTATAAAGAGACTTTGTTTGAGCGCGAGCTGGTTATTGGCGCCATTATTTTCGCTATGGGCCTGCAAAACGGCCTGGTGTCGACCGTATCCGGCGGTTTGATTAAGACCTCACATCTTACCGGCTTGTTTACCGATCTGGGCGGCGACATAGCAGAATGGTTACACCCCAAAGCTGAGAAAACAACTGCTGTGAAAAACAAAATTTATATCAGGATCACTATACTTAGTTTTTACCTGGGTGGCGCCCTTTTAGGTGGTTTTTTGTTCGACTATTTTGATTTTGCCACGTTTTACTTTGTACCGGCCATTTTACTGGTGATTTTATATTACGATTTAACCCACCTGGCTGTACATAAGGTAGCAAAGGTATTTTCAAAGGGCGATTGAATAATTACAAGGCATTAACATTCAGCAAGCAGTAGTTAAGTAGTTTTAAATTTTATCTTTATATTTTTGCCCGGTAAAAACATCCCTAAAAACATGAGCCTCAACGAAAACAACCAACCGAAAGACCACCTGTACAACAGCCTGCTTGAAGGCAACAAAGAGTTTGTAGCCCACTCCTTAAGCCAGGACCCTGAATATTTTAATAAACTGGCCGCCGGCCAGGCGCCACCGGTTTTGTGGATAGGTTGCGCTGATAGCCGTGTACCCGCTAACCAGATTACTAACACTGCGCCGGGCGAAATATTTGTACACCGCAACATTGCCAACATGGTGGTACATTCGGATATGAACATGTTATCGGTACTGGATTACGCGGTAAACGTATTGAAGGTAAAACACGTGATAGTAACCGGTCATTATGGTTGCGGCGGCGTCCTGGCAGCACTTGGCAACCAGCAAGTGGGTTTAATAGACAACTGGCTGCGGCACATTAAAGATGTTTACCGCCTCCACAAAGATGAGCTTGATGCCATTGAAGACGCAACCGAAAAAGGCGACAGGCTTGTTGAATTTAACGTAATTGAAAACGTTTACAATCTTTGTAAAACCTCGATCGTACAAAACGCCTGGAAAAGCGGCCAGGGCCTGGGCGTACATGGCTGGGTATACAGCCTCAAAACCGGTATTATTACTGACATGAAGGTAAGCGCCTTTGACAATGCCAACATGGATAACGTGTTTAAGTTCAAGTGAGCAAGAACCAAGAGTCAAGAATCAAGAGTCAAGAGAAATTAAAAAAATAAAGTAGAAATAGCGAATAAACCATCGTCGATAAATAAAAAAGCCGGTTGTCCTCAAACATACCGGCTTTTTTGTCTTGATTCTTGACTCTTGGCTCTTGAATCTCTTTTACAGTTCTTTCGCCAAAAACGGATACCTGTAATCCTTAGGCGGATCAAAAGTTTCCTTGATGGTGCGAGGTGATACCCAGCGCAGCAGGTTTATCATCGAGCCGGCTTTGTCGTCGGTTCCGGAGCCGCGTGCACCGCCGAAAGGCTGCTGGCCTACAACTGCTCCTGTTGGTTTATCATTGATATAGAAGTTTCCTGCAGCATTGCGCAAGTGGTGCGTTGCCTTGGCAATGGCATACCTGTCCTGCGAGATCACCGCGCCAGTTAAGGCATAAATGGAAGTTTTATCTACTACGTCCAGTATCTCATCAAATTGATCATCCTCGTATACATAAATAGTGAGTACCGGACCGAACAGTTCCTCGCACATGGTTACGTAGTAAGGATCATCTACGCGTAAAACAGTAGGCTCAATAAACCAGCCTTTGGTTTTATCGTAGCAGCCACCGGCAACTACTTCAACGCCTTTGTCCGCTTTTGCTGAATCGATATATTTGGCAAGTTTATCAAACGAAGCCTCGGTAATTACAGCGTTAATGAAGTTTTCAAAATCCTCAACCGGCCCCATTTTAAACGACGTGATATCGCGCTGCATATTGGCTTTTACTGCAGGCCATAACGATTTAGGGATATATGCCCTTGAAGCAGCCGAGCATTTTTGCCCCTGGTATTCGAATGCGCCGCGAACAAGTGCGGTGCTAACTACTTCGGCATCGGCACTTGCATGTGCCAAAACAAAGTCCTTACCACCGGTTTCGCCAACTATGCGCGGATAGGTTTTATATTTGTGGATATTGTTGCCAATAGTTTGCCATATATTCTGGAATACGCCGGTTGAGCCGGTAAAGTGTATCCCTGCAAAATCAGGATGGCTGAATATAACATTACCAGCTGTTGGGCCATCAACATATACCAGGTTAATTACACCCGCAGGCATACCTGCTTCTATAAATACCTGCATCAAAACGTTTGCAGCATAAATTTGCGTGTAAGCGGGCTTCCATACCACCACGTTGCCCATCATGGCAGCCGAGGTTGGCAAGTTACCTGCTATAGCAGTAAAGTTAAATGGTGTCAAGGCAAACACAAAGCCTTCGAGCGGGCGCTGCTCAACACGGTTCCAAACACCTTTACCCGATACCGGGGGTTGTTGTTTGTAAATTTCAGTCATATACTCTACGTTAAAACGCAGGAAGTCTATGAGTTCGCAAGCCGAATCAATCTCGGCCTGGTAGGCATTTTTGCTTTGGCCCAGCATGGTAGCGGCATTCACTTTGGCTCGGTACGGACCGGCAAGCAATTCGGCAGCTTTTAAAAACACGGCGGCACGCTGTTCCCATGGCAGGTTTTCCCAATCGGCCTTAGCAGCAAGGGCCGCATCAATGGCTGCAGTCACATGGCTGGCATCGCCTTCAGAAAATGTAGCCAATACGTGCTGATGATCGTGTGGGGGGCGAATTTCCTTTTTGTTATTGGTGCGAACTTCTTTGCCGCCAATATACATGGGGATATCAATTTTTTTGGCGCGTGCTTCGTCTAAAGCAGCCTTAAGCGTTGCCCTTTCCACGCTGCGAGGGCCGTAATTTAATACCGGCTCATTTTGCGGCGTAGGGACGTTGAAAAATCCTTTAAGCATAAAATGTTGTTAGTTACTACGTGGCAAAGATATAAATTTTGACAAGCATAATTTTGAACGAAGTGTCAAATTGCTGGGCGTCTTTTTTTGAGAAATAAATGCGGCTTCTCCATAGCGATGGGTTTAAAACCCATTGCTATAAGGCAACGTCGGTATCTATATTTTTGATAACTTGCACCAAAATTTTATCACCATGAAATATAACCTGAAACTCATTTTGCTGGCGGTTTTAACCGTTTTTACAGCAAGCACCTATGCGCAGTTAACCCCTGCACCCAGCTCAACCCAAACAATTACGCAAGATTTTGGCCTTGGCAAGATAAACCTCACTTACTCGAGGCCGAACGTTAAAGGACGTAAAATATTCGGCAACGTTGAGCCTTACGGCAAAGTTTGGCGTACCGGAGCCAACTCGGCAACAGTAATCAAATTCAGCGATGATGTATCGATTGAAGGGCACAAAGTTCCTGCAGGCGAATACGGCTTGTTCAGTATTCCGGGCGAAAGCGAATGGACCATCATCCTGAGCAAAAACCCGAAACAATGGGGCGCCTACACCTACAAAGAAGCCGATGACTACCTGCGCTTTACAGTTAAGCCCATTAAACTTAATGAAACACAGGAAACATTTACCATACAGTTTATCAATGTTTTCCCAACCACAGCCGAGTTGCACCTGGCCTGGGAACACACCGCGCTCAACCTGCACCTCACAACCGATATTGATGCTAAAGTGATGGCAAGGATTGATTCGGCTATGAAAACAGACAAAAAACCTTACTCTGATGCCGTTATTTACTACTACAACAATAACAAGGACTTGAAAACTGCATTGCCATGGGCCGAAGAAATGGGTAAAATACCCGGCATGCCCCCGTTTGTTGCCGCTTTATGGAAAGCCCGTGTACAACTAAAAACAGGTGATAAGGCCGGTGCGATAGCCACAGCCACGACAGGTGTTGATGCTGCCAAAAAAGCCAATAACGATGAGTATATCCGCTTAAATACGGAGTTGATAGCGCTGGCAAAAAAATAATTTTAGCCGGCAGCTTATAGAAATAAATGGGCCGCCACAAAATCCGGAAGACGGATTTTGTGGCGGCCCTTCCGGTTTGCAGCAAGAGTTGCTTATTCGGTTTTTAAACTTTTTACAGGATTTGCCAGGGCCGCCGTAATGCTTTGATAGCTAACCGTTGCCAGCGTAAGCAACAGGGTTCCCGCGGCTGTTGCAGCAAATATCCACCAGGTAATTTCGGTGCGATAATCATAACCCTGCAGCCAGCTATGCATAAAATAATAGGCAACAGGCGTTGCAACCAGCGTCGAAATAGCGATCAGCACGATAAAATCTTTTGAAAGCAATTGCCATATTGTAAAAACTGTAGCACCCAGCACTTTCCTTACACCAATTTCCTTTGTCCGTTGCTCGGCAACGAAGGAGGCCATGCCGAATAAGCCAAGACACGATATAAAGATAGCAAGCACAGCAAACGCGGTAGCCAATTGCCCGATTTGCCGCTCGTCTGAGAATTTTTTGGCGTATTCATCATCATTGAATTTATATTCAAACGGACTCGCCGGGTCGTATTTTTTAAATACACCTGCAATTTTGGTCAGCGCGGCGTGTACAGGCACATTGGGATTTAGCCGGATAGTAATGTGTTTAACCCACTCAGGTTTCATTTGAAAAATGGTAGCCACCGTTTGTTTATAGGGAGATGTCATTATCATGTCTTTCACCACCCCGGTAATTACATGGTCCTTGCCATTCCAGTGCATTATTTTGCCGATGGGTTTTTTGATGCCGGTAAGCTTTAATGCCGACTCATTTAAAATAAACGCGCCGGTGTCTGATGGAATGCTTCCCGAAAAATCACGCCCTTCTACAATTTGCCACCCGATAGTTTTGCCGAAATCAGGGCTGCAAAATATATCGCCGAATACAGGGTCGAAGCCGGGCGCCTTTCCTTCCCAGGTGAAACCGTTGTTAGACGAGTAAATGTCCGTTGTGGCACTGCTCGATTCGCTCATATCCAGTGCTGCGCCGCTTTGTATCAAATCATTGCGCATTGGTCCGTAATGCCCATAAATTTGGGGTGTGTTCATTTCTACCGTAATCAACCCCTCACGAGCGTAACCTGCCGAACGATTTGCAGCAAACTGTATTTGCCTGAACACTACAATTGTGCCTATTATTAAAATAAATGACACTGTAAATTGAACTACTACCAGTGCCTTGCGTGGTAATGATGCAGAGCGGCCAACGTTAATGGTGCCCTTTAAAACCTGTACAGGCTTAAAATCAGATAAGTAAAACGCAGGATAACTGCCAGATATTAGTCCTGTAAAAAAGGTAAAGCCAAGCAGGGATAACCAAAAAAACGGGTTAGCCCACGGCATGGCTATTTGTTTACCAGCAATACTGTTAAAATAAGGAATGGCGTACCACACCAACAAAACGGTTAAAACCGACGCAATAAATACAACCAGCATCGACTCGCTAAGGAACTGACCGATAAGCTGCGTACGCATAGACCCGATAGCCTTACGAATGCCTACTTCCTTTGCCTTTTTTTCGCTGCGGGCGGTGCTCAAATTCATGAAGTTGATACAGGCGAGCAGCAGAACAAAAAAACCAATTATACCAAACAGCCGCACAAACCGGATGCGCCCGCCTGCCGATCGCCCATTCTTAAAATCGCTATACAAATGCCATTTCGACATGGGGAACACCTGGATGGTTTCGCTAATGTTTTTGTTATAAGGTGTGGTTATGTTTTTAATTTGCGCAGATACTTTGTCAAAATCAACGCCCGGGTTTAGCTGGACATACATCTGTACGCCGTGATTATCCCACCTTGTGGTTTGCGTACTCCAAAAGTTTGCGGTGCTGCTCCAGGGCAGCATGTATTTCGTGTCGCTTAATGTAGTATTACCGGGTAAATCAATATAAACTCCGGTGACCTTCATATCTTCATTATTATCGATACGAACCACCTTACCAATAGGGTCATCGCTACCAAACAAGGCATTAGCAGTAGATGCTGATACGAGTATTGACGTAGGATCTTGGAAGTTATTGTAGCTGCCTTTAACCATTACCAGCGATAGCATTGCCGGCAGGGAAGGTTCGGCCCACATGCCTTGTTGCGATATTTTTGTTTCACCAGCCGCAAGGATATGAGGTCCGCCTGAAGTTAGCGCCGTAAGTTTAAAACTGTTGCCATACTTGCTGCCCAATTCGTTACCGAGCGGAACCACGGTAGAACCAAAAGTGACAGTTTGATTATTGGATGTTTGTGTGGTCATAACCTGACCTAAGCTATCATAGTTATGGTGATAGGTATCGTACGATATCTCGTCCCATATCCATAGGCCGATCAGAATGGCTACCGCCATTCCTACGGCGAGGCCTCCGATGTTAATTGCGGACGACGCCTTATTCTTAATAAGATTTCGCCAGGCTATCTTAAAGTAATTTTTGAACATAAAGTTGCGGTTTAATTTCTGGTTCGAAATTACCCCCGCGAAACTTGGGTGACTGCCTAACTTATAAGGTGGGCAACCTTTTTTTGCTTTAATTTTATACTCCAGAGGGGTATTCCCGGTTATATTCTTGAAAATTCGGGTAAAAGCGCTTTGAGAGTTGAAACCTGATTCAAACGCGATCCCTAAACGCGTAATATGATCATAAGCAGGGTCCAGCATTTTCCGTATCACCGCTTTAACGC
>Ga0105239_10003662_pt1 | contig 18773 bp, 13 predicted proteins | sample KBSC44metaG_FD_92761 | JGI IMG/M metagenome (GOLD analysis project Ga0105239, IMG submission 92761) | Corn rhizosphere microbial communities from Kellogg Biological Station, Michigan, USA - KBS C4-4 metaG | ecosystem: Host-associated > Plants > Roots > Rhizosphere > Soil | place: Michigan, USA...
GCCGCGCGCGCGGCGGAGCACGAGGCGCGCTACATGCGCCTGTCGCTCGATGTCGGCAACGACGAGGGATTGGGCTTCTACGAGCGTCTCGGTTTCGACGCACCAAGCGAGCAGATGATGGTGCTGGACGGCGAGCATTTCAAACGGCTGGCACGCAAATGAAATACTTACTCGCGGGTCTCGCGCTTCTGGCGGCCACCATGGCGTTTGCCGATCGCGTGCCGGTTCTGAAGCAAATCAAGGTACCGCACGACTACTATTACCGCGAGATGTACCTGCCCCAGCTGACAACAGGTCCAAGCGCCCTTTCATGGTCGCCGAACGGACGCATGCTCGTCTATTCCATGGCAGGAAGCTTGTGGAAGCAAGAGATCGGTTCGACGACCGCAGAAGAGCTCACGGCAGGACCCGGCTATGACTTCGAGCCAGACTGGTCGCCGGATGGAAAGACCGTCGTCTTCGTGCGCTATCTGCACGATGCCGAAGAACTCTATACGCTCGATCTGCAAAGCGGTGCGGTGACGCAGATCACGCAAGGCGGCGATGTGAACCTGGAGCCGCGCTGGTCGCCGGATGGAAAACGCATCGCATTCGTCTCGACCAAGGGCACCGGTCACTTCCACATCTTCATTGGCGCGTCGGCAAAGAACAGCTTTTCCGCGAAGCCATGGATGAAGGAACGCAAGAGCAAGATCGCACGATATTACTACAGCCCGTTCGATCAGCAGCTCAGTCCGACATGGTCGCCGGACGGGCGCAGCCTGATCTACGTCGACAACCCGGAGATCGGGCACGGCACCGGGGCGTTATGGCGCCGCCCGGTCGATGGGCACTCCCCTGCACGCCTCGTTCACCGCGAAGAGACGAACTGGAAAGCCGCACCCGACTGGTCGCACGACGGCAAGCGTGTTGTGTTCTCGTCCTACAGCGGCCGCCAGAGCAACCAGCTGTGGCTACTAACCACTGCAGGCGATGACTACCCACTGCCGATCACCTTTGGCGATTGGGATGCCACGAGTCCCCGCTGGTCTCCGGACTCGACGCGCATCGCGTTCATCTCGAACCAGAGCAAGAACACGGAGATCTGGATTCAGGACGCTGTCGGCGGCGCGCGGCACAAACTCGTCATCGACAAACGAAATTACAAATCTCCAATGGGCGAGCTGGCCCTGCATATTACGGACGAAAACGATCGGCCGATCCGCGCGCGCATCGCTGTGCTGGACGGCGACGGCCGTGCCTACGCGCCCAACGACGCGCTGATGCGCGGGGACGACTCCTTCGACCGCGACCGGCAGGATTTCGAGACGCACTACTTCCAGAGCGGCGACACACATTTGACCGTTCCAGTGGGCAAAGCATCGGTCACGGTCTGGTACGGCGACGCGCACCGCATCGAGCGTGCCGCTGCGGATATCGCAGCCGGCGAAACTGCGACGCTCAACATCACGATGTACCGTCTCGATACGCCGCCGGAGTTCGCGGCGTGGAAAAGCGCCGACGTGCATGTCCACATGAACTATGGGGGCACCTATCGAAGCGACCCGAAAGATGTGGTTGCACAAGCGCAGGCCGAAGACCTCGGCACGGTATTTGACCTGGTGGTGAATAAAGAACAGCGTGTTCCCGATATCGCTTATTTTTCGCCGTTGCCCGACGCAGCGTCGACCTCCGAGACGTTGCTCGCGCATTCGCAGGAATATCACACGAGCGTGTGGGGCCATCTCGGGCTGTTGGGACTAAACGATCACTATCTGATCCCCGGCTATGTCGGATATCCATATACGGCTGCCGCAAGCCTCTATCCCGACAACGCGGCGATCGCCGATCTGGCGCATGCACAAAATGCGTTGGTCGGTCATGTGCATCCTTTCGACATTGCGCCCGATCCCGACCGTGACAAGATGATCGCGAATGCGCTTCCCGTCGATGTCGCCCTGGGCAAGGTCGACTACTACGAGGTTGTCGGCTTCAGCAATCACCGCGAAAGCGCGTCGATCTGGTACCGGCTCCTGAATTGCGGCTTCCGCTTGCCCGCGGCGGGCGGGACGGATGCGATGACGAATTACGCGTCGTTGCGCGGCCCGGTCGGGCTCGCACGCACCTATGTGCTTCCCGATGCGACAACGGACACATCATCACTCGGCCGCGAGCGTGCGTGGCTTGCGGGTCTCAAGGCTGGACATAGCATGGCGACCAATGGGCCGCTGATCGGCCTGACCGTCGAGGGCCAAGGCCCCGGCAACGACATCGCCCTGTCGGCAGGAACGCACACGCTGAACCTTCACGGTTGGCTACGTTCGCTGACTGGGATCGACCATCTTGAAGTCGTCATGAACGGCAAGGTGGTCGAGACCGTCGCACTGACAGGTGATCGCGCCTCAGCGGAATTCACCAAGCAGATCGCGGTCGATCACAGCGGCTGGATCGTGCTGCGTGCCTGGAACGACCATGCGACGCCGGACGTGTTCGACCTCTACCCCTATGCGAGCACCAATCCCGTGTTCGTCACCGTCGGCGGCGAGCCGATCCGCTCAACGGCAGATGCCGCGTTCTTTATCAAATGGATCGACAAGGTACGTGCCGCCGCGACCGCCAATCGCGACTACAACTCCCAAGCCGAACGGGACGCCGTGCTGAAGCACATCGACGACGCCCGCAAAGTCTTCGAGCAGAGACTTTAGGCGGCCCTTGGCACACGCCCACGTTTGAAATCGCGAATGATCTCGCGCGCGGCGTTGTGGCCGGGAAGTCCCGTCACACCGCCACCTGGGTGCGTCGACGATCCGCACATGTAGAGCCCTTTCAGTGGCCCGCGATAATCGCCGTGGCCGAGCACCGGCCGTGCACTGTAGAGCTGATCGAGGCTCAACTGCCCGTGGAAGATATCACCGCCGACGAGAGCGAGCTTTCTTTCCATATCGAGTGGCGAGAGGATCATCCGTCCAATTACGGACGAGCGGAAGTTGGGCGCATAGTGCGTCATCGTGTCGATCACGACATCGGCGACTTCTTCGCGCCGATCGTCCCAGCTCGATCCATCGGGCAGCTCCGGCGCGACATGCTGGCAGAACAGGCTCGCGACATGTTGCCCCTTCGGGGCCAGGCTGTCGTCGAGCACGCTCTGGATGTGCATCTCGATCACCGGCTTCTTCGCCCAACCCGTGCGGCGCGCGTCGGTGTAGGCCTCCTCCAGATAGTTCAGCGATGGCGCGATCATCATGCTGCCACCGTGATGGTCCATCACGCCGTCACTGGGCCGCGCTGTGAAGTTGGGCAACTCGGAAAGCGCGACATTCATGCGGAACGTGCCCGAGCCGCATTTGAACTTGCGGATGCGCTCCATGAAATCGGTAGGCAGCGCGCCGTCGGGGATAAGGCCGCCATAGAGCAGCTTCGGATTGATGTTCGACACGATGGCGCGGCCGCGATATGTGGTGCCATCTTCCAGCACCACGCCGGAGGCGCGGCCGCGATCCATCACCACTTCGCGCACCGGACTGTCGGTGCGGATATCGACGCCCGCTTCCGCACACGCCCTTGCCATCGCCTGCGTGATCGCCCCCATGCCGCCGATGGCGTGACCCCAGGCGCCCTTGATGCCGTTCACTTCACCGAAAACATGGTGCAACAGCACATAGGCTGTACCGGGTGCGTAAGGGCTGGCATAGGCGCCCGTGATCGCGTCGAAGCCGAGCAACCCCTTCAGCGGATCGGTCTCAAACCAGAAATCCAGAATGTCGCCCGCGCTCTTCATGAAGAAATCGACCAGATCGCGCTGCCCTTCCATTCCGAGATGACGCACACGGTTGCCCATCGTGAGCGCGCCGAGCAGATCGCGTAAGCCGCCGCCGGCATTCGGCGGCGTTTCCATCAGAACCGACCGCAGCAAATCGACGATGGATTCGAGGCGCGCGTTGTAGGCGGCGTACCTCGCCACATCGCGGGTCGAGAATCTGCCAAGTTCATGTGCCGTGCGTTCCTTGCCGCGGTCCACGATCAAATAGCGGCCGTGGTCGAGCGGCGAAAAATAAGAGATCGTGCGCAACACGATCTTCAGCCCATGCCGCGCGAGATCCATCTCGCCGATGATCTTCGGGTTCAGCAGACTGACGGAGTAACTCGCCACCGAATTGCGGAAGCCAGGATGGAACTCTTCGGTGACGGCAGCGCCGCCGACGACGGACCGCCGCTCCAGCACACAGACATCGTAACCCGCTCTGGCGAGATAAAAGGCGCAAGTCAGCCCGTTGTGGCCGCCGCCGATCAGAATGGCATCGTAGGAACGTCCCGAACCCATGCGCTTATTCGTATCACGAATCTGGCGAGGCGGCCCAGCACTTGCCAAACACCCGCTTGCTTTCGCAAACCACGGTGTTTCGATATGATCTACGCTCACCGAACTCCTGGTACCGCAGCGATGCCAAGATACCTTGTTACGGCGAGTTTCGTGCTTGCAGCGGTTGCGCTTGCCGGCGCTTCCGCGTCGCCCACCCTTGGCGCCACGCGTTCTGCTTGTCAGCACAGAGATAACGGAACAGAGAAGCGCCTTCTACAGTGCATCAAAGCGGCGCCCTTGTGGGAACATCTCCAGGATCTGCAAAAGATTGCCGACGAGAATCCCGGTGCAAGAGGACACGGCAACAGAAATACGGGAACACCGGGATACCGCGCATCGATGAATTATGTGGCCAACCTCATGGAGCAAGCGGGCTATCGCGTACAAATTCAGTCCTATCAGTGGCGACAGTCCAGGATAATCGGAACGCCCACATTTTCCATGGACGGACACAGCTTCGCGAGCGCGAAAGATTGGTTCGTCGCGTCACTTTCGGGCAGCGGAAAAGTCCGTGCCGAAATCGCCGTTCCGGGTCAGGAAGATCAAGGCAAGGCAGGTGGGACAGGTTGTGAGCCCTCCGCGTTCAAAGATTTTCGTCGCGGCCACATAGCCCTGCTCAGGCGCGGTTCTTGCGATTTCGAACGACAGGTGGCGAATGCAGAGCTTGCCGGCGCCGTGGCGGTCATTCTTTACAATGACAATCCCTCGCTTGTGGCAAACGCCTATCGCAAAAATAGCGACGGACGTGCATTCCCGATCCAGCTATCGCAAGAAGCGCACATACCGGTGATTGGCGCACTTTCCTATTCATCCGGTGAATTGCTAGCGGCGGCATGCAGGTCGGCAAAGGCACCAATTGCCGATATTTCCGTGAGAACAGAGACCAAATCCAACACCGATTACAACGTTATTGCCGACTCGCCTTTTGGCGATCCCGAGCACACCATCGTCGTGGATGCACATTTGGATGCGATATACGGCGCCGGCATCCTGGACAACGGTTCGGGATCGTCGACGATTCTGGAGATCGCACGAAATCTCGCCAACACACCGACAAAAAATCGGCTTCGGTACATCTGGTTCGGGGGTGAAGAGCTTGGTCTTCTTGGATCGAAATACTACACGCGCAATTTGGGCAAAGCAGAGTTGAAAAAGATTGCGTTCGATATTGACGTCGACGTCACGGCCACACCGAACTACGCGGTCCTAATCGCGGACCCTGGCCACGCGCACGACGCAGACGAGTTTCCGCCAAACGTGGTACCGGACTCGCAAATCGGCAATCACGCTTTTTTGAAGTACTTTCGAAAGATCGGTATTCCCGCGCGCATCGCGAGCTTTGGGAACGATGGAACGGACTCACTCTCGTTTAGCCTTGCCGGCGTTCCAAATACCGGCATTCTAACGCAGCAAAACTGTTGCAAGCATGGTTGGGAAGTTAGGCTATGGGGCGGGTTTTCCGGCAACTTCGAAGGCAAGATTCCAAGTCGTAATGGCGGGTGCGTGGACTGGCCGGGACGCTGGTGCGACAACCTCTCAAACAACGATCGTGTCGTGCTTGAATTTGTCTCGAAAGCCGTGGCAGCCGTCGTGCTTAAATTCGCCAATGATTGAGTGGCAGCTGCGAGACCCGCCTCTATTTCATCAGCGGCGCGCACCGATCAGCTGTTGCACGTAAGGCAAGATTCGACCCACGACGATTTTCACGCCGGCCGGATTTGGGTGAATGCCATCGGCCTGGTTGAGCTTCGGATTCAAAGCGACACCGTCGAGAATGAAGGGATAGAAAAGCACGCCATATCGTTTTGCGAGCCTGGGGTAGATCGCATCGAATTGGGCCGCGTATTCCGGTCCGAGATTGCGCGGCGCATGCATCCCGCAAAGCAGGACGGCGACATGCGCCGTTTTCAGCTTCGTGAGGATCGCATTCAGATTTTTCTCGGTCTGGGCGGGCGCCAGGCCTCTCAACGCGTCGTTCGAGCCCATCTCGACAATCGCCGCCTGCGGCTTTTCCGCGAGCGACCAGTCGAGCCGGGAAAGCCCGTCGGCAGAGGTATCGCCGGAGACGCCGGCATTGATGATCCGGGCGTCGACCCCGGCGGCTTTGAGCTTTTCCTGCAAAACAGTCGTGTATTCGGTGCCCGGCGGCAGGCCGTAACCCTGGGTAAGGCTTGTGCCGAACGCCAGGATTTTGATAGGCGCGGCGCACACCGGCCCGGAAGCCAGCGTCAGTAAGGCCGCAGCAAAGATGACGGCTTGCTTGAATCGGCTGTTTCTCATGCCATATCGCCTAGAGTGCGCGCTTTATATAGTGAGAATCATCCCTCATGCAGCCTCCCGCGTCCGCGATCGATCTGGAAGATGTGCGCCTGACGCTGCCAAGCGCCGCTGGGCCGGTCAGCATCCTGAACGGCATATCGCTGAACGTTGCGAGCGGTGAAACGATGGCCCTCCTCGGCCCCTCGGGGTCGGGCAAATCGTCTTTGATGATGATTGCGGCGGGATTGGAAGCCGCGACCTCCGGACGGGTGACCGTCGCCGGAACCGATATCACGCGGCTTTCTGAGGACGCGTTGGCGCGCTTCCGTCGCGGGCGCGTGGGTATCGTATTTCAATCGTTCCACCTGATCCCGACGATGACGGCGCTGGAAAACGTCGCGGTACCGCTTGAACTGATCGGAGTACGCGACGCTTTCGACCGTTCCAGGACAGCGCTCGATGCCGTGGGGCTTGGTGCGCGCGTTGAGCACTATCCGAGCCAACTCTCCGGTGGCGAACAACAGCGGGTGGCGCTTGCCCGCGCGATGGCGCCGGAGCCGCAGGTCCTGTTCGCCGACGAGCCGACCGGCAACCTCGACGGCGAGACGGGTCAGGAAATCGCCGATCTGATCTTTGCACTGCACGCACAAGCGCGCACGACGTTGTTCGTGGTTACACATGAGCAGGCCCTTGCTCGCCGCTGTGGCCGTGTGGTGCAGCTCAAGGATGGGCGCATCGTGGCCGACGAGCGCACATGAACATTTCCCTTGCGTTCCGGCTGGCGGCGCGTCAGGCGCGCAGCGGCCTTTCCGGCTTTCGCATCTTTTTCGCATCGCTCGTTCTGGGTGTGACGGCGATTGCGGGCGTTGGATCCCTGTCGGAAGCGTTTCTGACCGGTTTGGCGCAACAGGGCCGCGTGCTGCTGGGCGGCGACGTATCGATCGGGCTCGTGCATCGGGAGACGACTGACGAAGAACATGCGTTCCTCGCAAAGCAAGGCCGCATCTCCGAGACCGCGTCGATGCGCGCGATGGCTTACGCGATGAACAACGGCGTGGAAGGCGCACGCCAGCTCATCGAACTCAAAGCCACGGACAAGCTTTATCCGCTCTATGGGCATGTCGAAACATCTCCGAACGTCGAACTGAAAGACGCTCTTACTTGTAAGGGCACGACATGCGGCGCGCTTGTGGAAGAGACATTGCTCGGCCGCCTGCACGTCGCGCGTGGCAGCATCATCCGCGTCGGCACGCAGAATTTTCGGGTCGAAGCCGTGTTGGTGCGTGAACCGGACCGCATCTCCGGGGGCTTTAGTCTGGGCCCGCACGTCCTGATCTCCGACACGGCGCTGAAGCGCACGGGCCTTGTCACCTATGGCAGTCTGATCGAATACACCTATCGAATCCAGGCACCGGCGTCGTTCTCGACAGACGCGTTTCGCAGTGAAGCCAACCGCAAGTTTCCGAACGCCGGATGGGAGATTCGCACGCGCGAGAACCCGACACCGGGCACGCGCAGCTTCATCGATCAGGTTACCATGTTCCTGACGCTGACGGCGCTGACCATCCTCGCCGTCGGCGGCGTCGGCGCGGGGCAGGCGATTTCGGCCTTCCTCGACCGCAAGCGCGCGGAAATCGCAATCTTCAAGAGCCTTGGCGCGGATGGCGCGCTGATCTTCACCGCGTTCTTCATCCAGATCATGGCGATCGCGGCGCTGGCGGTCGTCGTGGGAAACCTCGCCGGTGTCCTGCTGCCGTTTCTTGTTGAGTGGCTGTACGGAACAGACCTTCCGATCCCTGCGTCCTTCGCGGTCTTTCCGCAACCCTTGCTGCTCGCCACGGCGTTCGGTTTGCTCGCCGCAGCGGCGACAGCGATTCCAGCATTGGCGCGGGCTCGGGATATCGCGCCGGCGGCATTGTTTCGTGACGCCGTCGATCGCAGCCGCACGCAAATCCGCTGGCCATATCTTCTTGCATCGGCGATTGCGGGGTTGCTGGTTCTGCTTCTGGCAATTGCCATCGCGCCGTCGAAACTGTTTGCAGCGGAATTTCTGGTAGGTATCGCTGGCGGCCTTGTGATCCTGCGCCTTGTCGCTGGCATCCTGCGCTGGTGCGCTGCGCGGTTGCCGCGCGCGCGCAGTGCCAGCATGCGGCTGGCGCTTGCCAACCTCGTGAGACCAGGCGCCGCCACCGCAGGTGTCATAACGGCATTGGGATTAGGCCTGACGCTGCTCGCCACCGTCACGCTTCTCGGCCACACGATCACAACACAAGTCAGCGATGAGTTGCCCGCAAGCGCGCCCAGCTTCTTCTTCCTCGACATCCAACCCAACCAGGCGGCGCAATTCGATCGCATCATCTCTCATTTCCATTCGGCGCAGGACTACCGCCGCACGCCCATGATCCGCGGACGAATCGTATCGCTGAAAGGCGTGGCGGCTCGCGACGCGAAGGTCTCTGCCGATTCACGCTGGGCGCTCGCCGGCGACCGTGGTATCACTTATTCAGCAGCCCCGCCCAAGGGGACACAGATCGTGGACGGCAAGTGGTGGCCCCAGAACTATGCGGGGCCAACGCTGATCTCTTTCGATGCAGATCTGGCGCGCGGAATGGGCCTTCGGATCGGCGACACAATCGGTTTGAACGTACTGGGCCGCGAGATCGACGGACGCATCGCCAATCTGCGCGATGTGAATTTCGGCAGCGGACGCCAGAACTTCGTGCTTATTCTCTCACCGGGTATCATCGACAAAGCGCCGCACAGTTTCCTCGCAACCGTTCGCGTCGCGCCCAAGGATGAAGAGCCGCTCTATCGGGCCGTCACCGACGCCTTCCCGAGCGTGTCCGCCATCCGCGTCAAGGATGCCATCGCGCAGGTGAGCGCATTGCTGCAGCAACTGAGCGTCGGCGTCGGCGCCGCGAGCCTTGTGACGATCCTTGCCGGTTTGCTTGTACTATCCGGTGCCATCGCGACCAGCCAGCGTGCGCGGCTGTTCGACTCGACCGTCCTGAAAGTCTTGGGCGCGACGCGCGGAAGGATCGCCGTCATCTACGCCCTGGAGTTCGGGTTGCTCGGCATCGTATCTGGATTGCTTTCTATCGGCATCGGCGCGGCCGCCGCCTGGACGATCTCCAAAACGGTCTTCGGCCTCCCCTTCGCGTTCGATTTCGGCGCTGCGGTTCTCACGGTCGTCGGGGGTGGCGCTGCAACGCTGGCCTTGGGTCTCGCCGGCTCCTGGCAGGCCCTCGCAGCCAAGCCAAACCGGCAATTGCGTGAGCAATAGCGCTTTGCTCGGAAGTTGACCGGTGCTTATCTTTGCCCTCCGGTTTAACATCCGAGGTTGCTCATCGTGACGCTCGTTAAACCCTTTGTGCGACGGGTCCGGCCTCGCATGACGGTCTTCACGGCCAACAGGCGCAGTCCCTTTCAAATCAGGCCGCCTGCATCGCCTGGCTGGCGACGATGTACCACGCGAGAAAGAGCCCGCTAATCAGGGCGCCCGGTAATGTGGAGCCCGTTTGCCGCCAGGCAAATGTGGAGATGAGCGCGATGATGGCCAGCAGGACCACGAACTGCACGGACATGATGGTATACAGGCCTTGGGCGGGATTCAGCAGATTGCCGTGCATGAATGCATTGTGCTCCCGGATGGGCCCAACGCGGTTTCGTTCGTTGCCCATCGGATCGATTGCAACGGGTGCGAACAAACGGGGTTGGGGCGGTTTCGCCGCGCGCCGGACCCAATTTCCGATCGCCGTGCCGCTCACGTGGAAGAAGGTCGAACAGGGGCAAGCTCCGACGCGGTGCCGATCACTGATTTTGCGTAAGGCAGAACCAGGAGTTTCCAATTGCTGGGGCCGCTTGGCTTCGTGAAAGACCATTCGTTAATGTATCGGTCATAAAATTTGGCGCGCTAACCGGTCGCCCAATGTTTTGAAACAGCACCTACGCCACCCCACTCGTTTCGTCGCCGCATTATGCGCGGTCATGGCGTTCGTCTTGATCGGGTGTTTCGGCGTGATCCTCTGGGTCATCAACATCTCCTCGGCGAGTCTGGATGCTCAACAAGAAAAGAGCGAGCAACGGTTGCTGCTCTCGGTCACCCACGAATACGCGAAAGACATCGCGAATTCAGTAGCCGACTACACGACCTGGAATGAGCTCTTTGATTACTTTGAAGGGTCTCAGGATCCGGCTTGGGCACGCGCGAACCTTGGTCCCTACATCACCAAGACGTTTGGAATAGACTACGTCTTTGCGGTTACCCAGTCGGGATCGATCGTGTATCGCTATTCCCGCATCCTTGCGGCACCTCTTCCGTCCGCGCAGGACCGTACCATCTTGCACCACTTGGCACAGCTGGCGTTCCACCAAAGGGGCGGAGTTTCCGGCTTCGTCGAGTTGCAGGGCGTGCCCTGCCTAGCCGGGGCCTCCGTCATTCGAAAATCCTCGGGTAACGACATTTCGCATTTTGTCCTGGTCGAGGTTCGCCAGTTCAACCGAGGTTTTCTCAGCAAGCTTGGTCACGACTATGGCATTCAGCAATTGCGCATCGAGCGCTATTCTGGCGACGAATTCGAACTGCCCGGCCCCGGCGGTACGCAATCGCTGTTCGGACTCACATGGCGTTCTGCCCAGTCCGGACAGGACCTACTCCATCGGGTATTGCCTGCAATGACCGCTGCGGGTGCTTTTGCGTTACTGACGCTTGGTGGACTCGCGTTTCTGTGGTGGCGTATCGCCGAACACACCCGAGCCAGTGAAGCGCGCATCAATCAAAGCGAGCTGGAGGCGAGTCAGATTCGGGTTAGTGCGGCCGAAGAGACCAGTCGGAGCAAGTCAGCCTTTATCGCCAATATGAGCCACGAACTTCGCACGCCGTTAAATGCGATCATCGGGTTCTCTGAGTTGATGCTGATGGAAAAATCCGGCACCATCGGAAATCCAAAACATCGGAGTTATGTCAAGGCAATTCTGGACAGCGGCCGTCATCTGTTGCGGATTGTCAATGACATCTTGCAGGTGTCGCGTATCGAGGCTGGCAAGTATGAACCAACAATCGAAATTGTAAGCCTTGGACAAGCGATGCATGATTGTGTGCGCATGGTGAGCGTGCTGGCCGTGGCACGGAGTATCACCCTCGATGCTCCGGCCGTTGTGCCGCCGCTGGCGGCATATGCCGATGTCCAGGCACTTCATCAGATTCTGATCAACGTTCTATCGAACGCCGTAAAGTTTTCCAACGAACATTCGCACATCGAACTTGCCTGTGTCAGTGGCGCTGCCACACACGAGATAAGGATCAGAGATCATGGTTGCGGTATTCCCGAGGCCACTTTGAAGGAGATCGGCCGCCCCTTCGTCCAAGCTGAAGGCGTGTACAGCCGCAAATATCAGGGCACGGGCCTGGGTCTTGCGATCTCCTTCTTGTTGGCCAAATCCATGGACGCCGCTATCGAAATAGACAGCAGTGAAGGCGTTGGAACGGAAGTCACAATACGTTTACCGAAGGCTTTGGAAGCCAATGCGGCAATACCGACGACGTTGCGCGTCGCGTGACAGCGGGGCATAGGCCATTTTCACCGAGGTCGGACCTCGCGAACGAGGCGCAGGCCTTGAACTCTTCGTGTAGCCGGGTATTCACCGCAAAACGTGCTGCGAATAGAGCCGTTATTTGCACATTCTGGGGTGATTTTGTCTCGCCATTTTCGGGAAGGACGGGCCAGACGCTCTGGCGTGGTGGCACGTCGTGCCGGGGCTGGTCGTCCGCGCTGTCAGTCGCCAGGGGCGGCAACGAGCCTCGCGCAACCTCCCACCCAACGTCCAAGGGCGAGAGCTGCTTCTGGAGGCGTTTCCAGCACTTCGACGGCGCCGGCGAAGCAAGCGATCAGTAACTGAGCGGCCAATACCTTGAGAGTTGGCGCCGGTGCTTTTGGCTGCGATGTTGCCCGGAGCCATTCCACAGCACGTGCGACAATGCGGTGGTTGGTAAGCGCCACGCCGATCGCAGTTAGCAGGTAAGACCAGCGCACTAGATAAGTTGCCGCGCTGCAGGACGTTCCAGGCTGGCAGAGCGTCAGTGGCCATGGCGGTCGGAGATCTGCGTCACGCGCGAGGATATAACCCGGCGGTTGTCACCACCACGGCTGCGAGCTGCACAACGGCGCCTACCAAGGCAAGGCCAAGGATGCGCGATATCGATCCCGAACGGTCCAACCCATCCAACGTCGTGCTCCAATCGCAACGGCCTATACGAGTGGCTTGGCCGCTCCGTAGCAACTTGACACCTTAATACTATTGTATGAAACACTAATATCGAGATTTGGAAGCCGTCAAATGCTGAGCTCTGTGCAGCTGCGTGCCGCGCGCGCCCTAGCGGGCTTGGACCAGCGGCAGCTTGCCGAGAGGGCGGGGCTTTCAGTTCCCACCATCCAGCGCATGGAGGGGAGCGAAGACGTCATTCGCGGCAACGTCGACTCGCTCATGAAAATCGTTGCTGCGCTAGACCAAGCCGGCGTCGAACTCATCGCCGACGACGCCGTCAGCACAGCCGGCGGTCGCGGTGTCCGGCTCAAATCGCCGACGCGCGCGAACGTGGTTCCAATCCCAAAGTGACCGCGGGCATGCCGCTAGCCATTTCGCTCCTTGGCTCTGCCGGCTTGCTCAGCCTTTCCATCGTCGCAGCAATCATCGGTCGGCTGCGCATCGCGACCTCCGTCGTCTATCTCGCGAGTTTCGGACTATCGCTTGGCCTGTTTGCGAACGCGGCGCTCGCCCTCCTGCGCCCGGACCTGGCAGTAACGCTGATCCTTCCGTTCGGCTTGCCGTGGATTGGCGCGCACTTTCGCATGGATGCGCTCGCATCCTTCTTCCTCGTCGTGATCGATTTCGGGGGAGCGGCGGCAAGCCTCTACGCGGTGGGATACGGCCGACACGAGGAAACACCGTCGCGGGTGCTGCCGTTCTTCGCGGCCTTCCTCGCGGGCATGAACCTGGTGCTGCTGTCAGATGACGCCTTCACGTTTCTGCTGTCGTGGGAGTTCATGTCGCTCATGTCGTGGGCGCTGGTGATGGCGCATCACCGCGCGCCGGACAATGCGCGCGCGGGCTACGTCTATCTCCTCATGGCGAGCCTCGGGACCTTCGCGCTGCTGCTCGCATTTGGTCTGCTCGCGGGACCCGCAGGCGGCTACGGCTTCGACGCCATCCGTGCGAGCCACGCTGCCGCGCCTTATACCACACTGGTGCTGCTGCTGGCGCTTCTGGGCGCGGGATCGAAAGCCGGCCTTGTGCCGTTGCATGCCTGGCTTCCGCTCGCCCATCCCGCGGCGCCGAGCCATGTCTCGGCACTGATGAGCGGTGTGATGACGAAGGTCGCCGTCTACGCTTTCATCCGCATCGTGTTCGATCTGGTTGGCCCTTTGGAATGGTGGTGGGGCTTGCTCGTGATCGTGCTTGGCGGTGTTACGGCGCTTATGGGCGTGCTCTATGCGCTGTTTGAGACCGATATCAAGCGCGTGCTCGCCTACAGCACGGTGGAGAATATCGGATTCATTTTTGTCGGGCTCGGGCTTTCACTAGCGTTCGCCGCTGGCCATTTCGCGGCTGCTGCGATCGTGGCCTTTGTGGCGGCGCTGTTGCACGTCCTCAACCACTCTCTGTTCAAGAGCCTTCTGTTCTTCGGCGCCGGCGCGGTTCAGACGGCCACGGGTGAGCGCGACATGGAGAGGTTGGGCGGGCTCATCCACCGCATGCCCATGACCGCGCTCGCGATGCTCGGCGGCGCCGCCGCGATCTCCGCCCTGCCGCCGTTCAACGGCTTCGTGTCGGAATGGATGACATTCCAGGCGATCCTGCTCAGTCCACAGCTGCCACAATGGGGACTGAAGCTCGTTGTGCCGGCGGTCGGCGCCCTACTCGCGCTATCGGTTACACTCGCAGCCGCCTGCTTCGTGCGCTTCTATGGCATCGTCTTCCTGAGTCGACCCCGCAGCGCCGCGGCCGCCGCCGCCGGAGAGACCAACCGCATCTCACAAACCGTGATGCTCGCGCTCGCGGGGCTGTGCCTGCTCGCCGGAATATTGCCCGGCTACATCGCTGATGCGATGACGCCGGTGACGCAAGCCCTGTTCGGTGGTCACATGGCCCGGCAGTCTTCGATCGCCTGGCTGTCGCTCGTGCCGATCAGCAAGGCGAGAAGCTCCTACAACGGACTGCTCGTGTTCTTCTTTATCGCCGTTTCGGCTTCGATGGCGGTCTATGGCGTCCGCCGTCTCGCCTCGAAGGCGACGCGGCGTGCGCCAATCTGGGATTGCGGCTTTCCCGATCCCAGTCCACTGGCCCAATACACCGCGGGCAGCTTTTCCCAGCCGATCCGCCGCGTGTTCGGAACGCTCCTGTTCCGCGCGCGCGAGGAGGTGAAGATGCCGCCACCCGGAGAAATGACGCCTGCGCAGTTCAGCGTGCGCCTCAACGACATCATCTGGAACACGCTCTATCTGCCCGTGGCCGAGGGGGTGCGCCTCGCCACCGACCGGCTCAATATTCTCCAGTTCCTCACGATCAGAAGCTATCTGAGCCTGGTGTTCGGCGCGCTGGTCGCCCTCTTGCTCGTGGTCGCGCTATGGCGCTGATCCGCGATCTCGCTGTTCAGGGCGCGGAGATGCTCCTGGTCCTGACCTTGGCGCCGCTCGTCACGGGCGTCGTGCGCAAGTTCAAGGCACGGCTTTTGCGGCGTGTGGGTCCGCCTCTGATCCAGCCCTATCGCGAACTGGCGCGCCTATTGCGCAAGGAGGTGGTACTCGCAGACAATGCCTCGTGGCTATTCCGCGCAGCGCCCTACCTCATCTTCGCCGCGACCTGGGTGGCGGCGGCCTTGGTGCCGACGTTCGCGGTGGGGCTTGTGTTCAGTTGGTCGGCCGACCTCATCGCCATCGTCGCGCTGCTGGGAAGCGCACGGTTCTTCCTCGCGCTCGCCGGTATGGATGTCGGCACGAGTTTCGGCGGCATCGGTTCTAGCCGCGAAGTGATGATCGCGTCGCTCGCGGAGCCCGCGATGATCATGATCATCTTCGCACTCGCGCTTCTGGCGGGTTCGACGCAACTCTCCACCATCGCAGCCTACATGCTCTCCCCGCACGTTGGATTGCGGGTAACGCTCGCAATGGCGCTGGTCGCGATCATCATGGTGGGGATTGCCGAAAATGCCCGCGTTCCGATCGACAATCCGACGACGCATCTTGAACTCACCATGGTGCACGAAGCGATGGTGCTGGAATATTCCGGGTGCCACCTGGCCCTGATCGAACTCTCCGCCGAACTGAAGCTGCTGCTCTATTTGTCGCTGATCGCTTGCGTGTTCCTCCCTTGGGGATTGGCGCCACCAGGTGCGGGATGGAGCGCGTACGCGCTGGGCGCCTCCTCTTACGTCGCAAAGCTGATGGCCGGCGCCATTGCGCTGGCCTTCTTCGAGACCGCGATTGCAAAGATGCGCGTCTTCCGCATTCCCGGTTTCCTTGGCGCAGCGCTGATGCTGGGGCTTCTCGGCACGCTGTTTCTCTTCGTCTCGCGGGGGGGCCTCTAGCGTGCACGGTTTCGATTTCGACGTTGCCCATCTTCTGGCTGGCGGCCTGGTCCTGGTGAGCTTCATGCTGCTTTATCAAGACCGGCTCTACGCGTTGTTAAACGTCTTCGCGCTGCAGGCCGTGCTGCTTGCGTTGGCGGTCGGCTGGCAGGCCTATGTCCAGGACGCGCCTCATCTTTACATAACGGCTGCCATCGCGCTCCTGTTCAAGGCTATCGTCATTCCGGTGGCGCTGCACCGCATGATCGTAAAGCTCGGAATCCACCGCGAGATCGAAAGCGTCACGGGCATGGGCGTGACGATGCTGGCGGGCGTGGGTCTCGTTGCGCTCTCTTTGGTAGTCATGCTGCACGCGACGGCGGGTGAGAGCGCCCTTGCGCGCGAAGACATCGCATTCGCACTTTCCGTGTTGCTGCTCGGTCTTCTCATCATGGTGACAAGACGCAACGCGGTCGGACAGGTCGTGGGCTTCATGTCCATGGAGAACGGTCTCGTGCTCGCCGCCACCGGCGCCAAAGGCATGCCATTGGTGGTGGAGTTCAGCGTCGCCTTCTCGATCCTGATCGCCTTCATCGTGATCGGAATTTTCCTTTTCCGCATCCGCGAGCGCTTTGACACGGTCGATGTCGAGGCGCTCGATCGCGCTCGTGGAGGCCGGCGGTGAGCCTCGTCCCGTTCAATCCCGTTCTGGCGGTGCTGGCGGTCCCCGCAGTCACGGCTGCGCTCCTGGTGGTAGTCCCCGGATACCGTCTGTCGGCTGGCCTGAACGTGGCGGGGAGCCTGCTCACCTTTTTGTTCACGCTGCTGCTGTTCTTTGGACATGCCGCGCCAAATTCCTATGTGCTGATCGACGATCTCAACATCGTCTTTGTCGTGCTCAACACATTTGTCGGCTTCACGACCAGCGTGTTCAGCGCGAGCTACATCGGCCATGAACTCGAGATCGGACGGCTGACGCCCACCTATCTCAGATTCTATCACGCGATGTACCAGGTCATGATGTTCGGCATGAACCTGGCGCTCGTGGCCAACAACATCGGTCTGATGTGGGTCGCCATCGAGATCGCAACCCTGGCCACGGTCGTGATGGTGGGCATCTATCGCACGCCCGAAGCGCTGGAGGCGGCCTGGAAATATTTCATCCTCGCAAGCGTCGGCATCGCATTCGCGCTGTTCGGAACGATCCTCGTTTACATGGCCGCGCGCCCGGTGATGGGCGAAGGCTACCAGGGCATGGTTTGGACGCTGCTGATGCAGCATGTCGCGAAGTTCGATCCCGCGCTGCTCAACATCGCGTTCATCTTCCTTCTGCTTGGCTACGGCACAAAGGTCGGGCTCGCGCCGCTGCATGCCTGGCTCCCGGACGCGCATGCCGAGGGCCCGACGCCCATCTCCGCGGTGCTGTCGGGATTGCTGCTCAATGTCGCGCTCTACGCCATCCTGCGCTTCAAGCTGCTGCTCGCGCTCAATCCCGAGGCCATTTCGCCAGGCCCCTTGATGGTGACGCTGGGCTTGGTCTCGGTTCTGTTCGCCGCGTTCATGCTCTATCGCCGCCACGACATCAAACGGCTATTCGCGTATTCCTCGATCGAGCATATGGGCATCATCGTGTTCGCCTTCGGCATGGGCGGAGCACTCGCCAATTTCGCGGGCCTGCTGCAAATGACGATGCACAGCCTGACGAAGTCGGCCATTTTCTTCGCCGTGGGCCACATTGCCCAGGTGAAGGGCACACAGCGCATCTCGGAGATCCGAGGGCTGACGGTCTCCCACCCCCTGCTTGGCTGGGCGCTTGTGCTCGGCGTCCTAGCTATAGCTGGCTTGCCGCCGCTGGGTATCTTCATGAGCGAATTCCTCGTGGTCAGTTCGACCTTTGCGCGCGAGCCGCTGCTTGCCGTGCTGCTCGTGATCGGGCTTCTGGTCGCGTTCGGCGCGCTGCTCATGCGACTTCAGGGGCTCGCTTTCGGCGAGCCTACGGGAAGCACGGCACCGGTGCGCGCCTCCTATATACCGCTATTCGGACATCTGGCGCTCGTGCTTGCTGCCGGGATCTATCTCCCGCCGGTACTGGTCGCCTGGTTCCAGCACGTTGCACAGATGCTGGGTTAGCGATGACCACACTGGCGGACACCCTCGCAAAAGGACATCGGATTGACGGCCACGCGCCTTGGCCGCGAAGCATCGTCGACGCAGAGACATGGCAGGCCGCAACCGCGCGACTCGGCGAATGGACCCTGTCCGGCCTCTGGGGTGACGCAGCCTTCGTACACATGGCGCTTCTGGACGAGCCGAACCATCAGCTGGCCGTCGTTAGTCTCGACTGTGCCGCCGGCACCTTCCCTTCTGTCGGCGCCAAGCATGCGCCAGCCATCCGGCTCGAACGTACGATCCACGATCTGTTCGGGCTCGTTCCGGACGGCGCCGAGGACACGCGCCCGTGGCTTGATCACGGACGTTGGGGGCTTCGCCATCCTTTGGGCGCGCGCGGAGAGGCGCCCACGCTTCCGTCCTATCCGTTTCTGGATGCGGAAGGCGAAAGCCTGCATCAGATTCCGGTGGGTCCCGTTCATGCCGGCATCATCGAGCCCGGCC
>Ga0105239_10003664_pt1 | contig 18763 bp, 15 predicted proteins | sample KBSC44metaG_FD_92761 | JGI IMG/M metagenome (GOLD analysis project Ga0105239, IMG submission 92761) | Corn rhizosphere microbial communities from Kellogg Biological Station, Michigan, USA - KBS C4-4 metaG | ecosystem: Host-associated > Plants > Roots > Rhizosphere > Soil | place: Michigan, USA...
CGCCGCGGCGCCGGCGCCCCGCGCCAGGTCGACGAACGGCGCCCCCCAGACCTCAGGGAGCGATCCGAACATCGCCAACAGGTCGAGGGCCTGAGCCTTCGCGACGCTGCACAGCACCTGCAGGGTCTGGGCGTCATCGAGAACTCGCGGGCCGAACGCCGCCGCGCGCGCGGCGAGTTCGGCCTCTTCCGCCTGGGGCTTCGCCCGCGCCTGGGCCCACGCCTCGCCGTCTCGAACGGCGCCTTCACCTAAACCTGGGGTTTCCACCACCTTCACTCCGACTGACGACCCCTCCTCACGGGGCCGACCGGTCGGTCTCTCCTCCTCCTCCACGCGGCGTCGCGGGGTCCTCGCTGAAGGGGGCCAGCCATGGAAGGGAGGCCCGCATCACCTCATCTGGACGGCGCCACGCCCTGGGCGGTGAGGTCGGCGCGCCTATTGCTGAACCAGCCGGGCCCGCACGCCCGGTGTGTCGCCGGTTTCAACTCGGAACTGCCCCGCCCGGCCGAGCCGCGCGTTGCACGCCGGGCAGCGCACGACCTCAGTCGCCGCGAGGCTCTCATCCACCTGAAAAAGCGTCCCACAGGGCTTGCACTTCCATCGTGCGGCCGCGGGCGCCGGCGCGGAAAGCGACGGCGGGTTCTTCAGATGCAGCGTCGGGCGGCGCCCAGGGTCACTTGCCTTTGCCGTCGCGCCACCGGAGAGCGACCGCGCGGGTTTCCGCGTAGGGTCCGGTCCGGCGCTGCGCAGCCGCTCCAGACGCGCGGTCGTCTCGGCGATGTCGGCCACGGAGCACTCCTAAGCAATGTGCAGCGCAGCATATTATATTGCGTCGCAGCATTTCGCTATGGGCAGGCGACTTTAGGGTTCGGGCCCGTGGCGCCCGCGTCCTCCGGGGCGCTGCGGGGTGTGCCCGCGGAAGGGGTCCGCCGAGACCCAGAGCTCGGCGGCAGGGGAAGGCTTTCCCCTCCTGGGCCTTGCCTAGACGCCTTCCAGCCTCCCGCAATCCACAGCTAAAACGCTCTTCACACACGCCGTCTGTTGCATCTGAATCTCTTCGCACGCATCATGCGTGTGAACATGCCAGAGTCTCCTTCCCCTCCGCCGTTTCTCGCCCTCGGCCAGGCCATCGCCGCCGCGCGCGAGGCGCGCGGCCTCGCCACGCAGGCCGATCTCGCGAGCGCGCTCGACGTCAGCCAGCAGACGGTCAGTCGGTGGGAAGCCGGCACCCACCGACCGGCCCAGGTGTCGGGCCTGGCCAAGGTGCTTGGCCTCGATCCGGCCAAGCTGCTGATCCTCGCCGGCTACGACGCGCCGCCGGCGGACAGCTTCGTGACGCCGCTGCCCGTCGACCGCTTCGTCGACGGCAACACCCTGGAGCTCTTCACCAGCTACTTCCTGAAGGCGCTCCATCCCGAGGCCGAGGTCCGCCGGGCCGGCGGCTCCGGCCACGATCAGGACGGCGTCGACGTCTGGGCCGACTTCCCGGACGGCCGCCGCTGGGCCGTGCAGTGCAAGCGCCACGCCCGCTTCGGTCCGGCCGAGGTAAAGGCCGCGGTCGCGGCCTTCACTGGCGACGCGGACCGCAAGATCCTGGTCCTCTCCCGTATCGCCAGCCCTCAGGCGGCCGAAGCGGTTCGCCGCGCCGGCTGGGTGCTGTGGGACAAGGACGACCTCTCCCGGATCTTTCGCCAGGAACTCAGCGACGACGCCCAGGACCGGCTGGTGGACATCTTCTGGCGCAGCCAGCGTCAGGCCCTGCTGGGCCGGGGCGGCCAAAGCCCCTGGCTCACCGCCGAGGAATTCTTCCGGCCCTTCTCGGCCAGCGAGGCGGCGCTCAGCCATGACTGGGCCCTGGTCGGCCGCGACGAGGACGCCGCGGCCCTGCTGGCGGCGCTGGCGGATCCCCGCCCCCCGGCGGTAATGCTGATTGCCCCCGCCGGCATGGGCAAATCGCGGCTCCTGAAGGCGGCGGCGGCCCAGGTCGCCGAGCACGAGCCCGCCACGGTGCTGCGGTTCCTGGGCCGCGACAGCGAGCTCACGCCGCAGTCGCTGGCCGCGCTAGGGGACCGTCCAAAGCTGCTGGTGATCGACGACGCCCACGACCGTGAGGGCCTGGGGGCGCTCTTCCAGTTCGCGGCGGACCCCGCGAACGAGACCCGCCTGCTGCTGGCCACCCGGCCCTACGCGGAAGCCCGGATCCGCGGCGAGGCCTTCGCCTACGCCATGACGGACCTGCCGACGGTGAGCCTGCAGCCACTCACCAAGGCCCAATTCACGACCCTGGCCGCCGCGGTGCTCGTGGCCTACGGCGCCGAGCCCGGCTGGACCGACGAGGGCTGGGCCGAGGCCGTCGTGGCCCACGCCGGGGACAGCCCGCTGACGGTGGCCATGGCGGCGCGCCTGGTGGCCCAGGACGGCCAGCCCCTGGAGCTGGCCCGGGCGGCGAGCTCGGTGCAGGACCTGATCCTGGGGAAGTTCGCCAAGGTGGTGGTCGGCGACCTGGGCCAGCCCGGCGACGAGGCCCTCAACCGCGATGTCCTCGAGGTGCTGGCCCTGGTCCAGCCTTTCCACCCCGCCGACCCGCACCTGCTGGAGTTCATCGAGGCGATCAAGGGCATTCCGCCGGACAGGGCCGGCCGGGCGTTGCGCAACCTCATCGAGGGCGGCGTCGCCTTCAAGCGCGGCCAGCAGCACCGGCTGATGCCCGACCTGTTGGGCGACTACCTGATCGAGCGCAGCTGCCTGGACGCCGCCCAGGACCTGTCGCCGTTCGCCTTCAAGGCGCTCAGCGCCGTCCCCGGCCTGCTGGTGAGCCGGGTGTTCGTCAACCTGGCCCGGCTGGACTGGCGGCGCAGCGGCGGCGACACCGCCAAGAGCCGCCTGCTGGGGCAGGTCTGGCGGGGCCTCGACACGATCCAGGAGGAATGGGACGACCGCCTGGCGGCGGTGAAGGATGTGGCGGTCTATCAGCCGGTCCACGCGCTCGAATTCTGCCGCGACATGATCATCAGGGGCCGCCGTCTGACCGGCCTGGCCGACGTCCTGCGCACCGTGGCCTACGTCCGCGAGGAGAGCTTCACCGACGCCTGCGCGCTGCTCTGGGAGCTCGGCCGCAACAACACCCACCAGTGGGGCAACAACCCGTCCCACCCGATCCGCGTGCTGAGCGAGTTCGGCGAGTACGGGGTCCGCAAGCCGGTCGGATTCAGCCAGAAGCTGCTGATGTTCGCCCACAGCCTGATGGACGACGCCCGCAACTGGGAGGGCGCCTATACCCCGCTCGACCTGCTGAAGCCGCTGCTGAAGGGCGACGGCGAGGAGACCACGTCCAACTTCAACACCATCACCTTTGCCCCCTTCTTCGTCACCTACGACGTGGTCCGGCCGCTGCGCGCCGAGGTGATCAAACTCGTCCTGTTCCTGCTCACGCACCCCCGCGAACGCGTCGCCCGCCTGGCCGCCAACTTCCTGGAGTCCGCGCTCACCAGCCCCTTCGGCACCTTCGGCGCCGAGCCCGAACGTGAGCTCACCGCGGCCTACGCGGCCGAGTTCGAGGCGACCCTGGAGGCCGTATTCGCCATCACCCAGGCCCAACCCCTGCCCCCCGTGGTGGCGCTCGGTGTCGCCCGTTCGGTCGCCTGGTATTCTCGACAGGCCGAGGGCCGCGCCTTCGAACTCTGCGAACAGATCCTGGCAAGCCTTCCCACCGACCTGCCCTTCCGCCTGATCGCCGCGCTCATCGACGGCTACGGCCAGACCTTCGTGGTCCGCGACGATCCCGACGAATGGGAGAGCGACCTGCAGGGCTGGCTGGACGGGGTGGTGGCGCAGCTCCAGATGGAGTGTCCGAAGGCCGAGGATCGCCGGGCCGCCGTGGAAAAGGCGTTGGCCGCCCTGGAGACGGCCGGTGAGCCTCTGTCTGCCGCCCACCCGCTGTTCTTTGCGATCGTGAAGACCGACACGGACTTCGCCCGCGCCCTGCTGGCCGACGCCGTGGCGCGCCCGGAGTCGCTGACCCGGCAGTTCGCCGGCATCGGGCTGGGCGGTCTCCTGGAAGCCGCCCCGGCGGAGGGCCGCGCCGCGGCGCGGCGGCTCATCGCCACCGGCGAGACCGACCTGGCCCAGGCCGTGGCCAGCGCCTTCGGAGGCCTCACCGAGGCGCGCACGCCGGAGGACCTGAATCTCTTCGAAGAGCTGCTCCGGGGTCCGCCGCGCGTGGTGGCCACCGCTCTGCGCTCCATCTCCACCTGGCGCGAGACCGACCCGCGCCTGATCATCAACCTCCTGAAGCACGCCGACCTCCAGGGCAGCGCCGGCCTCAGCGAAAGCCTGTCGATGGCCATGGCGGGCACCCGCCGCCGTGACCTGCTCCCACTGCTGACCCGCGACGACGTGCTCAGCCTGCTGGCGTCCCTGGAGCCCATCGCCGAGCTCGAAGGCCACTGGGTGCTTGAGTTTCTGGCCGAGCTCTCCGTTCGCTTCCCCCACGAGACCGCTGACTTCTTCATGCGCCGGGTGGAGCACGCGGCGGAGTCGAAGACCTACAGCTTCCACGCCGCCGGTCCGCGCGGCCACGGCCAGAAGCGCCTGCGTTTCCTGGAGGGCGAAGAAGGGGTCGCCGTGCTGCGGAAGATGCGGCGCTGGCTGGCCGCCAACCACGACCGTGACGGCTACTTCACCCACGCCGCCAATGCGGTCTTCGAGGCCATGTTCATCCACGACCTCGACAAGGTGGTGGAGGTCCTCGCCCCCGACATCCCGACCGCCACGGCGGGTGAGCTCGGCATGATCGCCGGCCTGTTCCGCAACGCTCACCACAGCTTCATCATGACCCACACCGCCTTCGTGGTGCGGTTCCTGGAACGCTGCGGCGATCTCGACCCGGACCTGCTGGACCGCGCCACCTCCGCCTTCTTCAACAGCGCCATCGGCGGCGTGCGCCGGAGCATGCCGGGCGTGCCGCCGCCCCGCGAACTTGAGCAGCTGCAGCAGGCGCAGCAACGCCTGGCCCAGCTCTCCTTCGCCTCGCCGGCGCGCCGGCTCTACGAATGGGTCGCCGGCGCCGCGCAGCAGGACATCGACCGGACCGTCGCCGACGGCCGGCGGGCGGAGGACACATGAGCGCCGCCGCAGAACGCCTGCGCCAGGAGGCCGAGACCTTCGACCTGCAGAAGGCCCACGCCGACCGGTGGTTCACCTGGCGGCTGCGCGCCAACTACGTGACGCTCGCCCTGCTGCTGGCGATGGCCGGGTTCTTCATCTGGATGATCGCCACCGCCGAGCATCGCTCCCCCACCGCGGTGCACTGGGCGATGGCCGCGCTCGGCAGCGACATCCTGGGCTTCGTGATCACCGTCGTGCGCTCCGGGATCGGGCCTCGGTCGGCGCCCAAGCTCGAACCGGTCACCCAGCCCGCCAACCGCCCGCCCCGCCGCCCTGGAGCCTGATCATGGACACCTTCGTCCCGCGCCTGCTGTCGATGGAGATCACCGCGTCCGACGAGACGCGAGGCTACTGGCTGGACCAGCCGACCACGCCGGCCGAGCGCCGCGCTGAGTTCCTGTCAGCGCCCCTCTTGGTGCTCCCGAGCCCGGCTGGCGAAGGCGAGGCGCCCACTTTCCCGAACGGCACCGGTGAGTTCTTAGATGAGCTGCGTGCGCTGATCGGCGACCAGTTCGCCATCGCCGTCGCCAGCACCGAAACCGACTACCGCGAGCTGAAGCTGCACGCCAAGGCCTGGCGGCTGCCAAAGATGCTGATCACCACCGTCGCCTTCCCGGTCTTCCTGGGCGTGCTCGCGAACCGGCTCGATGCGCTGCTGCCTGGGCACGCCAAGGGCGACACCGCCGAGGCCACCCTCCTGATCGAAGCCCCCAACCACCGCGTCCTGAAGCTGCAGTACAAGGGCGACCCGACCCGCATGGCCGACTACTTCGCGCGTGAGGTCCCGCTCTATCTGGAGCTGATCGACCCGGAGGTGCAGCCCTTGCAGATCGAGGCGGGCGCGCCGGACGCCACCGATCCGGACTTCGACGAGGATCCGCGGTGACGCAGCCGGCGCCGGACACCGCCGGGACCCTGCTGGCCGAGATCGTCGCCGATCCAGACGCCGCGGCGCGGGCGACCTGGCAGGCCTGGGCCGAGCGCGCGGTTGCCGCCAAGCAGGCCACCGATGACGTCGACCACCGCAACCGGCTCTGGTCGGCGGAGACCTTCGTCAGGGCCATGGCGACATATGTTGACGCCTTCGGGATGATGAAGGCAGGCGACCACTTCGGCGCCTGGAAGGCCCTGGAGCAGGCCGAGATCGCCCTGAAGGGTTCGGCGCGGAACCCGTTCCTGCCGGCCCTCGTCCCGCTGATCCAGACCCGCGCCGAGATGATCGCGCTCTGGCAGACGCTGTTCCCCTACCGGTTCTTCCTGAGCCCCGGCATGATCAAGAAGAACTGGGCCTGCTCGATCTGCGGCAAGAAGAGCACGCCGATCGCGCCCTGCGGCCACACGCCGGGCCGGGTCTACGCGGGCGAGTCGGCCGTGCGCATTATCAGCGAGGCCGAACTCCTGGAGATCTCGATCGTCACCGAGCCTGTCCAGAAATACTCCGTGGCCTTCGTGGAGGGGAAGGAGTTCGACTACGGCATCGTCGAGTTCGTGCTGGATCAGCTGGCCGCGCCCTTCGACCCCTGGGACGGCGCCTGGGGCTTCGAACGGCACGCCCACGACCTCTTCCCGGGCCTCGATTTGGAAGAGCCCTGCCCCTGCGGTTCAGCTCTTCGCTACGGCGAATGCTGCCGTCAGGAGAGCGGCGTAAAGCTCCGCCATTTCCACCTGTTCAGCGACGACCCCGACGTGGACGAAGCCAGCCGCCGGGCCGGGACCTACCGCGCCTAACCCAACAGTGGACGTCGCGGCTTGCCGCTACGGCGTCGTCTTCGCGCCGAGGGCGGGTTGCGAGTTTGTGAAAAAGCTACTCGCGGTTGATGCGCACACTGGACAAATACCAAAGCGTCCTTAGCGTGCCCTCGGGGTTTGGGGGTTCAATGCCTGACAGCGGCGACAAGGAGCCGAACAACGGCGACATGCATATGCATGTGAGCTTCGCGCGTCCCGTGGGGTCGAACGACCCGATCTATTTCATTGGCCCCTTCGGTTCTCGGGTAAGTTTCGAATCTCAACAGAAGCGGGCCCTGAACATCGTGGGCTCGTTGCTCGGCCTCGGACATATCAAACCGAGCCATAAGGTCGCGGTGGTGGGCGCGGGGCTGGCCGGCCTGATGGCGACACTGGCCTTGTCGGCGCGGGGACAGCACGTTGAACTATTCGAGGCCAGCGAAGGGCCCCTGACCTTGCAGGCAGGCGCCTTCCACCGCTTCATCCACCCAAGCGTGAATTTCTGGCCGATCCACGAAGCCGTCAGGACGACCAAACTCCCCTTTCTGGATTGGTATTCCGCCGACGGCCAGGCTGTCATTGAAACCCTGACGCAGCAGTGGCTCGGCCCCGACGACGGCCACGTCCGCGGTTCCGATTCTGGGGAAGTGAAGCCCCTCGTCAGCTATCTGAACCTGCCGCCTCACTACGGGCACCGGATGAAATTTGAGCGCTTCGAGGCGGGCAAGGTCGTCATGAGCGCCATCGAACGACCCGGTGAGTTCGAATTCGATGTCGTGCTCCTGGCCATGGGGTTCGGCCTCGAAGAGACGTTCGACGATCCCGATCAGAAGACCTACTGGAACAACGATTTCCTCGAACAGCGCGCGCGAAACCCTGGCCAGCATATCATCGTCAGCGGCACCGGGGACGGCGGCCTCATCGATTGCCTGAGGCTTGTCTACTCCAAATTCCGAAAGGGCGATTTCCCGCTCACGGTGATCAAGCGACTGGAAGAGGGAAAGTACGAAACGCGAAGCGCCCTGAAGGAGATCGAGAACCAGGCGCCCGCCGGCCCCGATCTCGCAGCCCGCGCGACCTATTTTGAAGCCAAGTACGACGAGTTGATCGGCAAGCTGAAGCCGGACTTGAAGCGCTGGCTATGGGAACATCTGCTGCGCACCGACGACGGCGACTATCCCAACCGGATCGAATTGGTCAGTCCGCTTCCGGCGCCTTACGAAACCACGTCGGCCGTCATCAATCGGTTTCTACTGGCCTTCGCCCTGAAACAGGGGGCGCTGACCTTTCGGTCGGGCCTCAAAATCAGCCGGCCGGGGGACCAATACGTCCTCACATCCGCGGCAGGCGATGAAACTGTCCCAAAATCGACGCGGGTGATCATCCGGCACGGGCCAAAACAGGCCCTGGCGGGATTCATTGACGATGCCGCTCAAGAAAAGGAATTCAAATTCCATCAGCTCGGCGCCGATAGCTATACCAGCGAAGCAAGCTTTCCCATCAGCACCTTCGTACCCCAAGACTCGAAGATACCGTCGCTTGCGCACTATCCGGATGAATACGCCCTATCGCGTCTTCCAGTCGCGCTGAACTTTGTCTTCGATCGGTATGCCCATGCCGTGGAACTAGAAGACGATGTCGACGGTAATCCAGTCTACCAGGTGACGGGACTTCCCGAATCCTTAAGTCGACCCCAGGAGCCGATTGGCACCCTCCCCAAAACTGTCTTTGGCGTGAAACTGGAACCGCCGAGCCGCGGCGCGAACAGTTCGCGCACCGCGTTCGGGGCCAGACCTACGAAATGAGTCAAGCTTTAGGAGGGTCGCTGCAACGACCGTTGCAGGCGGGCATGGATGTCCTCGATGACGCCGGCAATGCTGCCGGCATAGTGGGCCTGCTCGTGAGCGTGGCGGAGTCTGGCGCGGTCATCGCCGTGACGCACGCGTCCGCGGGAACCTTGCGCCGCGGTCCGCGCGTCGGAACTACCGAATTCCCGCTGCGTCTCGCGGGCGACGTTGCGCAAGACCCCCCTCCTCCGGTCAGCGCTGTCCGAAGCCTCAAACCCAAGAGCATCTGCAGCCTGATTGGCCTGTTCCCCGTGCCCCACGGCGTCACGGTCGCGGCGACCGTGCCTGGCCTAAAGGGACTTGGCGATGTCCAGGCGCCCCTTGCGGTCGTCAAGGCGCTGAGGATTCCCCTCCGTCTGGTCGTGGGCGAAACGTCGTCGGATTGGCGCATCAAGACTCTTGGGGCGACAACCGTCTTCGCAGGCGACGACGGACTGGACCAAGTCTATTCGGACGCGGTGATTTGTGAGGCCCTGGGGACGTCTGCCGATGTCATGGGCCTGGGCGGGGCGGTCTTCTTCACGCCGGACGGCCATCCGGTCGGCGTGCTCGTGGGCTCACGCGACGGCCATGCGGTTATGGCGCCGCTGCGCCCCGTGATGTGGCGTGCGAGCTATGACGTGCTCGATGACGCCACCGCCGCCGTCTTCAATGGCGACGTCCTTCCCGAGCAAACCGTCAGGATTTCAGACGTCAGGCCGTCTGCTGAGGCCCGGGCCCTGGTCTTTGAAGACGATGCCGACGATGCCTCCCTGCCGCACGCTCGATCCAGGAGCTACCGGTTCGCACTGCTGAGCCTTCGGTCGGCGCCCTCAGCCAGCGAACTGGAGGGCCTGGACGACCTGGCCGGCCTTCTCCCGCGCGCGCTGGCGCGGAAGGGCCTGGGATCGTTCAGAACCCAATTGCGGCGGTGGCTGCTGCTCAGCGCCCGGCGGCACGCGGAGGCCAAGACGGAGGCCGAACTCGCGAACGCCTTTGCGCCGCTTGTTTTGACGCAACCCGACCGGCCCGCCCGCGAGGTCATGGCCGCGCTCGCGTGCCTGGATGAGTTCAAACCCATCCAAGTGGCCGAGATAGCAGCGCGCTACCTCAGGTCCACCGTCACCCGGCTGGATATCCGCGTTCGAACGACGCTTTGGTGGTTGGTTCACGACTACCTTGCGCGGCGGACCCCTGCGGAAATCCCGTTCGAGGTGTCGCTGACCCTCTACCGGTCCGCTTCGGTGCGCCTTGAAGTCGATGCCGAAGCGCTGCGCGGGGAGCCCAACTACCACGAGCTCGAATTTGAGCTTTTCGCTATGATCGAGGCGGCGCTGGCACTGCCCGTCTCGATGGAGCGGATCAGCCTGATGCACACCTCCATGCTGCGGCTCCGGGACCATGCTCCAAAGTGGGCGGCGTTCTGCGCGGCGCGAGGGGTCATGCAAGCGGTGCGTGACGCCGATGGCGTCGGCATAGCCGACGTCCTGCATGAGCACGCAGCCTTTGTCTCCGAGATCAGAATGTATGAGCTCGGCCTCTTGCCGAGCCGACCTTCGCTGCAGAGCCGGTTCGACGACCGGCTAAGGTATCTGTTCGCGAGCATGGATATGACGCGAAACGAGGAGGCGGCGGCCTTCGCGGAGCTTGCGGCGATCGGCGTTCGCTTCCTGCATCCGCACCGCCCAGAAGATGAGTATTTTGAGGACGGCGCGGAGAAGACCCGGAACGCGTTCTCCGGGCTGAGGAGGGCGGCATGACCGCAGCCTCCGATCTAAAGCGCGGGACGGAATATTGGGACGCCACCACGCGGTTGCGGCGCATCCTGCAGCGTAACAAGTGGGACAGCGTCGTCACGAGCCGCCGCGGCTCGAAGGTCAACTACATCTTCGACGCCAACGTGTTTCTATTTCACGCCAACATCCGCGATGAAAATACCCAGATCGAAGATCTCGCCGGCCTGCTCGGCGTGGGAGCTGACGACCCGTTCCTGACCGCTATGGAGCGATTGACGGCGGGGTACATGTTCAGCGGGAACCTGCCGGTCCAAAGTGGACACTCGGCCTATATGTCGGCGCAGCACTTCGAAGAGGTGATGACGAAGGTCTATGAGCTCGATCAGACGATCGAGGATGACCTGCATCCGACAGAATTCGCCGCTGACGCCGCGCGCCAGCAGGAGCGAGTTCGAGAGCTGCTGTCGGAAAAGGGGGGGCGCCAGGAAGACCGGATCGCTGAGATTCAAAAAATCCTGCCGAAAGCCTGGTTGGGCTCCCTCCAAGCGCGCAGCCACTTCGAACAGGTCATGAATGCCTGCTTCCTCGGGGAACGGCCGACGGTCACGCCGCTGCACAATGTCCCCTGGGGTTGGGAAGCCGGCCGACCCAGGGACTCCGACATTGACGACTGGTTGAACGCCATTGGCGACCGATCGAACAAGGATCGCAACCGCCTGCACGATGCGAAGACCTTGGCGACGATCGTCGAGCTCTATCGAAACGACCTGTCGTCGCGGTTCGACACGCGCTCCACCCTCCACCTTCTGGTGACGACGGATCACGCGATCGCCAACGCGGTCGCAAACCGGATGTCGCGCCTGCGAACCGAGGGCATTCCGTATTTCATTCGGACGCCCAAGGATTTCTTTCCCGTTCTGAACATCAACGCCATGGGCCGCCTTTACGCGGACCGCGACGAACGACACGTGGCGCAGCTCTCCCAAGTGTTTGATCTGATGGATCAGACCTTGAACTGGACGGAGGCGGATCCCGGCAAAGGTGGGGCCGGCGAGCGTCGCACCTCAGCGCCGCCGATCACCGAGCTCCAGGCGGCGTGGAAGAGCCTCTCAGAGGTCTCAACCCTGCTGAACGCCAAGTATTTCGAAGAGACCAACCGGGAGCTATTCCAGGGGCTGACGCAGTTTGTGTCGGCGGCCTACGACGTCAGCCTACGTTCCCTCAAATCAAAATTGGATACGGTGCGGCTGGCGCACGTCGCCGCCGTGCTGGACTCGGCGCTGGAGGCCGCGAAGTACGCGAATGACCACGCCAAGGCCGTTCAGTCGCGGCGGGCGCAGTTGAAGCTGATCGGCGCAACGCCCCTCGAGCGTCTCATCGGTCGTCGGGTGTCGGTCGCCGCCTTCGTCGATGAGATGGTCGCCTCGGGAACCCTGGATCGCGACGTCGAAGCAAAGATTCAGAAGGATCCGGCCAATCCCGCCGCGGCGATGTTGGTCGCCAGCCTGTTCCTGGCGGCCGAAAACTGGTCGGCCGCCAGCGATTTCGCAGAACAAGCCTATGAGAAGTTGGATCCTCGCACCAACGGGGCCCTCTACGCGGAGGCGGGATATCTTCGAGCTCTGTGCCTGCGCTTCTCGATGCACACCGACCAGGACTTCTTTCGAGCCCATCAGATTCTAACGAACAATCTGATCTTGTACCGAAACAGCTCTCAGGCCGATGCAGTGCGGCGCAGGCTCAGGGATCAAATTGAGCGGGCCACCCTCCTCCTGTCCGCCTCCGTCATGCAGGCCATTTTAGAGACCGGTTATCTCGCCGGCGAGGACCACCCGAAAGGCGGCGTGTTCATGCCCCGCGGTCGGGCCATTCGCCATTTCGAGGCCGGGGTTTTCGAGAGCGAAAACTCCCTCAACGAGCTTGTGGCCAACTTCTCGGAGCATCTCGAAGATCGGCGCTCACCCTGGTTCGAACTCGGAATGGCGTTGCAAATTCAGGCGACCACCAACCTCGCCGGCGCCTGGATCTTCTCGCTCGTTCTGCCGGGGTTCCCAGCGCCGCGCGCGGCGCGGGGCGACGTCCTGAAGGCCCTGCGGCACCTGATGCGCGACGCGGACAAGGCCAAAAAACCTCTGCGCGAGACGCAATACGTCTACGAGCGGGTGCTGACTTCGATGGAATCGGAGGGTGAAGAACGCCGCGTCGCCATCGCGGCCGCCCTACGGCGAATGAAGGAACTCGACAAACGGACGCTTGGGCTCCCAGCCAACGACCGGGTGCGGTTCAAGAGACTGGCCCAGTGGCTTGAGGCCCGTGGCCAAGCGACGATCCCGCCGACCCAGCCTTAGGTCAGGTTTGCTGGCGCTCCCTTTCGATAGGGTGCCAGGACCTATGGATAGGGTATCGGCGCCTACCCTTCGCCATACCGCCGCTACCTTAGTTGCGACCCTAGTCCCAGGTAAGCCGCAGGGTCGGGTCGATCTGTCTGCGAAGGCTCTCGCCCACCTTGGCGGCATCAGCAAACGAGGGCCAGGCCGCCACCGCCTCACGCACCTCCTCCACGATCTTGCGCGCCCGCGCCGCGTTGAGCGACGCCGACTTCGCCGCCGCCTCGAAGTCAGCGCGCTCGAAGCCGTCGCGCTTGCCGTTCACCGACATCTGGTGGCGATGCGTCCACTCCCCAGTCGGGTTGAAGCTCCAGGTGATGTCGTAAGCCGGCGACAGACTCCAGGCGCCGGTCCGGTCCATGAGGAAGCTGATGTTCTTGACGTGGTCATCCTGGTTGCGGGCAACGACGTTGAACACCATCCGCCGGTACTGCTCTTCCACCGTCTCAGTCGGCAGGCGGAGCTGCCGGATCACCAGCATCGCCTGCTCGTAGGCGTAGCCGAGGGGATTGTTGAAGTCGAAGTGCGCCATCGCCGTCAGCGTCTGGACGTGCAGCTTGCCGCCGCCGGGCAGGCGGTCGAAGCGCTCGGTCATGAAATGACGACGGCCGTTCTCCTCCAGCAGGTGGGTGTCGGTCATGGCGATGCCGGCCGCCCGGGCCATCTTTGAATAGGCGTACTCCACCGCCCCAAAGCCCTTCGGATCGGCGAGTTCCTTGTCGCGGTTGTCGGTCACCCCGTCGAACTTCAGCAGCCAGTAGCCAAAGCCCTCCCCGGCCGCGACCTGGCCGGAACGCACCTCATTGGTCTCGCGGTTCCAAGCGATCACGGCCTTGGCGCGGGCCCCGCCGGCCGAGGTGCCGACCCGCAGGATATCGCGCAGGCCGTCAGCCTTGTCTTTGCCTGCGAAGGACACCTGCAGGTCCGCCCGGTGGCTCAGCACCTCGGACGCCAGCTCTACCAGGGCGCCCACGTCAACGCGGGCGACGGCACCCAGATTCGGTCCTTCAGCCGGGGCGAATTCCAGCGCGCCCATGCCCCGAGAGCCCGTGTAGCAAAGGCGCTCCACGGCGTTGAAGCTGCCGCCAAGCCGGCCCTGGCTGGCCAGCCAGGCGTCGATCAAGAGGTTTCCGTAGCGATCCGGCAGGCTGTCGGCGAGCAGGCCCGGCAGGCCGTGGAAGGTCCGCCGCGGCAGTTCCGGGAAACTGAAGGTCCGCCGGCCCAACGGCATCATCAAGGGCGCGATCTCTTTGCCGCTCCCCTGGAATTCCGGGGTGTAGGCGAAGGTCGCCACGTCGCCGTCGTCGGGCAGCGAGACCGCCCCGATCGGGGTGTCCCACATGCGCACTTCCGCAAGCGTGCTCACCGCTCATCGCCCCAGGCCCAAGGCTTCCCCGCCGGTCGGGCCTCAGCGCTTGGCCGCGCGCGCTGGCGGGTCTTGCCGCGCAGCTTCAGGACCGAGACCGGGTTCGGCTGGGGCTCCGGCAGGAGGGTGTTCAGCCCCTCGAGACGATCCAGGGCCCGCAGGCAACGGATCAGGTTGGCGAGGGTGCTGGAGTCCCCGCTTTCCAGACGCTCGACCGTGCGCTTCGAGACGCCGGCCTGCGCCGCCAGCTGGGCCTGGGTGAGGTCCTGCGCCAGGCGCTCGGCCTCGAGCCTGCGCCCCAGCTCGGTGGTGATGAACTCGTCGCTTGAGAAGGCTTGGAATTTCATAATTCGCCACATATGGCGACTTAAGGCTAAATATCAAGTTAACTCGTCATTTCTGGCGAATTGTGCGCGGCGGATACAACTCGCCATATATGGCGACTTACAACAGAAACTCCATATAACTCGCCAATCTTGGCGAATAAACCCACCGCACTCAACCGCGCAGAGGACGTCCCATCGGCTGCTGCAGCCTCTGGATCATCGCCTCCTTCCGATGCAAGGCGTCGATGACCATCTGCATGCCGCGCATGTAATGACGGACCTTGGCCTTGGCGCGCTCTGACGGCGCCGCCGCCTCAGCCGCCGCCAACTCGGAGAGGTTCGCCTCGCGGAAGCCCCGAGACCGCCGGATGTCCTCCAGGAACTTCTCGAAATCGAAGTCAGCGGTGATCAGCGCCGAGGGAATGTTGGCCAGCGCCTTGAAGGGATAGATGGCGGTGAAAGTCCCGTCGCTGTCGGTGACGCGGCCGAACATAGTGCGCACGCAATTATCGGTCTCGTCGCGCACGTAGTTTACGACTGGATCCTCTATCTGGATGAACGGGGTCGCGCCCTCGTCCACGCTCTCCCGCCGGAACGCGACCTGACCTTCGCCCTTATAAGCGCGGACATAGCCCGACCCGACGAACTGGCCGTTCTCATGATGGATGGAGCCGCGGGTGATGTGGCCCCGGCAAAGCGCGTTCTTGCTCAGCATGCTCATGGCGATGCCGAAGCAGTGGCTGGTCAGGTTGCTGATCCCCGCCGGCGAGACTTCCGCGGAGATCACCACGCAGTCGGAGATCTGGGTGACCTGGAAATCGAGGTCGCGCTGCAAGAACCGCGAATGCGGACAGGTCGTCGGTCCGTGTGACTTGAACTTATCGCTCTGGGCGGCGGAGCCCAGCGCGGCCGCCAGCTCCAGCGGCCGGGTCAAATCACCGCCTGCCGCCTCGGCGGCCTCCACCATGGCCGTGAAGCCAATGATGTCGATGAAGGCGATGAACTTGTCCTTGATCTGCACTGGTCCGCTCCTTCGATCTGCGACGGAGCCGAACCCGTGGCCTACTGCAGCACAGCTCCCCTTGGCGCGCCGTAGCGGAGCGCCAGCTCCATGGCGATCGCCTCTGTCTCGGCGGATATCTCCTCGCCCTTCTCGGATCCGGCCGCGGCGCGACAAGCCAGTACGATGCAGCGGTCGATGATCGACAGGGCCTCGCGGTTGCCGCGCGCCCTCAGCCGCAGCTCGAGAAGCTCGGGCATGCCCGGGAGTTCGCGAGGGTTGAAATCGGGATCCGGAAAGGCCGCCATTCAGTATTCAAGGCGCCGAGAGGCCGAATTGCAAGGCGGCCCAGCCGTTTGTTGCGAACATCGGACGTGTGTCGGCGGCCAAGCTCTCCGGCCGATCCGCCTTTGCGCCGCCGAACCCCGCCGACTCTACGATCCGGCGGCCGCCCCTCTTCCCACCGCCGACTCACCTCGCAACATCGGAAGACGTTCAGTCTCGGCGCCAGGAGGCTCTCATGGCGGACCCCAAACCCTCGCCGCCGCGCCCAGCGGCCGACAAGCGACACACGCCGCGCAGGCAGCTACGCCTGGTCGACCCGGCGCCGGCCGCGGCGGGCGACCGACTGCCCTCGGCACGCCGGTCTGATCCCACCAGCCGCGCCGCGCGTCGCCGGCTGATCCTCGACACGCTGGCGGCCATCGCGCGAAGCGGTCAGACGGTTACTGCCGCGCGGATCTGCGTCAGCGGCGACATCCTGCTGTTGACCGGGAATCAGATGCCGCAACCAGATGAGGCCCCCGCGGACCTCGATTGGGTGAGCCTTGCCGGCCAGACGTAAGTACGCCGTTCCCCGCGGCCTGAAGCCGGTCCGCCGCCGCCTGGCGACCGGCGAGGTCCGCCTCTACTGGTACCACCGCGACAGCGGCGAACGCCTCCAGCACGATCCGGCGACCGCTGAGGGCTTTCTGGAGGTCGCGGCCCTCGATGCCCGCAGCAAGGCCGTTGAGGCCCTCAGCGGGGCTCCTGAGGGCTCTCTGGCGGCGCTTTGGCTCGGATATACCGCCAGCCCCGAATGGCGGGGCCTGAAGCCCCGCACGCGCTCCGACTACCAGGCGGTCCGCGACTGGCTGGGTCCGGCCGCCGAAAAGGCCATCATCAAGGTCATCGCGCCCGCCCAGGTCCTGCAGCTGCGCGACAAGGCCGCCAACGCCAAGGGCCGGCGCTTCGGCAACTACGTCCTCGCTGTCGTCCGCCTGGTCCTTGAGTGGGGCCGGATCCGCGGCTGGCGCAAGGACAACCCCGCCATGGGGCTGAAGTCGATCCGCAAACCCAAGGGCCAGCGCAACCTCAACCGGGCCTGGAGCGCCGAGGAAGTCGAGGCCTTCGTCGCGGGTTGCCCGGTCCAGCTCCTCGTTCCCTTCGCCCTGGGCCTCTTCGCCGGCATGCGCCAAGGCGATGCGCTCGCCGTGACCTGGGCGGCCTACAACGGGGCCCAGCTCACCTGGTACGCCAGCAAGAACGACGAGCTCTGCGTGGCCCCGGTCACCGGCCTCTTCAAGGCGATCCTCGACGGCGCCCAGGAGGCTCATCGCAAGGCCGCGACTCCGGCGCTGCAGATCGCCGTCAACGCCTTCGGCCAGCCCTGGACCGAGAGCGGCTTCCGCGCGTCATTCTTCAAGCGCGTGCGCGACCTCACCGGCAAGGGCCTGCTCAAGCCCGGCTGCACCTTCCACGGCCTGCGCCACACCATCGGCGCCTTCGCGCGGGACGGCGAAGAATCCGAGTTCAGGATTGCCGCCGCCATCGGCGACAAGACCACCGCCATGGCCGCGATCTACGGCCGCGACGCCGACCGGCTCGCCGCGCAAAATGCGGTTCTCGGCGACGTCCAGAACCGCTTTGCCGCCATAGACTGGAAGGGACGCCCGAAGCCTGGCGACTGAGCTCGTCCCGCATTCCGCCTAGTCCACGCCGGCGCAAGGCGGGCCCAGTTGCCACGGCTAAACTCTAGACCGATGGTCGTGGTCAATGAGCCAGCCCGCCTCGACCAAGCGCGTGAAATTGCCCCCGCCACCCGGCTGGGCGTCTCCCGCCCTGCAGGGCCTTGCGTTCTGGATCGGTCACCGGCGCGCCCTCTACAGCGGCTCCCCGCTTGGGGAGTCCGCCCTGGTGGCGGAACTCTGCAATCTGATCCACACCCACCTGCCCAAGACGAAGCAGCTCCGTTGCGAGGTTCAGTACGCCGACCTTAAAGCCAAGGCGAAATGGCTGGGCCCGCTCGCGCGGCTGGACCTACTGGTGTCGGAACACGCAGACGACCCGAAAGCTTCTCCCGTTCCGATCGCAGCCCTTGAGGTGAAGCGCGCCGGCGCGGCCAAGTCGCTTATCGTGAGGGACCTGAAGCGATTGGCGGCCCTGAAGGTCGCCCAGCCAGGCATCCGGGCCTTCCTGGTGGTCGTCGCCGAGGCTTCGCTCCCGAAGGACTACGTCAACAAGGATGGGGAGGCGGACACAAGGTCTCACGCCATCCCGGAAACCGCGTTCCGGTGGAAGGTCCGCCGCGTCCTCAAAGCGTCGCATACCTTCAAGAAGGAGCGGATCAAGGCGGCCCAGTACGTCTGCCTGATCGAAGTGCTGCCCAGGATCACGCCCAAGCCGCCGCTGAAGCTCAGAATCTTGATCAAGCGGAAGATCAAGCCCGCGACCTCGAGCCGCGCGAAAAAGCCGTGAGTCGTCCGCTTTGCAGACGCCGCCCCGACCCTCACGGATGGCCGATAGAAACGCTTGGGGAACAACGATTGGAAAACGCCATTGGAAAACGCGCACGGCGCTTCCAACAGTGAAATTGCTAAGTTGTTGAAAGGCCTGCGAGGCGAGGTGGTGCCTGGGGGCGGATTCGAACCACCGACACGCGGATTTTCAATCCGCTGCTCTACCAACTGAGCTACCCAGGCAAGGACCGCCGCGCGGGGAGCCGCGTCTATAGAAGAGCCTCCCCGCGAAGTCCAGCGAGGCGCCGATCAGTCGTCATCATCAGAATCGGCGACACTGTCGGCATCATCCGATGCGGGCACGACATAGCGCCCGGATAACCAGCGGTTCAGGTCAACGTCCGCGCAGCGCGCCGAACAGAATGGGAGGCGCTCCGGCGCGGAAGGCTTGCCGCAGATCGGGCACTTGGCTGCGCTCATGCCGCATGGACCTCCAGCCGCTCGCGGGGCC
>Ga0105239_10003665_pt1 | contig 18762 bp, 14 predicted proteins | sample KBSC44metaG_FD_92761 | JGI IMG/M metagenome (GOLD analysis project Ga0105239, IMG submission 92761) | Corn rhizosphere microbial communities from Kellogg Biological Station, Michigan, USA - KBS C4-4 metaG | ecosystem: Host-associated > Plants > Roots > Rhizosphere > Soil | place: Michigan, USA...
TGATGGGGTTGAGATTGACGGCTCCGATGAAATGGCTGGGGGGACCCGAGGGGCCTGACTGTTCGGGGGAGATCCTGGCGGGGTCGGTGATGTTGTCCTTCAGCCAGACCGCCCAGTGGTAGCCGGCTCCGGTGCGTATCTGTTCCAGCTTGGCATGGAGGAACTGGGTGTATTGTTCGGGGCTCATGACCCGCAGCTTTCTTATGTATTTGAAGGTATCGGGCTCACGGGCGAGCGCTTCCATTGCGGGAAGATCGGCCTCGGTGAGGAGGGTGAGGGTGGTACGGGCGGTGTGGAGGGTGGTATTTATCTTTTGTTTATCCATTGATCAGCAGGGTATAGAACTGGATGGCGCGTTGAAAGTCCTTGGTGGGCAGCCGTTCGTCAATGCCATGATATCCCTTGCCGTCGGTGATGGGACAGAAATTGATGACGCCATTGCTGATGGCCCTGAAGTTCCTGGAGTCGGTGGCGCCTACCATAATATAGGGGACGGGAATGACATCATCCTCCACGGCGCTGGCTGCGTCGGCTACTCTTTTGAAAACATCGGAATGAAAGTCGGTCATGGGGGAAGGCTCGGTAGAGAAATCGCCTGTGAGCTTGATCTTTATTCTATTGTCATCGACTGCCTTGCGGATGAACTCCTGTACCTCCTTGATGCTCTCGCCGGGGAGTATACGCGAATTGACGATGGCCCTGGCCTGGGAAGGGATCACATTTTCCCGTATGCCGCTCTCGAGGATGGTGGGGACGATGGTGGTGCTGATCATGGCGCGACCGTCCTTATCCTCTCCCAGTTTGTACACCACATAGCCTTCGAACAGCCACAGGTTGTTCAATGCTATCTTTCGCGGGAAGTCGCTGGAGGCGCCGCTGATACGGGTGAGGAATTCGCGGGTGGGGGCGAGGATACGCCGTGGTGTTTCTTCCCCCCGCAGCTTGTACAGGGCCCGTGATAAAATATCAATGGCTGTCTCCTTATCGGGACGGGAGGAGTGACCGCCTGTCTTCTCTGCGAGCAGCTCAAAAGTGGCGTATCCTTTTTCGCCAATACCAATGAGTGCGACGGGGCGTTGCAGGTCCCCCAATTTTTCGCGGGTGAATTCCCCTCCTTCATCCACTACCATCTCAGCCCGTATATTCCTTTGCTGGAGGAGGTGAACGATGGCGACGGCGCCCTGACCGGTAGATTCTTCATTATGACCAAAGCAAAGCAGGACGGTGCGGCGGGGTGTAAAATTTTGCCGCAGCAGCGCCTCTACTGTCTCCATGATGGAGATCATGCTGCATTTATCATCCACGGAGCCTCTTCCAAATATGGTGTCGCCCTTTATCTCTCCACCAAAAGGTTTTACTGTCCATAAGCTGAGGGCGGAAGGCTCTACGGGCACTACATCATAGTGGGCCATGAGTATGAGGGGTGCGAGCGAGCTGTCGGTGCCTTTCCACGTATATACATAGCTGAAGTCTGCCACGATGTTCCGGCTGAGGCGTTGATGGATCATGGGATAGGCGCTGTCCAAAAAAGAGCGGTATTTTAAAAAGGCGGCGCTGTCGATGCGGGAAGGATCCTGGGGTGAGATGGTTGGGATGCTGATGGCGGTGCTGAGATGGTTCAGCGCGGCTGAGGGCAGGGCGACCAGGGGGGCAGCTTTGTGTTTGGGCCAGGGCTTTGCATTAAAGGTCCTGATCAGTATCCATCCTGCCAGCACCAGGACGATCAGTAAAATTAGGAGGGCCGCTATTTTTTTACCAACGTTCATATTTGACGATTTAAGGTGTTGATGAGACTTCGTGAACAAACCCTGGCGGGCACTGCTCAATCCCGATAGTTCAATGCGGGCTTACGGTCTCCGAGGAGCGCCTTGTATTGATAATCTCCTTTATCCTTTTTGAACTCTTCTTTGGCCCGCTGGACCAGCGCGGGGTCTGTGAACAGGTCGATGGCTGTCAGGGCCATGGTGCTGGCGGCAACCATCATACCCTTTGTCCCTATTTCTGTACCGCCGCAAGCGGTAGCCTGCCAGCTGTGGGCGGGTGTTCCGGGAACCCAGGTAGCGGCGGACATGCCTACTGTCGGGACGGCATAGCTGACATCACCCACATCGGTAGAGCCGCCGCCGCCATCATCTTCCGCCTTCAGGGGTTTGACGGTACCCGCGGTGGTGATATCGGGTACCTTAAAGGTAAAAGAAGATTGTATCTTCTTCGCGAACTCGATTTCGGCGGGTGTATAGCTTACGCCCCCTACGCGAAGCAGGTTTTGCTGCATGTCCTCGGCCAGTGTGTTGTTGAGCAGGAGATCGTGAGTGCCGCCAATGATCTCGTAGTCCACGGTGGTGCCGGTGCCCATTGCGGCGCCTTTTGAAGCCTGAACGACCCAGTCGAAGATCCGCACGACCTCCTCCTTTTTAGGGTGACGGACATAATAATAGACTTCGGCAAAGTCGGGCACTACATTGGGCGCCTTGCCGCCATTGGTGATCACATAATGTATACGTGTATCCTGGGGGATATGCTCGCGCATGAGATTGACCATATAATCCATGGATTCAACCCCATCGAGAGCGGACCGGCCTTTGTCGGGGGCGGCTGCGGCATGTGCTGCGAGCCCATGGAAGCGGAATTTTGCCGACTTGTTGGCCAGGGCGCTTGTGAGCGTTACGGCGTTGGAGGCGCCAGGGTGCCAGTGGATAACGACATCCACATCATTGAACAGTCCGGCCCTCACCATGTATACTTTACCAGAGCCGCCCTCTTCTGCCGGGCATCCATATACGCGGATGGTGCCGGATAGTTTTTTCGACTCGATGAGCTTCTTTATTTCAATACCTGCGGCGACGCTGGCGGTGCCGAATAAGTGATGTCCGCAGCCATGTCCTGCATTCTTACCTTCGATGGGCGCCTTATCGGGCAGGGCCTGTTGTGCGAGTCCGGGCAGGGCATCAAATTCTGCCAGTATGCCGATGACGGGGCTTCCGGACCCATAGGTTGCTACAAAGGCGGTCGGTATATCGGCAACGCCTGCCTGTACTTTAAAGCCGGCGTCGGCGAGGGTCTTCTGGAGGAGGGCTGTGCTCTTGACTTCCTTGTACCCTACTTCGGCATAATCCCAGATCTGAAGGGCTATCTTTTTATATTCGTTGTAACGGGCTCCGAGGTCGGCGATGGCTTTTGTTTTTAGCGTGGTGTCGGGACCGGGCTGTTGAAAGGAGTTGGCGGCCCGGGTGTGGAAAGGTGCGGCGGGGGCCTGGGCGAGGACGGATGCGGTGGTGGACGACTGTGCAAGAGCCTGATCAATGTGGGCAGTTCCGGGGATGCAGCAGCCGAGGACGATGGCTGATAGACAGAATATTCTCATGGTTCGATAGCTTGTCCGTACAATTTAAGGATTCCCTATCGGATGGACAAACTCCTGCCTATTGGCCTGACCGGGACCTTTGGCCGGAGTCGGCGGCCAGAAACAATCGGGCCTTTACGAAGGTTGCGACAGACGAGGGCCCGCATTAGCTGAACTTGTGCAGCACTTTCTGCATTTCCGCCGCGATCTTGTCATTGGACAAATTGCCGATGCTGCCGACATGCGTATGATGAAGCCCCTGCTGGTGGTCGAAGTGGAACTGACCTTTTTCTATCTGATCGCCAACCTGGCGATAGGCTTCACGGAAAGGGACGCCTTTATTTACGAGCTCGTTGACGGCCTCTACGCTAAAGAGGTATTTGTATTTTGGGTCGTCCAGGATATTATCCTTTATCTGAATGTTCGAGAGCATCAGTCTTGTCATTTGCAGACATGCCTTGCCTTCTTCGATGGCGGGGAAAAGGATCTCCTTTGTCAATTGCAGGTCGCGGTGATAGCCGGAAGGGAGATTGCTGATGAGGAGCGTGAGCTCGTTAGGAGTGGCCTGTATCCTATTGCATTTGGCCCTTATCAGCTCGAACACATCAGGGTTCTTTTTATGGGGCATGATGCTGCTGCCGGTGGTGAGCTCGGAAGGGAAGGAGATAAATCCAAAGTTCTGATTGATGTACAGACAACAATCCATGGCGAGCCGGCTGAGGGTGGCGGCAATGGAAGCCAGACCGGTGGCAACGACCTTTTCCGCCCGCCCGCGGGTCATTTGTGCATATACGGAGTTATAGTTTGGCGATGCAAACCCCAACAGGCGGGTGGTCATTTCCCTGTCCAGGGGGAAGGAGGAGCCATAGCCGGCGCCGCTGCCCAGGGGGTTCTTATTGACAATATGATAAGCTGCGGCCAGCAGTTCGAGGTCGTCGATGAGGCTTTCGGCATAGGCGCCAAACCAAAGTCCGAAAGAGGAGGGCATAGCTATCTGCAGGTGTGTATAGCCGGGGAGGAGCTTGTCCTTGTATTGCTCGCTGAGCTGGATCAGTAGATCGAACAATTCTTTGGCTTCGTCCTTTAGGTGCAGGACCTGTGCTCTTAAATAGAGCTTGATATCCACGGCCACCTGGTCGTTGCGGCTGCGACCGCTGTGGATCTTTTTACCGGCCTCGCCAATGCGCTGGGTCAGCATGTATTCTACCTGGGAGTGTACGTCCTCGATGTCCTTTTCTATGACGAAGCCTCCCTCTTTGATGACGGTGAGGATATTGTTCAATTCCCGGTGGATGAGCTCTCTGTCTTCCTTACTAAGGAGTCCGACGCTCTCCAGCATTTGGGTATGGGCCAGGGAGCCGAGCACGTCGTATTCGGCGAGCAACACGTCAAATTCCTTGTCGCGGCCTACGGTAAAGGTCTCGACCTGTTGGGATGTGCTGGTATTTTCTTTGCTCCAAAGTTTGCTCATACATTTAATTTTTGGAACCCACGTTCCGGCTAATGCCGGGTGGGGTCATTTTTTTCAACTGCCTGCCAATATGGGACGCAGCAATTCAATATACGATGTAATCCCGTCTTTTATCTCGTCCAGAAAGATGTACTCATCCGCGGTGTGGCTTCGGGCGCTGTCACCGGGGCCGGTCTTCAATGTCGGAAAAGGCATCAATGCCTTGTCGGAGGTCGTGGGACTGCCGTAACATTTTCTGCCGGCGCTGATGCCGGACAGCACTATGGGGTGCTGCAGTGAAATAGAGGATGAACGCATGCGCAGGCTGCGGGGCTGTACATCACAGGATACATGCCGGCGTATGGTGTCTAATATCTCTTCAAAAGTATAGAGCTCATTTACGCGGACATCCACCACGAAGTGACAGACGGAAGGTACGACGTTGTGGGCCTTGTTATCGGTGTCGATGACGGTGATGGTGGTCTTTACCGGTCCGAGCAGAGTGGATACCTTTGGAAACTGATACGTGCGGAACCATTCGATGTCGGGAAGGGCCTTGTAGATGGCATTTTCGCCTTCGTTGCGGGCGGCATGACCGGCCTTGCCATGGACGGTACAATCCAGCACGAGCAGTCCTTTCTCGGCCACGGCCAGCTGCATCTGCGTGGGTTCACCCACTACCCCCCAATCGATGTGTCCCATATGCGGGATCAGGAGCTCGATGCCGTTGTGTCCGGAGATCTCTTCTTCCGCAGAGAGGGCGAGGATAATATTATGGGTGAGATCCTTCTGAGCATAGTACCAGATAAAAGCAGCGATCAGCGAAACGAGCGACCCGCCTGCGTCATTGCTGCCAAGTCCATAGAGCTTTCCGTCCTTCCCGATGGGCGAAAAGGGGTCGAGGGTATAAGCTTTATTGGGCTTGACGGTGTCATGATGGGAGTTTAACAGCAGGGTAGGTTTGGCGGGATCAAAGTGTTTGTTCTTTGCCCAGATATTATTCTGTAACCTTTCTGCGGCGATCCCTTTCTTGCGAAGAAATTGTTCCAGCAGGGCAGCGGTCTCTCCTTCCTCCTTGCTAAAAGAAGGGATAGCTATCAGCTGTTGCAACAGGCTGATGGCTTCTGTCTGTAGTGTATGGATATCTGGATTAGGCATGTACGATGGTTGTTCCGGATGCACCGGTGAGTAGTTGGGGGAGCTGTTCGGCCCGCCCGATGATAACTTTGCCCACGCCGCTGTTCAGGGCGGCAAAGGCATTGTCCAGCTTGGGGATCATGCCGGCAAAGATAACCTGCTTCTGTTTCAGCTCCTGATAATAGGCGGGGTCGATGCGTCCTATGACGGAACTGTCGTCGTCTGCGTTGAGGAGCACACCGCTCTTTTCAAAAGAATAGACGAGGCTGGTATCGAATGTCCTGCAAAGCGCGCGGGCAATCTCCTGGGCGATGGTGTCGGCGTTGGTATTCAAAAGCTGGCCTTTGCCGTCGTGGGTGATAGGCGCGAAGACGAGGGTTTTATCCAACATGAGCAGGCTGGTAAGGAGGCTGGCGTCTACGGCATCTACATCTCCTACATAGCCGTAATCGATGGTCGGATGTACGCGTTTGTGGGCCAGGATAGCATTTCCATCGGCGCCGGTGAGTCCCATCGCGTGGCAGCCTTTGGCCTGCAGCCGGGCTACGATGTTCTTGTTGATGGTGCCGGCATAGACCATGGTAACGATCTTCAGGGTCTCGGCGTCGGTGATGCGGCGGCCGTCGATCATCTGTTGCTGTACGCCAAGACCGGTGGCGACCTTGGTAGCCAGCTTGCCTCCGCCGTGGACGAGGATCTTTTTCCCTTTCACGGCTGCGAACGCATCCAGGAATTCTTCGAGCTTGGTCTCGTCGTCGATGATGTTGCCGCCTATTTTTATAATGGAAAGTTGCATGTTATCTTTTTAGCAAATCTGCCAGTACGGCCTGTGCGGCCCAAACCCTATTGGATGCCTCCTGTGTCACGATGCTGGAGGGGCTGTCGAGTATTTCGTCGCTGAGCTCTACATTCCGGCGTACGGGCAGGCAGTGCATGACCCTGGCATTATTGGTCTGCTTCAGCTTGTCCTGTGTCAGCATCCATTCGGGGTCGTTGCAGTAGATCTTGCCATAGTCGGTGAAGGTGCTCCAGTTCTTGACATAGACGAAATCCGCCCCTTCAAGAGCTTCGTTTTGATTATGGGTAATGGTGGCACCTTTGGTGAATTGTGGATCGAGCTCGTAATCTTCGGGATGCGTGATAACGAAATCTATTTGTCTTCCGGCTTGTCCCCAGGCGTTGACCCATTGGGAAAAGCTGTTGGCGACGGCCTGTGGCAGGGCTTTTACGTGAGGGGCCCAGGTGAGGACGATCTTGGGTTTACGGCCTTTGGGGCCGGACTGGGCGGTGCCGGAAGCTTGGGCTGACCCGGCCTGGCCTGTTGCGGAGCTGGAAGCTTTGGCTGACCCGCCGCCGGCACCGAGGACCTCTGTGATGGTGATGATGTCGGTGAGGCTTTGCAGCGGGTGCAGGGTAGAGCTTTCCAGGCTTACTACAGGGATGCCGCTGTATTTGACAAACTGGTTGATATAAAGCTCGCTGTAATCCTCTTCCTTGTTCTTCAGCGAAGGGAAGGTGCGGATACAGAGAATATCGAAATATTTACCCATGATGGGGGCGGCGTCCTTGACGTGCTCGACCTTATTACCGCTCATGATAGCTTCTTCTTCAAATTCCAGGGCCCAGCCTTCCTTGTCCACATTGAAGACGATGGCATCGGCGCCGAGGTTCTGCGCGGCGATCTGTGTAGACAGGCGGGTACGCATGGAGGGGTTGAGGAAGAGCATGCCTATCCTTTTGTGGGCGCCCAGCTCCTTATCCTTGAGGGGGTTGGCCTTGTAGGCAAGAGCGGACCTTACCAGACTGTCGATGTCCTTTACATCGTGCGCGGAAATGAAATTTTTCATCTTTATTTGAATTGAGCTCGTTTGGTTTAGTTCGTAAAACGGATTTCTCTTAAATGTACCCGTTTTACGGACATATCTAATGTCTGAGGCCTTCGTCGGACCTGCTTCGACACGGTCCTCCTCGGTCGTAACCTTCGGTCCCTCGGTTACAGACAACGAACCGGAGGTTCGTTCTGTTATGACCTGCGGGCCGGGCACCTGACCCTGGCCGGGCGGGCCGGGCACGCTATTCAGTGACCCTGGCGGCGCCATCCAAAACATGGATCTCTTCTTCCAGGGATTCCAGGAATGCGTCGACATCTTTTTTTCTCAGCGCAAGTGAGGGCAGGAGGCGAATGGTGTTCGGCTTTGCCTCGCCTGTAAAGATGCGTTGATTGAATAAAAGATTTTTCTTCAGGTCCTTCCATTGGTCGGGGACGTCGAACCCTATCATCAACCCCTTGCCGCGTACATTTTGCAGACCGGGGATTTTCTTTAGCTGGGCGATGAGATAGCTGCCCGTCTCGGCGGCGTTTGCGATTAATTTTTCCTGTTCAATGACTTCCAGTACGGCCAGCGCGGCCGCACATGCGAGATGATTGCCGCCAAAGGTAGTGCCAAGCATGCCGTGCTTTGGCTTCAATTGGGGAGCAATGATGATACCTGCAACGGGGAATCCGTTACCCATGCCTTTGGCCATGGTATAGATATCCGCATCGACTCCGGCATGGTCGTGGGAGAAGAACTTACCGCTACGTCCATATCCGCACTGTACGCTGTCTGCGATGAAGACGGCGCCATATTCCTTACAAAGCTTGCTGATCTTCTGCAGGAAGGGGGCGGATGCTTCCCTGATACCGCCTACGCCCTGGATGCCTTCGACGATGACGGAGGAGATCTCTTTTCCCTGCTGCTGAAAGCATGCTTCGAGGGCTGCCTCATCATTAAAGGGAAGAAAGATGACGTTGTCTGTCTGATTGATGGGGGCGACGATGGATGGGTTGTCGGTCACGGCTACGGCCAGCGAAGTCCTTCCATGAAAGGATTTGGAGAAGGCGACGACCTTTTTCCTTCCATTGTGAAAGGAGGCGAGTTTTAGGGCATTCTCATTGGCTTCGGCTCCGGAGTTGCAAAGGAAGAGGCTGTAGTCCTCTCTGCCGGAGACCTTGCCCAGCTTGGCGGCGAGCTCCTGCTGGAGGGGTATGCGGATGGAGTTGGAATAGAACCCGACCTTGTTCAGCTGATCGGTGAGGCGGCTGACATAATGCGGATGTGTGTGTCCGATGGAAATGACGGCATGACCTCCATACAGGTCGAGATATTGCTGTCCTTCATTGTCCCATACGTAAGAGCCTTTGGCTTTTACGATGGTAATGTCGTTGATGGGATAGACGTCAAATAAATTCATACGAGGATTATTTTGAGGTCTGTCGGGATCGTGTGGCCCGGACAGACCGGTGTTAAAAGGCGTTTGCTTTCAGATGCAGACCTGTATGTTCCTCAAGACCGAACAGGAGGTTCATATTCTGCACTGCCTGACCGGAGGCCCCTTTCAGCAGGTTGTCGATGGCGGAGTGGACCACTAATTGAGAACCTTGCTGCTCCAGTTGGATCAGGCATTTATTGGTGTTGACCACCTGCTTCAGCGAGATAGCCTGCTGGCTAAGGATGGTGAAGGGATGGCCTTTGTAGAATGCTTCGTACAGGGCAGTTATCTCTTCCGGTGGTCGTTCGACACGTAATTGTGAAGAAACAAAGATACCACGGGTAAAGTCGCCGCGCCAGGGTACGAAATTTATGTTGGGCGTGCCGGACGCTTCTACCTGGGTCGTAGAACTGTTGACCTGTCCGGAGGCTTCTGCCTGTTGCAGGGACTGTCCTACTTCTTTCAGGTGCTGGTGTGTCAGGGTCTTGTATGCCTGTATATTATTGGCTCTCCAGGAGAAATGCGAGGTGGCGCTGAGGCTTTGACCCGCGCCGGTGGAGCCGGTGATCCCGGTGGTATATACGTCGTTGAGCAAACCGGCTTTGGCCAGGGGAAGGAGTCCGAGCTGGAGGGCGGTAGCAAAACATCCGGGGTTGGCGATATGCCGGGCTGTCCGGATGGCGTCGCGGTTGAGTTCGGGGAGGCCATAGATCACGGGCTGTCCATCGAGGAGGGGGCGGCCTGTCAGCGGTGATGCAAGGTCCTGGGGGGATGTACCGGCTGCTGCCCGGTCGGCGGCGCTACGGAGCCTGTAGTCCTGTGAAAGATCGATGATCCTCACCCTGTCGGGTACCGGCGAATTTGCCTCGATGAATTTCTTTGCTTCGCCATGACCTACACATAGGAAGAGGACGTCGACGTCATAGCTCCATCCCGAATCGAATGTCAAGCCTGTCTCGCCCAGAAGATCCTCATGGACGGAATAGATCGCCTTGCCTGCATTGCTTTTGCTATGCGCGAAAGCCAGCTCGACGTTGGGATGGCGGAGCAATATCCGCAGCATCTCGCCGCCTGTGTAGCCCGCGCCGCCGATGATACCTGCTTTTATAATCTTGCTCATTGTGCAGCCTCGTTTACTTTGTGGTAAATGGCCGTCTGATTGCCGAAGATCTTAGCAAAGCCTTTCACGTCGTCGCCAGACCAGCCTTTGTTCATCTCTCCATAGCTGCCGAACTTACTGCTCATAAGATCGTGCGCGCTCTCGATGCCAGTGACGGTGAATCGGTAGGGCTGCAGGGTGACAAACGCGCGGCCGGTGACGGTGTCCTGTGTATCTTCCAGGAACTTCTCGATGTTGCGCATGGTGGGATCGAGCATCTGTCCTTCATGGAGCCAGTTGCCATACCAGGTGCTCAGCTGATCCTTCCAATACAGCTGCCATTTGGTAAGTGTATGTTTTTCCAGCAGGTGGTGGGCCTTGATAATGATAACGGGGGCGGCGGCTTCGAAACCTACCCGGCCTTTGATACCGATGATAGTATCTCCGACATGGATGTCCCTTCCCACGCCATAGGGTTGTGCGATGGCCTGCAGGTATTGGATGGCTTCCACGGGATGGCTGAACTTTTTGCCGTCTACGGCAACGAGCTGACCCTTTACGAATTCGAGCTCGATGTTGCGGGTGTCTTTTTCGGTGACCTGGGTGGGCCAGGCTTCTTCAGGGAGATAGTCCTTTGAGGTCAGCGTCTCCTTTCCTCCAACAGATGTGCCCCAGAGGCCTTTATTGATGCTGTACTTTGCTTTTTCCGCATTCATCTCTACGCCGTTGTCTTTCAAAAAGGCGATCTCTTCCTCACGGCTGAGCCGCAGGTCGCGGATGGGAGTGATGATCTCTACGCCGGGGAGCATGCTTTGGAAAACCATGTCAAAGCGTACCTGGTCATTACCGGCGCCGGTGCTGCCATGTGCTACATAGGAAGCTCCTGTTTTCTTTACGTGTTCGGCTACTGCGATGGCCTGTACCATTCTCTCGGCGCTAACGCTCAATGGATAGGTGGCGTTCTTGAGGACGTTGCCGAAGATGAGGTATTTTATACAGCTGTCGTAATATTCCCTTGTAACATCCACACATTCGAAAGAAGCTACGCCTAGGCTTTTAGCGCGGGAGGCTATCTGCTCGATCTCCTTATCACTAAACCCGCCTGTGTTGACGGTGAGGGCATGTATATCGAGTCCTTTGATCTTTTGAAGATAGATGGCGCAGTAGGTAGTATCCAATCCTCCGCTATAAGCTAAGACTACTTTATTGTTCATGACGATGACGGGTAATTTCTAATAAATGATGTTAAAAAATTTTTTGCTCGCAATGGGACACCGGAAAATTTAGTCCAATTGCGCCAAACCTCTAATGTCTGACCTTCGGTCAATGGTCCTTCGGCCCATTCGGAACGAGTGAAAAAGGCTGCGATGGCGTTTGGCTCCTTCCGGAGTGCCGCCGGACTTGCCTTCATTACCGGCTCCAGGCTTGTTGTTGCTGCCGGAATCGTGGTGTTTAAGGAAGGGGGCGAGGAGCTTCCATTGCTTGATACGCATAAAGCGTTCGTACAGCTTGGAATGTTTGGTAAAATCCTGCTGGGTCTCTTCGGGCTCATAGTGATCCTTGGGATCATAGAGCATGGCGGTGCACATACAGTTCTTACGCTCCTTGCTCATGAGGATCTCGTAGTTGACGCAGCTCTTACAGCCGGCCCAGAAATTCTCGTCCTGGGTGAGCTCGGAATAGGTTACGGGCTCATAGCCAAGCTCGGAATTGATCTTCATAACGGCCAGGCCGGTGGTGAGGCCAAAGATCTTGGCTTCGGGGTATGTTTTCCGGCTGAGCTCGAATATTTTTTTCTTTATCTGTTTGGCAAGACCGCTCTTCCGGAATTGGGGGGATACGATGAGGCCGGAGTTAGCGACATACTCCCCGTGGCTCCAGGTCTCGATATAACAGAATCCGGCCCAGATGCCATCCTCTGTGAAGGCTATGACAGCCTTGCCGTCGCGCATTTTCTGCTGGATATAGTCGGGACTCCGCTTGGCGATACCGGTGCCTCTGGCTTTTGCTGATGACTCCATTTCGTCACAGATGATCTTCGCGAAGTCCTGGTGGGTCGCGTCAGCTATTAATATTTTAAAACTGTGTTCCATTTTGAATGTGTGTGCTCTTGAGATGAAAAATAGACTCCATTGCTGGGACGGGGATCAATTATCAGACCAGCCGTCGCTTGGGATGGGAATAGTGCCTCTATCTAAGGGGACGCTATGGGAAGATTGTATCAACGTCGCACCCAAAAGGGAACAGGGCGGACGGAAAAAACTGAGCACACGGGCGCAGCAAAAAACCCACGCTTATTGAAGGCGTGCAATATCACGGTAAAGTGTGATATGGGTGAGTTTTTTTTCATTTCAATTCGGATGAAATTGAGGTAAATAGTTTTCGAGATGCAAAGATGGGACATTTTTTGAGTTGGGGGATTATTTTAACGTCATTTTTTGGATAAATCTGCTAAAACCAGCCTGCTTCTGTATGAGTTTTTTTGATAATATGTTGCTTCTTACCTCATTATGAGCCGCAAGGCGGCTCGTCCGAAGGACAGACATAAGCGGTTTGCGGGAATTGGGCTATTTTTTACTGAAAGACCAATTCCCGCACATTTAGCTGTTAAATAACTCACAATTGCCAGGACGAACCACAGGTTCGTCGTACGAAGGACAGAAATTAGATGTGTCGGAAGACGGGCTTAAATTTTTCTTAAAAGCCCGGCTGAAGACACCGTCATAGGCTGCCCGGGCCGGAGAAATTGCATTCTTGCGGAGGCCGGCAAACCACCCGGACCCATGCTTAAAATCTTTATCAATGAGAAAAATTTACCTGCGTCATCTATTGCGTCGTAAGAAATTTGCCCTGATCAATATCCTGGGGCTCTCCACAGGTATAGCCACCTGTCTGCTGATCTACGGCTATGTCCATTACCAGACGAGCTTTGACAGCTATCATCCCAAGGCGGATCGTATCGCCCGTGTGACGGCACTTCTCCACGCACCGGAGACGGACCTGGACTTTGCCACCTCCAATACTCCCCTGGCGGGGGCGCTGGTGCGGGATTGTCCCCAGGTGGAAGCGGCGGCAAGGATCGAGCCGGATGATATCATTGTGCGGCGGGCGGGTGAGCTGATATCGGAAAAGCATTTTGTCTATTCGGAGCAGGCCATCTTCTCCATTTTTTATTTCTCTTTTTTGGAGGGTTCAGCGGCTACGGCGCTAATGGAGCCCAACGCTATGGTGCTGACGAAGAGCGCGGCCCGGAAATACTTTGGCAATGGGCCGGCGATGGGCAAGACGCTGGTATGTGACAAGCGCACTTTCCACGTCACGGGGGTGGTAGCGGACCGGCCGGTCAATTCGGATATAAAGATCGACGCGCTGTTATGGAAGAATTTCCAGGCGACAAAATGGATGCTGGATGACTTTGAAGTATATACGTTCGTCCTTTTTCGGGGCCGGCCGGATCTACCCGCCCTGCGGCGGCAGCTGGATGTAATCTCCAAGGTCTATGTACAGCCGGAGCTGGATAGCTCGGATGCATCGGGGTACCGGGTGCGGTATGAGGTGGAGATGCTGCGGGATGAGCATTTTAGTAAGGGGAAGATAGCCGACTCGCCAAAGGGCAACCGGCTGTTCAATACTATCTTTTCCGCGCTGGCGGTATTTATCCTGCTGGTGGCTTTATTAAATTATATCAACCTTTCCACGGCCCGGGCGGAAGAGCGTGCCCGGGAGGTGGCAGTGCGGAAGGTGGCGGGGGCGAGTCCGTTGCAGCTGATGGGACAGTTCATAGGCGAGTCGTTCTTTCTGATGGGGCTGGCCTGGCTGCTGGCCATTGGGATGGCGGAGCTGGCGATACCTTTTTTCAACAGGCTGCTGGAGGCTGATATTTCATTGGGAGATGGAAGCTCCCTTCTCTTTTTTATACTGGCTTTCCCTTTGACGACCATCCTCGCGGGGGCCTGGCCGGCCTTTGTACTGTCGGGTTTTCAGCCGGTGAAAGTGCTGAAAGGACTTGCGGTCCGGCAGAAGGGGGTTGGGCTCAGGAAGGTGCTGACGGTGGTACAATTTATCATTGCGCTGGCGATGCTGACGGGAACGCTGGTCATCTACCGGCAGATGCATTATATACTACATAAGGACCTGGGTGCGGACAGGAGCCAGGTGATCGCTATATCGATGCCGGATGATTCCCTGGCGCGCCGGCAGGTGGTCGCCTTTAGTCAGGCGGTGCGGCGTGAGACGGGTGTGCAGGGGGTGTCGCTTGGTAGCGGCATACCGATAGAGGGTGTAATGATGGGGAGCACGACGGTGAATTCACGGGGGAAGAGAAGAGAGATACTCTGCAATTATTTTTTTGTCGACCCGTCACTGGTGCCGTTGCTGCATATGAAAATGGCGGAAGGACGTAATTTTTCGGACAGTCTGCGTACGGACAAAAATGAAGGGTTCCTTATCAATGAGGCATTTGTACGGGCGATGGGATGGCATTCGGGTGTGGGGCAATCCATCGAGACAGGCAATCACAAAGGGAAGGTGGTGGGAGTGGTAAAGGACTTTTTTTACAAGTCGCTGCACAATATGATCGAACCGGCGGTGATGATATATTTCGATAGTGCGGCACCCAACTGGTCGGTGCTGGCGAAAGTGTCCCCTTCTATGGTGCCCCGGCTGAAGCATCTTTGGTCGGAGTATTTCCCTTCGGAGCCTTTTACTTATTATTTTATGGATGAGAGCTTTGATGGACAGTATAAGGATGACCGCATCATGATGACGTTGTTCAATGGGTTTACGCTGCTGTCGATATTTATTTCCTGTCTGGGTTTGTATGGGCTGGTGTCCCTGATCACGGTGCGGCGTACGCGTGAGATCGGGATACGAAAAGTGCTGGGGGCGTCGGGCGGCAGTTTGGTGGTATTGCTGACCCGGGAGTTCATCCTGCTGACAGGCTGTGCGGCGCTGGTGGCGCTGCCCCTGGCGGGGTGGGCGCTGCAGCGGTGGCTGGGTTCTTATGCCTATCATACTTCGCTGAATGGGTGGATATTTGGGCTGCCGCTGGTGGTATTGATCCTTATTACGTTGTCTGTCACGGGGTTAAGGGTGATGCGTACCGTTCGTACCAATCCGGTAGAGAGTTTGCGAAGTGAGTAGATCGCAATAAAACTGTTGCAAAAAAGATTTCGCAATAAGATTATTGCAAAATGAGAGAAGGATGAAGCCGTCGGTGCCTAACTTTAACTTATGACTACCTCCCCCCGCCACAATTGGTCGCTGGCACTGGGTCTGCCCCTGCTGGTGATGCTGAGCAGCATCATTATCGTGTACAGTCCTTTTTTTGCAGCACATAGTACGGGTATGTCCACGGGTGTTACGCTGGACCTGACGGTGACGGCGCCGCTGTTGTATTTCCTTGTCATACGCAAGACGACTGTCTCCAAAATGTCGGTGATACGTGTCTTTGTGGTGGGCGTGCTGGTAGCGGGATTGCTGCTCGGCGGGCGTAGTTCATTATTACACGGCATCAAGACCTGGATCTCGCCTGTTGTGGAGGCGATGGTGGTGATCACGGTGATCTGGAATATACGCAGGGCACGGCGGCGGGCTGGGCGCGGAGAGGTGGATATGCTGACGCATCTGCGGAGCATTGCGGCGAAGGTCCTTGGTAATGAGCGGGTGGGTGATGTGCTGGGGTCGGAGCTGGCGGTGATCTATTATGCAGTGGCGGGACGGCGGAGAAAGGCCGGTCCGGATCAGGGGGGTGTGCGGCTCAGCCGGGAAGGTGCGGAGCTCAGTCAGGAGAGTGCGGGAGCCGGGGAGGGGCGTGGGGCGTTTTCGTATGCCCGTGCGAGTGGTGCCGCGCCTGTGATGGGTATTTTTTTGATGGTCATGCTGGCAGAGGGGGTGGGATTGCATTTTCTCATTGCCCGGTGGAGTGTTATAACGGCCTGGATACTGACGGGGCTCAGCGCGTATACGATACTACAGCTATATGCACATATGCGGGCGACGAAGATCCGGCTGGTACAAGTGAAGGATGGGATGTTGTATCTCCGTAATGGCCTTGCGGCGGATGTAGGTGTGCGGATAGACGATATAGAGGAGATCACGCTGACAACCCGGGCGGTGCAGGGGGAGGGAGTTTTGAAGCTGGCTCTGTTCGGGGCGCTGGAAGGACATACGATGTGTATACGGCTGCGTCAGCCGGTGACAGTGGTCCGTATGTTTGGCATCCGCCGGAGGGCTTCGGTGCTGTTGTTTGCAGTGGACAGACCGGAAGAGCTGCGGAAGGCCATTCAAGGGGAACGGACCCTGGCCGTTGAGTAAGACCATGGTTGACCCGTCGATGAGTATTTACCCTAAAAGTGATCAAAGTTTCTTTTTAGACATGAATATTCGTATTTTTTTTATTGCTCTTGCCTTTTGATTAAGCACATTTTGTTTGCCGATATTCATTTTTTCCGCGACTTCGGAGGTGTTCAGACCATTTATAAATGTAAGTATAAATACCTCCTTGCATTGAGGAGGAAGTATTTCTATTGCCTCGGATAATCGTACCAACAGGGCTTTAGTACCGTTGAACTCGTTGATATAGCAAATAAAATCCTGCTGATACAAAAATTCCAAATAGGCTATCCTTTCTCTTTGTAACTTACGAAGGCGATCTATACAAGCATTGCGGGTAGTAATGTATAGAAACCCTTTTATATGTCCCAGACCTTCCAACTTGTGGCGCGAACTCCATAGCTTAACAAAGGACTCTAGTGTAATATCCTCGCTATCGCTGCCTACCAGCTGATAAGCAAACATACAAACAGGCTTCAAATAAAGAGCGTATACGTAGTTGAGCTCTTCCCGATGACCCTGGCGGAATCTTTCAATAGAAAAGTCAGACATTTTTATTGATTGAAACTTTTTAAACGTTAATTCACCTTATGCGCTCTCCGATGGCGGCTTTTTTTCTTCGCTATGTCAATTACCAAAATTGTTTTTCCCTCGATGCTAAAATCAAAGGGCTGCCCTTTCAGGCAGGCCCTCATTGTCTCATCTATACCGGCATCTTTAAGGTCCAGTGTTATATGTTTAGCATTTGAAATATCGCCCGGGTATGTGAAAGTATAGCCAGTCTGGTTTTCAATCTCCGTGAATACTTTCTCCAGGGGAACGTTCATACCATAGATGGTTACTGTAGATGGCTTGGATCTTACCGTAAAATATTGGAAAAGAGGTAGTGAGACAGAGGCTATCTGTATTACAAGCCATAGTGTCCTGACGGCCTTGCACAGCGATTTTGTGGAACATTCAAACACAATGTGATCCTTTGAGTAATGGAATAGCATTTCCTAGTTTGTTTAATTAGTTATAGAATGAATCTGCCATTAACAGAGTTCGATCTTCTCTGCTTGGTAATGGATATAGGATTCTATTCTCCCGGAAAGCGGAGATAGTTTAATAGGAGCTAACTCCCATTTTAATGCGGGTTACATAAAGTTTAAGCTGTTTGTTTCATGAAAAGATTGGCAAAGTAAATTTGAAGTATACAAGCTTAACCAAGTGATCTGTACTGTAAGCGATTCGGCATGTAATTTAATTTATACTTCTTCCTGGCTAAGGTTAAATAAGTCTAATAGGTGGTTAAATAGATAACAACAATACCTTGTGTTAATACTATTGGGGGTACATGAAATTTTCCTAATACAGAGCTTTCTTTATTGTAAGACGATAAAAATGTACTCGTTAACAAAAAGAAATTACCTTTTTTTACATCGGTATAATTGACTTTGCCACTCAATAGGGGCATTTGCCAATCTATATATCTACTTGTATCCCAAACACCATATCCAAAGAATTTATTACTATTTGCGACTAACCTCTAGCACTGACCTGGAACGCGATGATTGGCAGAATGATAGACTTATTTTTTTAGAGAATGTTCAGGGGTACCTATGTAATACAGTTGTGCTTACATCTATAACCAAAGAGTTGAAAAATATTTTTTAACAGGGTTGATAAATACAACATATCTGATTACATATCAGGCAACTGGATCAGACAAATACACGGTAATGCTAGTTTCTAATAGACCATAAGTAATCCAGGCTGCGCCTATAGGTCCAAAATTCCCAAATTGTTTTCCAGGGCCAAATCGTAATGAGCCATCCTTCCTGAGAGATAAATTCAAAATATATTTATTCTCCCAATTATAATTCAGTCTTCCGGAAGGTCTAATTATAATAACCCCATTTGCTCCCCGTGACCCATAAATAGCAGTAGCGTCAGCATCTTTTAAAACTTCGATGCTTTCAATATCTGCTGGGTTAATGTTAAAGAATGGGCTTTGGCCGGATCAATGGCACCCCATCAATGATATACAAAGGCTCAGAAGGCAAATTAAAGTTAATACCGTTCCTGCCTCTTATTTCAGCTTTAAATGGGGCGCTGGCATACCCGCTGGCTTGTTGGATTACAAGCCCGGCAACTCTACCTTGCAAA
>Ga0105239_10003667_pt1 | contig 18747 bp, 12 predicted proteins | sample KBSC44metaG_FD_92761 | JGI IMG/M metagenome (GOLD analysis project Ga0105239, IMG submission 92761) | Corn rhizosphere microbial communities from Kellogg Biological Station, Michigan, USA - KBS C4-4 metaG | ecosystem: Host-associated > Plants > Roots > Rhizosphere > Soil | place: Michigan, USA...
ATAAATCTGAAAAAGAATTTAGAACTAGGAAAAGATCAAAAAATACGCAGATTGAATGTGATTAGAAGAAGATGTGGCAACGATACATAATCCGGATAAACCTGCCAGAAATATGCAGTAAACGTTTTTAACCTTAAAAACCAGTTCGCTATAGAATGATACCTGTAGTTCGCCGGGACATTACATAGCCTATCATATATTCCATTATTGGTATCGCAGGTACAAATGATAATCAAAAAATGCTATTTTATCCAGGCTGCTCTAATAAACCCAATAGTACCCTCTGTGAGTTTGTCCTTTCTTATCCTAGTCGATTACTTTGATCGATGTCTCGTCTGCATGAAGATATCCGCCTTGCAACACTTCCTTTAAGGGCGTTGAACAGCGGGGTTATAAGATCGCAGGTCGCGCTTACCCCATTCGGTCGGGGTAGAGTAAGGCACAGCGAAGTACGAGATCCATCCTCGACAGATTACGGACTGGAAACGGTATTTTATGGACAATAGCGAGGTTGCTTTTGACCGACCAGGTGCGGAGGACGGCAAGACAGCCGAACAGGAAAAATTGATCGAGCAACTGTACGCACAGATAGGTCAATTGAAGGTTGAAAACAATTTCCTCAAAAAAAAGTGAAGTAGACCATCCGTTACAGCAACGCCAGGAGATGGTTGAGTGGAATAATGAGCAGATCAGTATTCAACGGTAATGCCAATTGCTATCCATTCATCGCAGTGGATTGTATTATAGACCTGTCGGAGAGAGCTCTTTGAATTTACATTTAATGTGCCTGATAGACGAGCATTTTCTGAAGTATCCTTTTAAGGGGACCAGGAAGATGACGGAATGGCTTAAGGAGGAAGGATAGCGTCAATCGTAAACGGGTTCAGAAGCTCTATCGGCTAATGGGACTGGAAACGATCTGCCCTAAACCCGATCTGAGTAAGCCAGAGGCTGGAAAGTATAAATACCTTACCTGCTGCGGGGAAGGCACATCAGCCGATCCAATGAAGCCCGGGCAATTGATATCACCTATGTTCCCACGGCAAAAGGCTCATGTATGTGGCGGCGATTATCGATCTGCACAGCCGCTATGTGGTCGGCTGGAGCCTCCGCAACACAATGGAGGCTGGCTGGATCGTCCAGCTGATCAAAGATGCGTTTGATCTACACGGTGTGCCGGAGCTCTTCAATAGCTATCAGGGCAGCCAATTTACCAGTGAGGACTATATTAATCTACTGAAAGGCAATAACGTTCAGATCAGCATGGACAGCAAAGGAAGAGCGACAGACAATATATTCATTGTGCGACTATGGGCAGCCTGAAATACGAATACGTGTATCTTAATCCCTCTGATGATGGTCTGACCCTGGGTTCCGGTTTTACAACAATGACCGTCACCATCAAACGCTAGGATATAAAAAACCTGTTCAACTGTAGCGGCGAACTGCCTAGAGTTATCCACATATTCACGTGAATACTAAAAGAAAAAAAGGATCCAAAAAAGAAAAGGGTAGTAATAGTAGTAATTGTAAATCAAGTTAAAACAGCCATTTATACTGTCCTACGGACAGCGTAACCGACCTTGGATGCGAATTTTTCCATATGATCTTTTAAGCTACTAACGTAGTTACTTCTTACTGCCGGAAAAACGTGCACTTGGTCGTGGGGTTACACTTTTTTTACATTCTTACGATTATGCTGCTTGCGCCAATATTTTTTCATTTTCATAATAACACTATTTCCAGAAAAAATACTATGCAAATAGGGGTTTAGATTTGAAATCGTTACATAAACAGCTTAGAAGGACAGGAAGGTATTTACCTTCCTGTCTTGTCAATGAATAGACGTTAGAATCTATTATTTGTGGGTACCATCCCAGAATAGCTGTTGCGTACAATTAGATCCGTTAGTTGGCCCTACGGGACCTTGGGTAAATTGGGTAAAATGCGTCCCACCAGTTGTTATATAGTCACAAGCTACAGTGCCTTGTTTTATACAAGTTTCCGAACGAGACAAGCAGTAATTACCACCATTTGTTAAATAAAACCTTGTAACAGAAGTACCATAATGTTTAGCTGCTGTTACGCCTGCTACAGCTAAGATGCCGGTAGTAATTCCCAGAAAGATCTTTGAACGTTTCATAAAATTGTCTGCTTTTTACCAAAAAGCAATAAAACTTTAAGATTAATAATTACCTACTCTTTTACAGGTTTTCGGTTACCCCTGTTTGTGCACAATATTTTTTAATTGGGAATGTTTTTGCTAACAATGGATGTCTGACTTTTTCCGGGTATAAAAAATGCATTAGAAAATGAATAATGCCGCCATTGCCTGAAAACAGGTCCGCCGTTGTGACATTTTCAGTAATAAAAGTTAGCCAGTGACTTGTGTCACCTTTCGTGCTGTAAGAGTTCATCAGAACTTCTGCTATCCATTTAGCTCTATCCTGCCAGATAGAATCTTTGAATACGCAGAATGCTTCCAGATATGTCTCCCCTAGCCCTGCAATCCCCGAGCCAAGGCTAAAATCCACTAAGAGAGGATACCGTGGAATATTGATAAGGCATTGTTCGGCAATTCTTCGGTAGGAAAGGTCTTTTAGTATTTCATAGGCCTTTATAAAAGTTAACACAATACCGGGTAAACCAATGTTCATGCTCCATTGATTAACTGAATTAATATTAGTCGTCACCGACCAGGTATATGAATTGCCTTCCTTTTTGGCTATTCGTTCCAACCAACCTAAGGCTTTGATCGATGCGCGTGCAGCACTACCGTCGGGATATTTTTCCATATAACAAAGCAAGAATAATATGATGCCGGCAGCACCATTGTCAATTCCAGTATAGGTATTCCAAGACCCATCCGAGCGCTGTTTTTTACATATCTCTTGCACATACGATATCAATAGGTCTTCTGCGAACGTTCCATCCAACCAAGTAAGAGATTGAAGAAGTGCGAGTCCTTGCCCTGCGATCCCTTCGGCCAATCCTAACTCGACGGAAACGACGGAAAAACACTGCTGTAGCTTTTCAAGAAGGACTGTATTAGGGGCCAGTATTTGGCTGTTTATCCCTTGCACTAATGCAAGAGCGATGCCGGCATTTCCCGCGTAAAGCCCAGATGTCATCTTACTTTGTTGACCAAAATAGTTGTTTTCAATATAATCCCAGCTCTTATTATAAGATGCTTGACAGCTTTCCACGGAAAACCCCAATCTTTTTGCCAGGGCTACTAACCATAAGGGACCTGCTAGTCCTGTATGCCAGCCTTCATAAATTGCCATTCCCATCTGCCTATTGCCGACATACAGTTCTTTTTGCAATATCTGCGAGATCCAAATGCCATTAAAATTTAGCAGCGAAGGAGAGGCTTGGTTATTGAGTCCGCCTTGTACTACTTTTATTATTTCCTGAGAGTTAAGATTGAAATGTGTTGAATAGCTTCCCGGAATTGAGGTTTCACCGTTCGTTAATTTTTCCCGATATTGTTTCATTGTATTTGTTACATCTTCTAGATTAGGCCTTTCTAAAGGATTTTTACTCCAGCAAGCAGCGATGCTATGTGCAACTGTTGGCTCATCGATAAAAAATTGCAATGAGCTTGCCAACTGTACAGGCTCTTGTTGGTTGATTTTTAGTGCATAGTAATTGGTTAAAAATACAAAGACAAGGCTTCCAACTCCGTAAACATCTTCTTTCACTGTGGGTACCTCGACTGCCATTTGTTCAGGTGACATGTGCCCTGCTGTACCTAACTCGAAAGGAGGCTGCAGAGGCTTGGCAAAGGCAGACCATGTAAGTTCCATGTCTATCAAAAATATTTTACCTCTCTTATCCACTAGAAAGTTTGCCGGTGTGATATCCCTGTGGATGTAACCTTTTTTGTGCAGAAGACTTATAATTTCCAGAATCTGTATCAATTGATCCAGTAATTGAAGCCTCGCTGACACCTGTAATTGTATCCAATGTTTTTGGTCATAAATGGCGGTGATCCAGTCAGCAAGAGCCTGCCCTTTGATAAATTCCATAACAAGGTAAGTATTTCCCTCTTCCTCGAAATAATCGAACACTTGGGGCATAGGGACTTCTTCATGTAAATTTTGGTACAATTCATATTGCCACTTAAGCCTGTCTTGTATGTCTCGTCCATAACGGTCTGCAAACATGTTGGGACTGCCTTGTTTTAAAAGACAAGGCTTTATCTGCCACAATTTCTTAAAATATAACCCCTTTATAACATTCCCTTTTGCATCCGGTTTTAAGACAACAAGGGGATAGTATTTATAATTCAGTAATCTTCGACTTTTTTCTTTCTCTGGGGAGGCAAGATCCCAGAAAGGCCAAGCAATACCTTCAGGTAAAGAAAATGGAATATCATAGGGGTCGGGGATTATTTGTGCATGAATATTGTAAATATGCTTGACATATTCACCATTACTATTTTTTATAAGCAACGGGTTGATTGAACCATAACGGGTATAGACGATACCTCCGAGGTGGCGATCTGTAGGAATACGCGGGCCCCTGAAAGAGGCTGTCTGCACAAGCAGCCATTTTACTACTTCACGGAGCTCTTCGATTCCAGGATAAATGCATACCATTTTCCCCAATAATTTATAACCTAATTGACCTTCCAACAAGTTAAAAGCTAATCCTGCATCTCGAATAATCCTGAATGGCAGGTTTTGTCTCAACAAGCCAGGAATGATAGCTTGGAGTAATGCCTGAAATTGAACCCTGATCACGGACAGATGGATGACCCATCCTTGTATTTGGGTTGCTGTTCCCACCTGCCAGTAATAATCTATTGGGTAATAGCTTACTGCATATGTTTGCAAAATTTCCCCGTAATCATAAACTTCCTGTATAGTACTCTGTTCGCCCATTTCTCAAGCTATAAACGATTAATAAATGAAATAATAGTGTCCACAGATGTATCACCTTGATAAGCGGCTTTTTGATGTTTATGGCGATCATAAAGAACTAGGTAAGGAGGATAAATTCCCTTGAAATAGCGTAGAAGAAAAAATCGATCATCCCATCCAAGGGTAACATTCGGGTAGTTATCAATCTTATAATATCCATTGAAGGTTTTTAGCTTATCAAAGGGGTCATTGGTGACAAAATAGAAGTGAGCCTCTTTCATCGAAGGCATATGCCGCAAAATTGCCTCCGTTTCTTTCTGGCAATGTTCACAGTCTGGACTGAAGTATAACAACACAATGGGGTTCCCTTCTTTGATCGAAGCTGTATTTAGTCGCGTAGCGCTGTCTATCAGCAAGATATCAAAAGATGGAAAAGGCTCTCCTGTTGGGTGCGATTTGCAAGCAGCAAGCAGTCCTGCAATTATGACCGTAATTATTTTTCTCATCTTACATTAAATTCATGAAAAAGTCAATTTGTTTTGCTTCTCTTCTGACTGACGGGTATTTAGCAAGATCGCCAGCAATCCTAATGCAGTAAAGCAACTGTTAAAATATAAATGTTGATGCCAACTCATTTTCGATATAATGCCACCACAGGAGCATGGCAGGTCCGGCACGAATTTCAACATATAGCCTACATATATGGTAAAAATTGTCATTAAGGCGGTCCCGGCATATAACCCCCATTTTCGAGTACGGGGGGTATAGAGAAAGAAAGGCATTAATAAGGCAAAGGCTATCAATAGTTCCAAAGAAGGAATCGTAATGGCGATGATTCCCGAGAAACGGCGGATCAACGCTGATTTGGTCATAGTTTCTTTAAATAGAACGTGATCTATAAATTTGTAGATGCCTGTATATAGGAACAAGACGGCGTATAGCCAGGAAATAATGTTCACAATTATTGATTTTTTACTTGTGGTCATATTATTTCATTTAAATTGTTTATAGGTCTACGATTATGTTTATTTTTCGTTTGCAAGTGTCCGGTAGATTGATTCGCCTGTTAATAAGGCCATACAAAAGATAATCAGTAGCGGAAAGAGCTGATAACGAAGCACGATAGGAGACGCGAAAATGCTAAATGCTGCATTGAAGGCCAGGAAGACTATAGTCAACAACAATAACTTTAGGAGACCGGTTTTTCGATCTTTCGAATTGCGCCAAATCAATAGACCTATGAGATGGATCAACAGTAGAAGGTTCACCGGAAATGAAAATATAGGATACCATTCCGTCCAAATAATGCGACCTCGCTTTTTATGATCATCTTTAACCTTTAGACTTTTGTATTTGAACCAATCTTTAGCTAGGCTTCCTACACTGTCGCCTCCCATATTGTAGATGCCAAGGAATTCAGTTGGAGGAATTATTAGTTTTACAGTATTTGGCATCAGAAAGTTTTTCACAAATGGCCATGGATATTTCCGTATAAGGTACGTAGCATAGCCAAGATATAAAGGGCCTTCAGACGCCCAGCGCTTAAAATACGGGGTCGTACTATCCTTTTTCCATTCTCGGGCCATGTACTGAATCAATGGACCACGACCACTCCACAGATAGAAGTAGGAATTTATTGAGTCTTCATGTGAGAATTTTATCTTTTTTAAAGTATCTATGTGTTGTCTGACCATTGTTTCTAATTTTGCATATTGGGCAGGTACGGGGCCACGTTGAGATGGTGGAACGTTTTGATACATGTAAAGCGCATTATTGGCCAACTGCCAGCCGCCAAATGCGGAGAATTGCCGTTGACCAGTTAGGTCTTTCATTTTCCCGCTGGTGTAGGTAAGAGAGACCAGAACGAGCAACAGGCCAAATGTTATTCCAACAGCCTTTGAACGCCAACCTTGCTTGGAAAGGAAGAATGCCAAGACTGCTATCAATGGATAATAGATGGCATTATAACGTATTGTAAAACATGCCAATAAAAGGATGCCTTGTAAAGGGATTTGCCAGTATGCGGGACGATGGATAATCCATATCAGTGTACTCATCCAGAATAAACTGAGCCCTATGAATAAAGCGTCTGCTGAAATATAATTACTGACATATAAAGGTAACGGATTAAAAAGGAAAAAGATAAATAGTGTATTGCGTACAGCCTTGCTCGGTCGCTGGAAAAAGAGCAAACTGAACAGAAAAGCCAATGCGCCGACCTGCATGAACAAGTATTGAAAAGCTACGACTGCCTTGTCTGAATGAGTAAATACGCTAGCGAGGCGCAAAAACTTTGAATAGGCCACCGGCCATGTATTGATATCTGCATTGTTATATGCTGCCTCTAAATACGAATAAGAGTCTGGCATGTAATTGGCATATGGATAATGACTCTTGAAAAGAAAAAATTGTAGTGTGAATGCTACCACAGCTACCAGGAACCAGCCTCGATTCCAGGGATTTTTCCAGATGTAGTTGACGAAACTATATGTATTTGCAACTGGCTCTAAACAACGGTTCTTCGTAGCGAGATTTTCTGAGGAGATTTCCTCATGGTATTCTTGTTCAGTATTGATGGACCAGATATTCTCTTTTGAAACTATCCCGGCACTTATATTGTCCACTGCCACCATGGCTGTCAGCATGGAATGATCTGCATTGTTATATTTATGCATGCCATTCCTGCCTACCAGGAATAGGTTTAAGAAACGGTCAGTGTATTCTCTTATCTTATTGAAATCCTTATAAGTGCCGAAATAGGCTGGGTAAGTCTTTTCCATGCGGCGCACAGTGCTGTCCAGTATATCTTCGACTCTTCCTAGTTCCATTTTCCCCAACTCCATGATAGCATGAGCCTGTATAGCCGCATCATCCAAAGCCCAGAAATCGTCCTCTTTATTACAGAAATATTCCATTCCTATCCAGGTGGTACTTGAATCTTTTATCATGCCATTCCCCCAGTTGTTATAGATCATCAGGCGACCTACTTTTACATCTCGTTCCTGGACATAGATCCAATTGTCCTTTAAGTCCAGCTTTTCATATTGTCCTGCAACTTTTCCTGGTGCAGAAAGTTGTTTTAGTAAAATGCCCACATTGATAAAATCGCGGTATTGCAGACCTGTGGCTATTTGCTGTACTTCCTTTGGCACACCGGCTCCCATGTCCGCGATCAATTCCTGCACCGGCATGGTTGAAAAGAAATAGACCCCTTCCCAGATTCCTGTTAGGCCAGTGAGATTCGAGATGGTATGCACACAGGTGACCTGCGTTCCGTCTGTCTCAATTTTTTGGACGCCCTGATTGAGATAGATCTTGCCTCCCATTTCTTCTACCTGTCGAGCCACTTCTTCCCAGAGAGAGCCGGGGCCATACTTGGGGTAAAGGAATTGATCGATTAGGCTGGTTTCTGTCCCTTTCTGGCTGAGGTCTGCATTCTTTTTCTTGTTTAAAGTCTTGATAGCTTGTCCTATGGCTTTGCTTAAAGACAATCCTTTGATTCTCTGTGCTCCCCATTCCGCGGAGATCGCGTGACAGGGGACACCCCAGACCTTCTCTGTATAATCCTTGAAGAAAAGGAGGTATAGTGCCCGACCAAATTGGTTGATGATAAAATCTTCCAATGTAGCGGCAGGCTTACGAGGGAATAGCTTAGCATAAACGAATGAAAGGAGAATTTTAACCGTTCTCACAAACCCCAGGGTCTTTAGCGTATCTATAGAAAGCTGGATTGGATAAGCAAAGAACCTGCGAAGAAAATATATACGTGTGAGTCTCTGTATAACCAGCATTCTTTTATCACTGACCTTAGTTCCTTGTGTGGCGGAAGATTCTTCTTGCCGAACCTCCCTAGCCTTGTTTTGATAGGAGATGGTAAATGATTCGCCCTCCCTTTCCTGTAGTGGCATCAGATTGAGCCACCATTCCATCACCCTATCTGATTTAGAGAAGAAACGGTGTGGCCCCATGTCCATCCTGTTGCCTTTGTAATCGATGGTCCTGGATATCCCTCCGATGTACTCGCTCTTTTCGAGGACAATGGGTTGAATATCTGTCCTTTTCAAAAGTTCGTAAGCCGCCGTAAGACCGGCTGGACCAGCACCGATGATGATCGCTTTTTTTTGCATTATTTAGGAAATATTTGGGTGCAGGGATGGAATTATGTCTGATGATGGTCGTTGTATGGCGAGTTCCACTTGATCCGTTAGTAGCATCATAAAAGTCAGAAGTAATATCATGGGATATACCTGGTAGCGTATAACGATGATATTGGCAAAGACGCTGAATACGAAATTCAACAGTAAAAAGCCGGTGACCAGGGCAATAGAGTAATTAAATATTTTGGTCGACTTTTTCCAGGCGCCCCGGCGCACATAGAGGAATAAGGCGATAGTGAAATACAGGTTGAGTATGGCAAATAGTGCTGTATAGACCATGAGGATCGTGCCTTGCAAGGTCTTGGAGACGGAAGTTACCTTTAGACTGGGATAGCCAAACCAATAGGCTCCAATGGGCCACATCTCATTCATGCCCAGGTTATAAATTTCCAGTTTTTCCAGCGGCGGAAGGAAGTAGTTCTTGGTATTAATCAATAGGTAATACCTGGCAAAAGCTAACGGATGTCTTTTGATCAGGAAAAGTCCATATTGTTCAAAAACAGGTGCTACCTTTCCCCATTGTTCTTCGGAGGCATAGGTGGGATCAATCTTAAACTCTCTTCCCATGTATTGCTTCAAGGGTGCCTCGGGCTGCCGGATGAAGAAGTTTGCTACATAGGAAGCCAACTGGTCCTGTGGGCGTGAAGGGTGACTGAAATACCGGCGTGCAATGCGGTCCAACTCAGCAGTCTCGGGTGTGGGAAAGGCTGTACTATCCTCTTCGATAAAGCCCCGCATATAAAGAGCATTATTCCCCCACTGCCAACCTCCCAAGATGGGGGGGAACTGTGCCGTGCCTGTCATTTTTTTGGCAGCATTCGATGAGAAAATAATAAATGGGATAATGAGGATAGGCCCGGAAACTATGCCTACCAGCTTTATCCAGATTTTTTGTTTTGAAATGATAAAGGCGACCGCGGCTATGAGGGGATAAAACATTGCATTGTACCGGAACGTAAAGGCAATTAAGAACACCACCGCTTGGACAGGGATCTGATAGAGGTGAGGACGTTGTATGATCCAGATTATTTGAGTTAGCCAGATAAGACTTAGGGCTATAAAGATGGCGTCGCTGGATACATAATTGGATACATACAGGTTTAGGGGGTTAAAGAAAAGAAATAGGCAAAGGATCATTCGCGTGTTTTTTCCCGTAGGATAAAAATAGACCAGGGTATGATAAAAATACAGCGCAGAAACTTCCAGAAACATATACTGAAACAAATTAAGTGTAGTGGCAGAATGGGTAAACCAATGGAAGACCTGGAGAAATCTGCTATATCCAATAGGCCAAATATTGACGTCTAGGTTCCGGAGGGCTGCTTCGATATAGCTATAGCTGTCTGAAAAGAAGTCCGGGAAAGGGTAGAGAAGTTTGAAGATAATAAATTGTGTAATCAGCAGGACCATCATCAACAAGTTGTAGATCTTATTTTCTACATAGAGGTAAGTAAAGAAGCTCTTGCTGCTAGGAGGCTGTTTTAATAAAAAGCCCGGTAAGTATAATGCCGGTCTGTTGCTGGCCGGAGAGTCGATAAGAGTTGTATTTTTCATGCCCGTTGGTTTAACGACCGAGGGAGGAGCAGCCTGTCTACAGGCTACCCCGTCCACACGATCGTATATATGAGATTGCTATTGATCAGAAAGCCTTAGCCTATACACAGATTTTAGATGTCAAGTACAGAAGTACGGAAGGTGGTCTTCAATTTGTAGAAGGGTTTTGAAATTATTCATCCAAGTTAGTTTCTTATGATGTTCTAATCAACACTAGTTATATTCTATTTGACTTTATTTATAATGCCTGCTGATATCGATATTGAACTGGAGTGATGAAATGCATTTTCTTAAATACTTTGCAAAAATGACTTTCATTGACGAAACCTGCGGCATCTGCAACAGCTTTTACAGGGTCATTGGTATTGATCAGAATTTCCTTTGCTTTTTCCAAGCGCACTTGTTGGATGTACTTGGCAAGCGTCTGTCCCTTTCGAAGTTGCAGGCCGGCCTGTAGTTTTCCTTTGCTGATTCCAACCTCTATGGATAGATTATCCGAAGATATTTTTTCCATATAGTTTTTATTGATATAATCTAACGCCTGGTCTATACGTCGGAGGTCTGCAGAGCTAAGACGGTTTGGTTTTATGGATGTTATTTGGCTATTAAAAGGAATAATTATTCTTTTCATGACCTAAATTATTTTAAAGAATTTAATAACGTCTAGATTTGAAGGGCGAAAAGTTTATAGTGAATTATGGAGATAAGATAGATAAAAGTAGATATGCATGATGAGACCTTTGAGGATAACTGAAAGTGATAACAAACCTCGTAATTTCATTTATGGCGGTAGAATGCATAGTGATTAAGGTTTAATGTTATTATTTCACCAGCAACTGCTATAATAGGAACCTTCGAATAGCAAATTTCTAGAATGAGAATAGTCTAATTGGGATAAACCACCTTCCAGACAGTAATATTTTGTTACTTTATCACTGAATTTTAATTGCAGTGATTTTAGTTAAATTATTATATGATGATTATACATGGCCTGAGAGCAAAGGGTTGGTATCATGCGGCCTGCAAGTACCTAGCAGAGAGTAGAGCGTGGCGCTGCGCTGTGCTGCCTCATGGCTAGCTGCGAACAGATAGTTCCTACCACCTACAGTCATCAGTGGATACTTCTCTCTACGGGATTGTTATCGGTATTGATCTTTCCATTAGTCGTGTACATATTCAGCTTGGACCACCAACTGATACTATCGGATAGCGCTTTGCCGAGAGCACTCTGTGGTAGTACTTCCGTATAAGCCTGCAGCATCCATTTACCCAATGCTTCCAGGACACGGATCGATTTTTCCTCACGTAGTCTCAAGACCTCTTCAGCAGGCAACCCTTCTTCAATTGCCTTTCGTTCAATGGCATATAACTGGAGGATCTAACCAACACAGTCCGCACTGGCCTGGTCGTTCAGGAGGTCTTCCACGTACTTCCTGCGCGCATGGGCCATGCAGTGCAGCAGCGTGATATCTTTTTCGTGTATCGAAGTGATTATAGTCCTGTATATCCGTCAGTCTGCAGGTGCCCCCAGAAGCTCTCTAGGAAGCCGTCAGGCCCTTCCCCTTCGCCCTGGCTGATAATCGAAGACTAGAATATGCGGCCGGCTGTTGTGATATACCCAATAATAGCCTCGGCGAGTTTCTCCTTTTTGTCTTTATCCAACATCCGCATCGGTGTCTCATCAGTATGCAAGTAATAGCAGGCCAGCACTTCTTTCCGCAAAACTTCGTACAAAGGAGTGAACAGCTTATAGGTATTGCTCACCCAGTCGGTAAGGTATTTATAAGGGATATTTATTTTCCCCAGGCTGAAGCGTTGCTGCTGGCGGTGTAGGAGAAGATGGTCAACTGAGTATCTGAGTAGTAATCCTGGCCCCGCAATGGCTTAGGTAATGGGCGCTCGGGTAATGGAAAGATTAGAATAGTTAGATTATCCGCATTGACATATTTAGGCCGGATGTAGCGGTTTACTTACAATCTGCCGGGTTCGTATTCCAGTTCGGGCACTTCCTGGCCGTTTTGCCGGCATCCTTCTTTTTCCTCGACATCCACCAGGATATCTTTACTCTGGAGGTAGTTAGGCGACTTTATGCGACCAAGGTGTATGGTAACGGGGCTGGCTAGAATAGACGTAGTGCGTTTATATTCTATTTTTGTGCCTGGACGAAGGAGGTAGTGACAGCAGGCTCTGCTGACAGGCCTATCAATAGCTGGGAGGGGGTCTGCCGGCTGGCCCGCCAAAAATTGTTCCTGCAGGGACTCAAAGATCATTTTTTTCAATTGATCCAACTTATGGCGTACTTGTATGATCTGTGACTGGGCCTGCTCGTAAAGAGTCTTATAATCAATAAGCCCTGTTGCTTCTTCCATGCATATATGTAATAAAAACAAGTATAGCACAGCTTTAGCTGGTTTCCTTATGCATTTTTACCGGCATAGCAATATCTTCTTCTTCTCTGAATATGGCGCAGGGAGATACCTATTAGCAGTAGCAATAGTTGATAAGTTGATTGGCGTCTATAGACCGCGCAGCCTGGCCTCTCATCCACCTGCCGGTAGATCAAAAGTGCCATTCTAAAAACGTTTTTGATACAAGGAGAAGCCATCTCCTTCCCCAATGTAATAGCATTACCTGGTGTGCCAACGATTCCAGAAAATGAGGATAGCCTAGCTGAGCGGATTGCGCTTTGGCTCATTCTGTACAATATCACTCAGTCAATCACAGCTCTTACGCATGAAGACGCGTGTTTGATGCAGATAGTACTGGCAGAAAGCAGATAGAAGTAACATTGGTAATACTGTTAAAAAATATAGACTTTTCCAATATTGAACAGGCACGGGCTGATGAAACAAGATTTGCGAGCCATCATTAAAAACCACCTGACAACCACCTTTCGGACTTGTGGCTATCGTCAACTAAACAAAGGATCAGTTATCCTCGGCAACCCCTTCTGAACTTTGAATTTTCGATAGCAGTAATGGAAAATGTGGTAGGATATATCCTGCTGGCGGCACCACTCCCCAGATGAAGATCGCTTTGTTGTTCCTTGCTGATACTGGCAAGCATCCCTCCTGAACTTGTTGATCTTTTCCCATATAATTTTTTACAACAAATCTATCTTCCTACCGCAAGCTCCATAACAGGCATTTCACCGGAGGCTTATTGTATCTAATGTAGGCGAAAACTATAAAAAATGGGCTAAATTAAGTAAGTCTTCAACTCTCTATCCTAATTAACGCATCCTATAAATGCTTGAAATATAATGTATTGTAATTAGTTTATCCTTGAGAAGGTTTTAGTTAGAAATGGACCCCACTTTTTTACATTAAGGGGTGTTTCTATAGCATAATTGTTATGTATGAAATATTGCTTCATTATAGTAAATCTTATTTTCCTTACGCAGTATGGTTTTAGTCAGAAAGCTGATTCCATTGATTATCCAACAGTGGGCAAGCCCATATCGAACTTGACCCTTCGCAATATTCATTATTATTCCAAAAAAGAGGCACACATAGAAGATTTCAGAGGGAAGTGGCTCTTATTGGATTTCTGGGATATTCACTGTAGTGGATGTATAGCTAGTTTTCCGTATATTAATGATATCCAGCAAAAATTAGGTGATAGTATTCAGGTAATGCTTGTCAATATGCAGGATACAGAAGGACTGAGTGAGCCAATGTATGCAAAATTCAGAAAGCGCCAACATCTTGTCCTGCCATGCGCATTTGACTCTACGATATTCAATGAACTAGATTTATATTTGGTCCCGCATTCTATTTTAATTGATAGAAATGGAATAGTACGATGTGTGACTACTTCATTTAGTATCACCGATATTCAGGGATTTTTGTCAGGCGAGCCTCCGGTGATGCCGAAAACCTACCGAAGGATGCAGGAATTGAATAATGAAGAAGAGGGTCATTATGCTTTTAAATCAGATAAGCCCTTTTTATTAAATGGGAATGGTGGTAATGATAGTGATTTTCTGTTTCGTTCCATTCTTTCTGCCTGGGATAAAAATTCGCATCGCCAATTTGTACCGCATAAGATTAATGAAGGTATTAAGTGGGGACGATTCCAGGTGTTGGGTGCACCCTTAGAATGGCTGTATAACTATGCTTATTTTGGACAAGCGAGGTGGTTCTATTCCGACACAGCACAGTATGGCAAGAACTATATTCACCCAGTGCTGGAGATAAGCGATTCATCCATGTTTGATTATTCCTTCAAATTTAGTAAAAATATTTATTCTTATAGCGTAATTATGCCTCCGAAGGTTTGTAGCGAACGATCAATGAAGAAGGCGCTTCTACAAGACCTCGAGACTTATTTTGGTTTTGAGTCTAATGTAGAGATTAGAAAATGTCCCTGTTGGAAATTAATAGCCCAAAAGGGCGCTAAAGAAAAATTGGAAACAAAGGGGAAGAGACCGTATTACCGGCGATTATTTTATGGCGGAGGTTTTACGGCTAGGTGCTATTCGTTTAAAAAACTGGTCACCTGGATTATGGCCAATCAACAAGAGAATGTCATTATAGATGAGACAAAAATATCGGGAAACATCGATATCACATTGGACTGTATCCCTACGGACTTTCAGGATCTACAAAATGCATTACATTCAAATGGTCTTGATCTGGTGCTCTCCGAAATCCCGATGAGTGTTGTGGTGATCCGTGATAGAAAGGATTCCATTTCCCTGAAATAATACTGCGGGAATAATATTTAACTTGTCTTCATTTATTTAATCTGATCTATATGCGTGGTTTATTATTGCTGTGTATTGGATTTCTGGTATTTGGGACATTATTTGGTCAAAAACCTATGATAGACACGTCTGTATTTGGGAAATGGCCATTTGTGTATGCTGAGAAAATAAGTGGTGACGGAAGATATGTCACCTATACCATTCGAGAGCCAGAGGGAGAGCGCCAGGTGTTTAGTGCGAATTACTCGAGTTGGAAGAAAGTTTTCCCACGTTCGGCGGGTGCAGACCTGTTGTCCAATAATAGATATGCAGTTTTCAGAACTGCGGATGACAGCCTTTTCTTGCTCCGATTGGGAACTGAAGAGCGGAGGTATATCGGACGGGCTGCTTTTCGCGGCTTATTTAGAGATCATGACATGCATGAATGGATGGCCTACCAGGAGCTTACAGGTGACAAAAGATTTGTTATTCGGGAAACTAGTACAGGTAAAGTGCAGACTGAAAGCGATGTTAAAACTTCTTTGTTCAATGCAGCTAGCGGGGTTTTGTTGTTACTGGTACAAAAGGAACCCGGTTCATCCGGAGAGCAATCGTTGTATAGGTGGAACTTAGTGACAGGCGAAAAAAGATGTATCTGGAGGGGCGTCCGGTCGGGGAAGTACATCTTCGACGAAGACGGGAAGCAAAATGCCTTTATCACGGATGAGCAGCCTGGACGTACTATATGGTACTATAAGAAGGGGATGGAACGAGCTGAGAAATGGGTGAGCGATTCTGCAGCAGGGATTGACAGTAATTTGCGAATCACTACTGAACCTTTTATAAATAATGGCCCGATTGTTTTCAGCAGGGATGGGAAAAGTCTGTTTTTTCAGTTGATGGAACAGCCGGGTCCGCAAGCGGATGCATCGGCTGTCAAGGTTGATGTGTGGAACTATAAAGATACTTATCTACAGGAGGAACAATCGGCGCGTTTTTTGGCGCCCAGAAAATATACTGCTGTTGTAAGCACGCAAGAAAAGCGAGTATACCGGCTTTTGCAGCAAGACGAAGATTTTTATGTTTCGGTTGATCTACGGTATTGCAATCAATATGTAATGGTTACGAAACATGGCGGTAATGCAGATGTATGGTGGCAACCGAATTCGAGGTCGTGCGTATATTTGGAATCGGTTCGAGATAACAGTAGAATGTTATTGAAGGACAACATTCCATATACCCATGAGGTGTACGAATCTTTGAATTTCTGCTTATCGCCCGGGGAAAAATATGTCGTTTATTATGACCCCGTTGAGAATAACTATTTTAGCTATGATATTGTTAGCGGAGTTACGCGTAATCTTACCAATGGAATAAACGTCAGATGGAGAGATCATAATAATCCTTGCACTGATCCCGTAGCGGGGGCTGCTGAAGGGATCGCTGGCTGGCTAGAGAAGGACAAGGCGGTATTAATCTATGATGCCTTTGATATTTGGCAATTAGATCCATCGGGGATACAACCACCATTGAATATAACGAATGGATATGGCTTTTCCAAGCATACTCGATTTCGCTTAATAGGAGACCCGGGACGTCAGAGTTTGCTGGCGCCTAATGCACGCCTATTATTAAGTGCATTTGACACTGTGAGTAAATACAGTGGTTTTTATAGTAAGTACTTACAGCAGAGTGGGAATCCAAGTAAATTAACCATGGGACCGTATAAATATAGTGTTCCTGTCAGATCATCCAATGCCGATGTATGGGTAGTGCTGAGGCAAAGTGCGGTGGATGCGCCTAACTTTTATGTGACAAAAGATTGGAAGGCCTTTACTGTGATAAGCGAGATCTGTCCACAATTGGGATATAACTGGCTGACATCCGAGTTGGTCACATGGGCGCTGCCGGATGGCCGCCATGAACAGGGTATCTTGTACAAGCCTGAGGATTTTGATGAACGTAAGAAATATCCCTTATTGATTCATTATTATGAAGAGCATTCCGAAGAATTATATGAGTTCAAGAACCCCGAGGCGATAAGGGACGACATCAATGTTCCCTATTTTACAAGCAGGGGCTATCTTGTATTTGTACCTGATATACACTATAAGCCTGGATCACCAGGTGAAAGTGTATTAAATACGGTGATGTCGGGAGTTCGTTACTTATGCCAATATCCATGGATAGACAGTATGCGGATGGGTTTACAAGGGCATAGTTTTGGAGGATGGGAGACAAATTTTCTCATAACACATACACACATCTTTGCTGCAGCGGCGGAAGGATCAGGATATGCGGATTTGATCAGCGATTATGGCGCCTTAAATGCTATGGGACGAACTTCGCAATATTATTATGAGATGTCACAGGGGCGGATTGGAAGCAGCTTTTGGCAGCGCCCGGACCTATATATCAATGCTTCTCCGATCTTCAAAGCGGATCAAGTGACTACCCCGTTGCTTATGATGCACAACAAAGGGGATAAAATTGTACCTTGGACACAAGGCATTGAGTTCTTTACAGCGTTGCGCAGGCTAGGAAAGAAGGTGTGGATGCTTCAATATGATAGGGGGGCACATTTTGTGGAGGACAGGGATGCGATAGATTACACTATCAGGATGACCCAGTTCTTCGATCACTTTTTAAAAGGGCACGCGGCCCCTCGGTGGATGACGGAAGGCATCTTAGCTAGGAGAAAAGGGCTGGATAAGGGCTATGAACTAGATAATGACGAAAGAATTCCTTAATGCAGTGTCACTTACTGAAATAGGTTGTCACGTTACTAATATTGTTTTACATGTATGAGTCCTACAAATCGCAACTGGAAGGTCATGAACTGCTGGCCCACCTTATCGGATCCGAACAACTGGCCCGCAACAACGAGAAAACGGCCTATTACCTAAAGCTGGCAAAACTGCGCCTGCCAGCCACCATCGAGCAGACAGAATGCTCTGCCTCCCGGAACCTGACCAAGCAACAACTAGCCACCCTCGTGGAGGGGCGATACCTTGGACAAGGTGAAAACATCCTGATCACTGGTGCCACCGGCTGCGGTAAAAGTTACCTCGCCTGCGCCCTCGGGCATCAGGCTTGCCTGCAGGGGTACAAGACTACTTATCTGAACATGAACCGGCTGATCGAAAAAGTAATCCTCTCCAAACTGGACGGGTCCTACATCAAGCCCCTTAATCACCTGGAGCGACAGACCCTGATCATTCTGGATGACTTCGGATTACAAAACCTGGGACAGGAGGTTCGCCTTACCCTCCTTCAACTCCTGGAAGACCGCTACGGTAAAAAAAGTATCATCCTCTCCTCTCAGTTACCCGTCAGCAAATGGTATGAATACATCAACGATCCGACCCTGGCCGACGCCATCCTTGACAGACTGACAGCCAACGCCCACCGGATCGAACTGAAAGGCGAATCACTGAGAAGAAAAAAAGGGAAGAACAACCAATAACCTTCGTATTTTTAA
>Ga0105239_10003669_pt1 | contig 18745 bp, 19 predicted proteins | sample KBSC44metaG_FD_92761 | JGI IMG/M metagenome (GOLD analysis project Ga0105239, IMG submission 92761) | Corn rhizosphere microbial communities from Kellogg Biological Station, Michigan, USA - KBS C4-4 metaG | ecosystem: Host-associated > Plants > Roots > Rhizosphere > Soil | place: Michigan, USA...
CGAAGGCCGCCTCGAGGGCGCGGCGGTCATGGCCGTCGATTGGCCCCACGTACTTCAGGCCGAGGTCTTCGAACATGCCTTGGGGCACTAGCACGTCCTTGACGCCCCGTTTCATGCCGTGCAGCGCCTCGTAGAGTGAGGGTCCCACCACGGGAACGCGCGGCAGCCCCGCCTTGACGGTGCCCATCACCCGCTCGTACCCCGGACGCAGCCGTAGCCCGGCGAGGTGCTCGGCGATGCCACCGATCGTCGGGGCGTAGGAACGCCCGTTGTCGTTGACGACGACGATTACCGGCCGGTCGCTCGCAGCGATGTTGTTCAGGGCTTCCCAGCACATGCCGCCGGTCAGCGCGCCGTCCCCGACCACCGCGACGACCGGGCGTCGCTCACCGCGAATGTCGTAAGCCTTGGACAGGCCGTCTGCGTAGGAGAGCGCGGTAGAGGCGTGGGAGTTCTCGATCCAGTCGTGCTCGCTCTCTTGCCGACTTGGATAGCCCGAGATCCCGTTGGTCTGCCGCAAAGTGGGCATCTGCCCGGCGCGGCCGGTGAGGATCTTGTGCACGTAGGCCTGGTGGCCCACGTCGAACAAGATCGGTTCCGTCGGCGAGTCGAAGACCCGGTGCAATGCGATCGTCAACTCGACCGCGCCGAGATTCGGGCCCAGGTGGCCAGCGGTCCGCGCGACCGTCTGGACGAGGAGCTCGCGGACCTCGGAGGCCAAGGCGGAGAGCTCCTCGTCATTCAGCGTCCGGAGGTCGGCCGGGGAACTCACACGATTGAGGACACGGGACACGGTCGTCACCATACCCAGGCGGGATGCCCCCGACGAGTCGGCGCGCGTTCGCTCAGGGCGACGGGAGGCGTGTGCTCGCGGGTTCGAGCAGGGCGACGCACTCGATATGGGCGGTCATCGGAAAGGCGTCGAACGCTCGTAAAGCTCGCAAACGCCAACCGAGGTTGACCGCGGTAGCGACATCGCGGGCCAGCGACGCCGGGTCGCAGGCGACGTAACACACCGCTCGAGGATTCAACGCGGCGACCGCTGCCATGACCGACGGACCTGCGCCGGCGCGAGGAGGATCGAGGATCACCAGATCCGGCGCCAGCTCGAGCCCGGCAATCGAGTCGGCGCCGACAGATCCCTGACGTACCTCGGCGTGCGAGAGGCCACTCAGGTTCGACGCCGCGTCGGCGACCGCCTGGGCCGAGATCTCCACTCCGACAACCCGCCCGGTGGCGCCGACGAGGTCGGCCATCACGGCGGTGAACAGGCCGGCGCCGGCGTAAAGGTCGAGGACCGTCTCACCTGCGCGCGGCTCGGTCGCGGCGACGACCGCCTTCACGAGCTCTTCGGCGATCCGTGGATGGACCTGCCAAAATCCGCCGGCGGCCACCGTGAACAGCCGGTCCGAGACGTGGTGCCGTAACGCAGCCGGCCCGGCCACCACCCTCACCTCGTCCGGACGCCGGCGTCCACGTCCCCGCCGGACAGCGGGCGCCGTGCGATGGGCCAGGACGGCTGCCGACGCGTCGTCGCCGCGAGCGAGCTCTACCCGGTCTGCGCCAATAACCCTTGTCGACAGGGCGGAGGGATCACCCACGCCCGGAGCGCCGATGAGGCACTGTGACAGTGGATACACCCGGTCTGAGCGGTGCCGGAGCAGGCCCATTCGCCCGTCCGGCGCGACGCTGTACACGGTGCGGGTCCGCCAGCCGAGCAGACCGCCTGGCAGTTCCTCGACCGTGACCGACACCGGCAGTCCCGCCAGGCGCTGGAACTGCTCGCGGATCACGGCTGCCTTGAGAGCTCGCTGGCCCTCCGCGGACACGTGCTGCCAGTCGCAACCGCCGCAGGCGCCCGGGCCGCTTGCCGGGCAGGGAGCCGCTACCCGCTCGGGCGCCGGATCGAGGACAGCGATCGCGTCGGCGCGGCAGAAGGAGCTGGCGCCGTCCTCGGTCACCCGTATTCGCACGCGCTCGCCGGGTAGGGCGTGTCGGACGAAGGCCACCTCGCCCGCGGCCGGCCCCTCAGGGATGCGGGCGACGCAGTGCCCGCCGTGGGCGACCGGGCCGACTTCCAGTTCGAACTCTTGACCGACCAGCGACGGCCGGTCAGCCACGGCCAGCCGGCGTGGTGACATCGTCGCGTGCCGTCGCCCGATGCACGTTCGGTGGGTTCGCAGCGGCACGCGCCTCCGCCGCGGCCTCGGCACGGAGCCGGGAGGAGGCCAGCTGGTACGGGACGCTGGTCACCATCACGCCCGGTTGGAACAGCAGCCGGCCCTTCAGCCGCAGCGCGGACTGGTTGTGCAGGATGTGCTCCCACCAGTGGCCGACCACGTATTCGGGGATGAAGACGCTCACGACGTCGTGCGGGCGGTCACTGCGCATCTCGCGGATGTAGTCGACGACCGGGTTGGTGATCTCGCGGAACGGCGACTCGACGACCGTCAGCTTGACCGGGAGATCGTGAGTCTCCCAGTCGGCCAACAACGCCCGCGTCTCGTCGTCGTCGACGTTCACGGTGAGCGCGGTCAGTGTGTCGGGTCGGGTGGCGCGCGCGAAGGCGAGGGCCCGCAGGGTCGGGCGGTGCACCTTGGAGACGAGCACCACCACATGGTTTCGAGCCGGAAGCACAAGACCTCGGTCCGCGCTGGCCAGCTCGACGCTGACCCGGGTGTAGTGCTTGTTGATGGCGCGCATCAGGAAGTAGAGGATCGGCATCGCGATCAACACCAGGTAGGCGCCCTTGGTGAACTTGGTGATGATCACGATGACCAGCACCACGCCGGCCAGGCTGGCCCCGAATGAGTTGATCATTCTGGACGTGCGCATCGCACGCCGTTGGACCGGATCTCGCTCGTGGCGCAGAAGGCGGTTCCAGTGGCGCACCATTCCGCTCTGGCCGAGAGTGAACGAGGTGAAGACGCCGATGATGTAGAGCTGGATCAGCCGGGTCACGTCGGCCTTGTAGATGAAGATCAGCAGGCCGGCGACGATCCCCAGCATGATGATGCCGTTGCTATAGGCCAGTCGATCGCCGCGGTTGTGCAACTGCCGGGGGAGGTTCTTGTCCTGGGCCAAGATCGAACCCAGGAGCGGAAAGCCGTTGAACGCGGTGTTCGCGGCCAGCACCAGAATCAAGGCGGTCGTGGCCTGGACAAAGAAGAAGCCGACCGAGTGGGGACCTCCCAAAACCGCGGACGCGACCTGGGCGATGACTGTCTTCTGCGGCGTAGTAGCGCAGTTGGGCACGCCCTGCAGCAAGCAGCTGTTCGTGCTGGGATTGGTGATGTGCACCTTGGCGATCAAGGCGAGCGCTGTGATTCCGGCGAACATCGAGGTGGCGATCACGCCCATCATGACCAGCGTCATCTGAGCGTTCTTCGCCTTGGGCTTGCGGAAAGCAGGCACTCCGTTCGCGATCGCCTCGACCCCGGTCAGCGCGGTGCATCCGGATGAGAACGCCCGCAGCGTCAGAAATATCAGCGCGAGCGCGCCCAACGAGCCATAGCCGTGCTGCACTTCGACGCCGTACTTCGCGCTCTCGGCGCGGGGTGCGTCGCCGATGATCACTCGGACGAAACCGGTGATGATCATGATCGCGACACCGGTCGCGAACAGGTAGGTCGGCGCCGCGAAAGCGGCCCCGGCTTCGCGCAGCCCGCGGAGATTCACCGCGGCCAGAATGACGACGAAGCCCAGTGCCATCGCCACCCGGTGATGATGCAACGACGGAGCCGCCGAGATGATGTTGTCGACGCCGGAGGACACCGACACCGCGACCGTCATGACGTAGTCGACGAGCAACGCGCTCGCGACCACCACTCCGGCCGAGCGACCGATGTTCTTGGTCGCCACCTCGTAGTCGCCGCCGCCGGTCGGATAGGCCTTCACGAGCTGCCGGTAGGACAGGACGACGGCGATCATCAGGACGATCACCGCCGCCGCGATCCACGGCGCCAGGTAGAAGTAGGCGGTGCCGCCGAGCGTGAGGACGAGCAGAATCTCCTGGGTGGCGTAGGCGACGCTCGACAACGCGTCGCTGGCGAAAATCGGAAGCGCGAGCTTCTTGGGCAGCAGCGCGTGTCCCGCCTTGGAGCTGCTCACCGGGTTACCGATGATCAGGCGCTTGAACGCGCGCGTCATTACGGTCACGAGCGCGACAATACGGCGGTCCGAGTCCGGCGTGTCCGTCCGGGTTGTGTAGCGTCCCAGCTCGTGCACATCGTTGTGATGGGTTGCGGGCGAGTCGGCTCGTCCCTCGCGCACCACCTGGAGCGTCTCGATCACAGCGTCGCGGTCATCGACCAGGACGCGATGGCGTTCCGGCGTCTCGGCTCGGGGTTCGCCGGTCGGCAGGTCGTCGGGGTCGGATTCGACCGGGAGACGCTCATCGACGCCGGAATCGAGCAGGCGAGCGCCTTCGCGGCCGTCAGCAGCGGTGACAACTCGAACATCATCGCCGCGCGCGTCGCGCGTGAGACATTCGGGGTGAACCGGGTGGTGGCGCGGATTTACGATCCGAAGCGAGCCGAGGTCTACGAACGTCTCGGCATCCCGACGATCGCGACGGTTCCCTGGACCGCCAGTCGGCTGCTGAAGAGCGTGCTCGGCGAGGCGACCGCCGAAGTGTGGCGCGACCCGTCCGGCGCGATCGCCATGGTGCACGTCAGCCCGCACGACGGCTGGGTGGGACGTCGAATCTCGGAGTTCGAGGCGAGCACCGGCGCTCGGGTGGCTTTGGTCACTCGTTTCGGCGCCGGGGAGCTGCCGGTGCTGTCCAGTGTCCTACAGTCCGGCGACTCGTTGGACGTGCTCATCACCGACGACAACGCCGCCCATCTGGCCGACGTCGCCGGCCAGCCGCCGGAGGCGAACGCCTGATGAAGGTCGCTATCGCGGGCGCCGGCGCGGTCGGACGCTCGATCGCGCGCGAGCTGATCGCGAACGGCCACTCGATCCTGCTGATCGACAAGAATCCGGCCAAGATCACTCCGAAGCGGATCGAAGGCGCCGAGTGGCTGCTCGGGGACGCCTGCGAGGTCGAGAACCTCGAAAATGCCGGCCTCGAGGAGTTCGAGGTGGTCATCAGCGCCACGGGCGACGACAAGGTCAATCTCGTGGTGTCGCTGCTGGCCAAGACGGAGTTCTCGGTGCGCCGCGTCGTCGCGCGTATCAACCACCCGGCCAACGAGTGGCTCTTCACCGAGGCTTGGGGAGTCGACACCGCCGTCTCCACGCCTCGAGTGCTCGCCTCGTTGGTCGAGGAGGCGGTGTCGATCGGCGATGTCGTGCGATTGTTCAGCCTCCGCGAGGGGCAGGCCAACTTGATCGAGATCACCCTCCCGGACGCCGCCCCCTGTGCCGGGCGGCCGGTTCGCGACCTTGACCTGCCTCAGGACGCCACCCTCGTCGCCATCGTGCGGGGCAGCCGAGTGATCACACCGACGCCTGAGGAACCCCTAGAGCCGGGCGATGAGTTGCTGTTCGTAGCCCGGCCGGAGTCCGAGCCGGCAGTCCGTCAGTCGGTCTGCGTCGGCTGAGCCGACCCGTCGTCGACGGAGTCGACGGAGTCGAGGGCGCGCAGTCGTCGACGGGCGCGGTTGACGACCAGGAACCCGAAGCCGATCGCCGCAATGTAGAGCGGGTAACCCATCGCGATTCGGGCGAAGGCCAGCCACCCCGTCTGGTTGTGGTCGAACAGCGTCAACTGCACGACGCCCCGGGCGAAGAAGATCAATGCCCCGACCGAGGTGGCCGCCGCGTACGCCGCGAGCAGTCCTCGCGTCCGGTACCAGGGCCTGGCGTCGACGCGCGGGGTCGGGTCGAGAAACTCCCAGACCCATCCCACCACCGGCCGCCTGACCAGGATGGACAGCGTGAACGCGCCGCCATAGAGGAAGCTCGTCCAGATTCCGTACAAGAAGTAGCCCTTGGCGTGGCCGGTGCGTCCGGCGATCAGCGACGCGATGAGGACGCCGAGCAGACCCGAGAGCGCCTGTTGGACGGACTGGCGCCGAGCCAAGCGGTACAGCGCAAGCAGCAGCGCCGAGCCCACGGCGGCCCCGATCGCCGCCCGGAGCCCGGCCACGCTGTCGACGACGACGAAGACGACGGTGGGGACCGCCGCGATGACGGTCCCGGTCCATCCGCCGATGCTGGACAGCATCTGCTGCCGGTACTGGTCGCGAAGCTCGTCGGCTCGCGGGCGCCGCCCGGAGTCCGCCGACGTGGCTGGACCTTCTCCGGGAGCGGTCACTGTGTCCCGCGCAAGCTGTACCACGGGTTGTAGATGGCGAGCCGCCCGTCGTGGACGCCGACTCGGCCTCGGGCCGTCAACCGCCGGCCGGGCTCGATACCGGTGATGCGGCGGCGACCGAGCCACACTAGTTCGACGCTGGCGGTGCCGTCATAGAGCTGGGCCTCTACGGTCGGGACGGTCTCGCGCGGGTTGTAGACGACTGATTTGAGCCGCCCAGCGACGATGCCGACCTCACCCGCCGACAGCTGATCGATCGGCACGCAGAACAGCGCGGCCGTCTCGCCCATCAACTCGTCGGCGTCCAGCTTGTGCGGGTTGACGGTGAGACGCTGGAAGAACGACCGGCGGGGGCTCACCCGCTCAGCCTAGATCGCGGCGACGCCTACCCGTGTCCGTCCGCATCGTCCTCATCGAAACCGGAGTCGGGATTGCGTGGCAGAGCCTCCTTGGGCAGCGCCAGCGGGACAGCCTCGCGCACCGGCAACGGATCGCTGCCGCGGACGACCACGATCTGTCGCAGCACGCGTTCGAAGGGAGCCGCCTTGGACGCGACCGTCGCGACCTCACCGACGAACATCCCACGCAGGAACCAGCGCGGGCCATCGACTCCGATGAAACGCACCGGCGTCGGTTTACCGTCGACCTTCAGCGTGCCGATGAGCTCGGTGCCGAAGTAGTCGTCCTCCCGTTCCTTGCCTCCGCCCCCCTGCTCGATCAGCGAGGCCCGGATCTCCGCGCGGACGTCGTCCCAAATGCCCTCGTTGCGTGGCGCTGCGTACAGCCCCAGCTGCAGCTGACCGGAGGCGTTGACGAGCGTGACCGACATGACCCGTTGGCCATCGTCGACGTCGAGTCGTAGGTCGAGGCCCGGGCTAGCCGGAATCCGCAGGCCGCCGAGGTCTATCCGGGCAATGCCGTCGTCAGGCGTGTCGAGCACATCGTAAGGGCCGGTCGTCGGCCCGGGCTTGTCTCGCTGCTTGACGTCCCACGGTGGGGTGGCGTCGATCTTCGACCGATCAGTGCGCTTCTCCCGACGCCGTGGCGGCATCACTGGTCTCCCGTTCTCGTTGTGGTGAGTCCCATTTTCCCGCGTTCCGCTTGCTTGAGCGGCTGGCCCAAAGCCACCGCTCCGCCCGTCGAGCCGTGCCCACCGGAGCCTCGCTGCGATTCTGGCAGGGAGTCGACGACGACGAAGTCCGCGCGGGCCACCCGCTGGATCACAAGTTGCGCGATTCGGTCTCCGCGCCGAAGGAGGATAGGCCGGAGCGGATCGAGGTTGACGACGATCACCTTGATCTCGCCCCGATATCCCGCGTCCACGGTTCCCGGCGAGTTGACGAGCGACAGACCCACCCGAGCGGCCAGGCCGGAACGGGGGTGCACGAAAGCGGCGTAGCCCTCCGGCAGCGCAATCGCGATTCCGGTCGGGAGCACAGCCCGCTCACCAGGCGCGAGCTCGGCGTCCACCACGGTCACGATGTCAGCGCCGGCGTCGCCTGGCAAAGCGTAGGCGGGTAACGCAGCCGCCGGGTCCAGGACCTGGACGAGGATCTCCGGTTGCCCGGGCGGCCCGGGGTCGGTCGGCTCGAACAGCCTCTGATCAGGATCTACGCTCACGGCCTGAAACGGTACCGGCGATACTCTGAGGCCGTGGCTGGTGGAGCGGATTCGACTGGAACGGCGCTCACCTATCGCGAGCGTCTCCGGACGCCGTGGTGGTGGTATCCGCTCGGTCTAGGCGTGGCGGCGATCCTCGCCGCGGAGTTCCATGTCCCGGGTTACTCGCTGACCGACTCGATTCCCTGGATCGCGCTTCCGCTCCTCGCCGTCGTCATCACCTGGTTCTTCGGCCGCACTCTGCTCACCGTCGACGAGTCGGAGCTGCGGATTCAGCGCGCCCACATCCCGCTCGAGTTCGTGACGGGCGCGATCCCGCTCGACCAGCGCTCGCTGCGCCGGCTCGTCGGGCGCCACGGCGATCCGGAAGCCTTCGTTTCCATCCGGCCCTGGATCGGGCCCGGAGTGCAGGTGCTGATCGCCGACGCCCACGACCCGACGCCGTACTGGGTGATCAGCACGCGTCACCCCGACCGCGTCGTGGCAGCGCTCACCGCCCGCTGATCACCGCGGCTGAATCCGAAGTCCGCTCCTACAACGCCCGCCCGATGGCCCAGGGGCGGCTTCAGGCGCAGTCGCGGCAGATCATCTGGCCGTTCTTCTCCCGCGCCAGGCGCGAGCGGTGATGGACCAAGAAGCAGCTGGCGCACGTGAACTCGTCTTCCTGCTTCGGGATTACCCGAACTGTGAGCTCCTCGCCCGAGAGGCTAGAGAGATCGGCGCCCGGCAGTTCCAACGATTCGTTCAGTTCGGTCTCATCGACGTCGATCGTTCCCGACTGGGCCTCTGCGCGCCTGGCCTTGAGCTCCTCGAGCGAATCTTCACTCAGTTCGTCAACGTCGCCGCGACGGGGGGCGTCGTAGTCGGTGGCCATTGGCCATCACTCCTGTTCCTTGCGTGTTCGTAACACCATTTAGGGGTTCGTTCGGGGGCCTGTAGGAATCTTGCGCCGATGCAACACATGGAGGTGCGATTTTGTGCCCGACTCGCACAAACTCCAAACCGGCGCGCTGCCATCTTGAGATTTGTCTCCCGACGCGGTGGCGCCAAGGAAGCGGAACCGTATCGCGTCCCGATGGCGGCCGACACCGCGGGGAGCCAGCCCGATTCTGCAACCTCGTCGGGTTAGTCTCATCCCACCCGGTTCGGCCCAGGCCCCTCCGAGCCGGGTTCGTATAGCACGGGACCAGTCAGCGCCTAGTCGAGTGAGGAGCGTCACCGGACCGTGTCACAGCCAGCGCGCTCAACCTCAGTGCGCCGGCCCTTGCCCGCACTGATCTTCCTGGCTGCGCTCGTCCTGCTCACCGTCCTGGTCTGGTGGCGGGTAATTCATCGATCAGACGGCGGTGGCGCCAAGGCGTCGGGGACGCCGTCGCCCAGGACGAGCTGTTCCAGCGCCGCCATTGCGGCCTCGACGGTACTGCCGGCCAATGCCGATGTGACCGTTCAGGTTCTCAACTCTACGGACAAGGGCGGGCTCGCGGCCGCAACCGGCGCGGCCCTGACGAACGTCGGCTTCAAGCAGGCGGCCGCGCCGAACAACGACAAGACCACTCGAGCTCCGGTAGCGGGAGTTGCCGAGCTTCGATTCGGACCCGCGGGTAAGTTGGCCGCCGACGTGCTCAGCTTCTATTTTCCCGGCGCGGTCACGGTCCCCGATCAGCGCGCCACAGCGGTTGTCGACGTGGCGGTGGGGGCTAAGTTCGTCGCGATCGCCACACCGGATGCCGCTGCCGCCGCCATGAAGTCGGCAAAGGTGACGCAAGCCGCAGCTGGCGCGAAGTTGCCCACACCGACGGCGACGCCCAAGCCGAGCTGCTGAGGAGCGTCAGCTCCGCGGAAGGTCGACCTCGCAGTCGCTCAACACGCGGAAAAACTCTACGGCGACCGTGGGACGGCAGACCGCGATGAACTCGGAGCCTGCGCCGCGCCTGCCCAGGTCGCTCGACGCGCATCCAGCCTCGTGGGCGATCAGCAGGCCGGCCGCGTAGTCCCAGTAGTTCAGACCCAGCTCGAAGTAGCCGTCGACCAGTCCGGAGGCTACCGCGCACAGGTCCAGACTTGCCGCGCCGAATCGCCTGATATCGCCGATGCGCGAGAGCAGTTCCGGGAGCGCGGACGCCTGCTGGCGACGTCGATCCGCGTCGTAGCCGAACCCTGTTGCCACGACCATGCGCTCAACGGGCGCGTCGCGCGGGCCGGTCAGGCGCACATCGCCGCTTTCCGCCCGGTTTCTGAACGCCCCTCCCCCGGCCACCGCGTGATACGTGTCGCCGGACTCCGGGTTATGCACGCAGCCAGCGACGACCTGGCCGGAGACCTCAACCGCGACGGACACCGCGTACCACGGAAGACCGATCGCGAAGTTCACGGTCCCGTCGATCGGGTCGAGCACCCATCGAACCCCAGAGCTTCCCCTCCGTTCGCCTCCCTCCTCTCCCAGCACGCCGTCCTCCGGCCGCGCATCCGCGATGGCCGCCCCGAGCCAGCGTTCCACTCGGCGGTCCACCTCCGTCACGAGATCCGTCGCGCTCGACTTGGTGTCGACCCGAAACCCCCGCGCCCGGCCCTGTTTGGCGACCTGGCCGGCGCCCACGGCGAGTTCGACGGCCAACTGGCCGAGTTCGGCGAAACTCAGAGGTTCGGGCGAGCCGTTCGAGCCGATTGCCACGAACTGATCGCAGCACATCGCAGACGGCGCCGCGAGCTCGGGATAGGTTTGGGACGTGGAGACCAGCGCAGAACTAGCACCGCCAGACCCGTCCGACACGGCTGCGTCCTCTCCGGACGCCCCGCCGTTGGACACGTCGCAGATCAGCGACTCCGACACCGCGCTGGGCATCGACATCGGGGGTAGCGGCATCAAGGGCGCGCTGGTCCACACGACGACCGGAAAGCTGATCACGCAGCGCCTTCGGATAGACACTCCGCACCCCTCCACGCCGGACGCTGTCGCGGAAGTGGTGCGGGAGATCGCTGAGAAGCTAGGCGGGCAGTCTCCGATCGGCGCGACCTTTCCAGCCGTCATCCAGCACGGCGTGGCGAGGTCGGCAGCAAATGTCGACAAGAGCTGGATCGGCACGGACGTCGACGCGGTCTTCACGAAGGCGACGTCGCGGTCGGTGATCGTGCTCAACGACGCGGACGCCGCCGGCGTTGCCGAGGCCCGTTTCGGCGCGGCCCAGGGAGTACCGGGCGTAGTGATCTTGCTGACCTTTGGCACGGGCATAGGCAGCGCGCTCATGATGAACGGCCAGCTGGTGCCGAATACGGAGCTCGGGCATTTGGAGCTCGACGGTCACGACGCGGAGACGCGGGCGGCGGCCTCCGTCAAGGACGAGCACAAGATGTCGTACGCGAAATGGGCCAAGAGAGTCGAGCGCTACATGTCGCACGTCGAGCGTCTCTTCACGCCCGATTTGTTCGTCGTCGGCGGCGGGGTGAGCAAGGACGCGGACAAATGGGTTCCTCTGCTCAAGCTCAACACGCCGGTCAAGCCTGCCGTCTTGCTCAACAATGCCGGGATTGTCGGCGCGGCGATGGCCGCTTTGGAGCGCCAACAGTCCTGAGCGGGCGCGACACGGAGGCCGGCGGTGGCCTTCGGCTAGCGAACCTCCGTAGCCGAAGTACAATTGTGTGCGGCACCTTAGGCGCTACGCATGAACTGGGCTCGAAATGAGCCGGCCGACAGTCTGCGAGCCGGTCCACCTCCCTCCGCTGACAGCGGATCCGATTCCGCGCGCGTCTATGAGGCGCGCCCGAATGGTCGAAAGGTCCACGTGACTCCCAGAACGAGTGCGGCGCCCTCCGGCACGGCGGACGTAGAAGTCGCGAGCACACCCAGCAAGCGTGTGACGGCCGTCCCCGCGAAAGCGGCCAAGGCCGCAGCTGCGAAGCCCGCCGCCGCCAAGGCCGCGCCGGCGAAACCCGCTTCGAAGCCGACCGCCAAGACCCCCGCCAAGGCGAGCAAGGCCACGCCGGCGAAGGCCGCCAAGTCGACGGCCGCGACGTCATCGCCGACCACTGCCGACGACAGTCCCGGCGAACTCACCGGCGAGGCCGTGGTCGCGATCGAGGGCGAGGAGCCGACGGCGGAAGCCGTCGCCGTCGAGGGCGAAGAAGCCGAAGAAGCCGAGGAGTCGAGCGAGTTCGTCTGGGACGACGAGGAGGAGTCCGAGGCGTTGCGGCAGGCCCGCAAGGACGCCGAGATGACCGCGTCAGCCGATTCGGTGCGCGCCTACCTCAAGCAGATCGGCAAGGTCGCCCTCCTCAACGCCGAAGAGGAGGTCGACCTCGCGAAGCGAATCGAGGCGGGCCTCTACGGCGCCGAACGCCTTCGTCAGGCCGAAGAGGCGAACGAGAAGCTGACGATGCAGGTCAAGCGTGATCTGCGGTGGATCGTTCGCGATGGCGAGCGGGCCAAGAACCACCTGCTCGAGGCGAACCTCCGCCTCGTGGTGTCGCTGGCGAAGCGCTATACGGGCCGAGGCATGGCGTTTCTCGATCTCATCCAGGAGGGCAACCTCGGCCTCATCCGCGCGGTCGAGAAGTTCGACTACACCAAGGGCTACAAGTTCTCGACCTATGCGACCTGGTGGATCCGCCAGGCGATCACCCGGGCTATGGCAGACCAGGCACGCACCATCCGCATCCCGGTGCACATGGTCGAAGTCATCAACAAACTCGGGCGTATTCAGCGCGAGCTGCTGCAGGACCTCGGACGCGAACCGACGCCCGAGGAACTGGCCAAGGAAATGGACATCACGCCCGACAAGGTGCTTGAGATCCAGCAGTACGCGCGCGAACCCATCAGCCTCGATCAGACGATCGGCGACGAGGGCGACAGCCAGCTCGGCGACTTCATCGAGGACTCCGAAGCTGTCGTCGCCGTGGACGCGGTGTCCTTCACGCTCCTGCAGGATCAGCTGCAGTCGGTGTTGCAGACACTGTCCGAGCGTGAGGCGGGAGTCGTCAAGCTGCGGTTCGGCCTCACTGACGGTCAGCCGCGGACCTTGGACGAGATCGGCCAGGTCTATGGCGTGACTCGTGAGCGGATCCGCCAGATCGAGTCGAAGACCATGTCCAAGTTGCGTCACCCCTCACGTTCGCAGGTGCTGCGCGACTACCTCGACTGATCGTCGCTGGACAGACCCCACACGCTGAAGGCCCCCACCGGATCCGGTGGGGGCCTTCAGCGTGGTTGAGAAGTCCGTCAGCGTTCGTCGAGCGCCGCGGTCTGCGGCGTGACGCTGAGTCGCTCGGCTTCGTCGTAGATGTCGGCGTCGATTGCGCGCAGGCCGGCTTCGTACTCACGGGCGTGGTGAGCGCAGAAGAGCAAGTCGGAACCTGATACCAAGGTGGCGCGAATGTAGGCCTGGGCTCCGCAACGGTCGCACCGGTCGGTGGCCGTCAACGGACTAGCGGTGAGCGTGGTCACATCAGCACCCTCTTTCTCTACTCACGTCACGGGCGAACTTCAGAAACTAATCCTGCACCCGGTCACCCCATACAACCAGCAAACTCGCCGTGACATGCCCGACAGCGCAGCGCGGGCGCCTCTGTTCGCCGCGAGCGAACCATCGGCAATTCCTGGCTCTGCTCCACCGCTGGTCGTCGAGTGCGATCTAGAACACATTTGGAGTGAGGTCATGGCTTGACCACCGGCTGCGATCAGAGCCCGAGGCGGCTCATCAAATGGTCGCGTCGAGCCTCCAGCACCTCGACGGCGGCTGAAGCGCTGGGCGGCCCGGGAACGGCCCGCCGCAGCTCAGCGTGGACTTGGGCGTGCCGCAGGCCGTGCTTCGCCGCAAACACTGAGACCATCCGGTTCACGTCGCTGCGGAGCGCGGCCGCCGCCCGCCACGCCGTCACTTCGGACGGGACCTGAATGGGGGCCTTCTCGGCGACGTGCTTGCGCAAAGACGCGTCGCGACTCGCCAGCAGGCTGGCAGTTTGCTCGGGCGACAGGAGACCAGGCAGGCCCAAGAAGTCCTCGTCATCAGGGTTGAGATCCCCCGCGACGACGGCACGCCCGCCGTGCAGAACATGGGCGAACTCGGCGTCTGCGTCGAGCGCCTCGTACTCGGCAGCGCGGCCCGAATCGAGCAGTCGTTCGCCGACGTCGATGTCGAGCGAGTCCGACGCGGTCCGAGGAGGCGGGATGACGTGGTTCCGCTCGCTCTCGAGTTCAGCCGCCAGCGCGAGCAGCGGACGGACCGCCGGCAGGAAGACCGTGGCGCACTCCTGTGGCCCTCGGGCTCGCACCACACGACCGACGGCCTGCGCGAAGAACAACGGCGTGCGGTAGGAAGTCATCCAGGCCAGACACGCCGCTCGTGGTATGTCGACACCCTCGCTCACCATGCGCACGCAAACAGCGATCCGCTCGCCGTTCGAGGTGAACTCCGAGATTCGGTCGTTGGCCTTCGGATCGTCAGAGACGATCAACGCGGCCGTGTGTCCGGTCACTCGTTCGACGATCTCGGCATAGGCGCGGGCGTCATCCTGGTCGCTGGCCAACACCAAGCCGGCAGCGTCCGGCATCCCCGATGCGCGCAGGTGGGTGATCCGCTCGTCCATCGCCGCGATCACGTGCGGAACCCACTGCCCACGGGGGTCGAGCGCCGTCCGCCACGCCTGCGCCTCGGTCTTACGCCCGCCGGCTTCGCTCAGGCTGGCCGCCATGACCTCTCCGGCACTGTTTCGCCAACGCGAGGTGCCGGTGTAGGCCGCAAAGACGACGGGGCGGACAACGCCGTCGCGCAGGGCGTCCCGGTATCCGTAGGTGTAGTCCGCTCGACTCTCCAGACCGCCTTCTGAGTCTGGGTGGTAGCGCACGAACGGAATGCGCTCCTCCGGCCGCGTCCGAAACGGAGTCCCGGTGAGGCAGAGCCTTCGCTCAGCTCGCTCGAACGCTTCCGCGGCCGCCTCGCCCCACGAAAGTCCGTCGCCCGCGTGATGGACCTCGTCCAAGATCACCAGGGTCCGCTTGGACGTTGAACGCGCCAGATGTATGCCGGGCCGGGCGGCCACCTGCGCGTACGTCGTGACGTACCCGGTGACTCCGGCGCGAACCGGTCCGACGCCGTTGGACAGCGTGGGATCGAGTGCGACCCCGACCCGCTCCGCGGCAACGGCCCATTGGGTGCGCAGGTGATCGGTCGGGCAGACCACGACCACCCGCTCCACGACGCGTCGGCTCAACAGTCGCGCCGCCAAGGCGAGTGCGAAGGTCGTCTTCCCCGAACCCGGAGTCGCCGTGACCAGGAAGTCGCGAGCGGGGGCCGCCGCCTCATAGACGTCCAGCGCCGCTTGCTGCCACGCGCGCAACGCCCGGGTTCGGAGCGGAGGGAGCGGCTGCGAACGCGCAGCTGAGTCCACCCGTGCCTCCGGTCGTCTGCGGCAACCGCCCAGGCTGCGCGTGCTGATGCCCCGCGACCGTCGGCCTCGGGGCATCTCGCTTCAACCATATCCGCAGCCAGCCAGCTCGAGTCGCAACGACGCGACACGCTTGTCGAGGGTGGTCGGGGCCGGGCCCTGCTGGCGGCACACTGGTGCCCTGTGAGGGTGTCGCGAGCGCTGAACGCGACCCGACGGCTGCCGTCTCTGCTGGTGCGAACGATTAGGGCAAGTTGGAACGACCGGGTGCTCGGCCTCTCTGCCGAGGCCGCCTTCTGGCAACTGCTGAGCCTGCCCTCGTTGCTGTTGGCGCTCCTAGCCACCCTCGGTTACGTGTCGAGATGGTTAGGGCACAACACCGTCAACCGAACAGAGACCCAGCTGGAGAACGTGTTCAGCAAGGCGTTCAGCCACGACGTCGTCCAACAGTTGATCGCGCCCACGTTGCATGAGGTCCTGCGGGGGCAACGCGCCGACGTCGTGAGCATCGGATTCGCTCTCGCGTTGTGGGCCGGCTCCTCGGCGACCGCGACGTTCGTCAACACGATCACGATCGCCTACGGCATGCGCGACCAGCGCGGGCCCGTCCGAAGCCGGCTCCTTGCACTCTGGCTGTTCCTGGGCTCGATGGTGGTCGGCGTGATCGTCCTGCCAATGCTCGTCCTCGGCCCCAGCCTGCTGGCTGATGTGTTTCCCGAGCGCCAGCGCGCCACCGCCAGCGCCATCCTGCATGACGGCTACTACCCGACGCTCGTGGTCCTCCTGCTGATCGGCTTGACCACGCTGTACCACCTCGCCCCGCCGCGACGCCTCCCATGGCATCGAGGCGTACCCGGCGCGGTTCTGGCAATGTCGATCTTCGTCGGCGGATCAGCCGGACTGCGCGCCTACATCGAGTTCATCGTGGCGCACAACCACGCGTACGGCACTCTTGCGGCCCCCGTGGCTGCCCTGCTCTTCTTCTTCGTGCTGGCCCTGGGCGTGTTGATCGGAGCCGAGTTCAACGCGGCCATCGAGCATCAGTCGCCGACCCCGGCACGTCAGCCGCGCGTCCTCGCCCCCCGGGCCTGGCGACAGGTCGAGGGTCAGTCTGAGCGAAGAGACTCGTAGATCTCCTTGCACGCGGGACACACCGGCGACCCGGGCTTCGGCACCCTTGTCACCGGGAACACCTCACCACAGAGCGCCTCGACGAAGGCTCCCGTGACGGCGCTCTCGGCGATTTTCGCCTTTCGGACGTAGTGGAACAACGGACTGTCGGTGTCGGCATCCGTCGTCGACGGCGACTCCAGGGTCTCGGTGGTCACAGCTGCGATTGTGCCATCGCGAGCGTCAGCCTTCGATCGTCTTACTCTCCTCGCCAGCCGGAAGGGCCGGGGCGGGCGGAGCCGACCCGCGCGGCGCTCTGCTCGTCCGCTTCTTGGCGGGCCGGTCGTTTGCGATCAACACCGCGCACCACGGCAGCACGGCCCCGCCCACGATGAAGGCGAGCGCCAGCCAGAGCGAGATCTGGTAGACCAGTGCCGCACCGATCACACAAAGTGCCCGCGCGCTCATCATGACCGCGTAACGCCGCCGTCGCCGGTCGAACTCGGCGGCAGCGCTTTCACGCGCGTCCGTGATGAGCACAGGATCAACGCCCCGATGTCGTCGCACACCTCATAGTGGCACCGCAGCAGGCGATCCTGCCGCCGAGGCGGCGAAACGTCACGGAAGGATCGACGTCATGGACGGATTGCTCGACGCGCGAGCGGTGGACCAACTCAGGCGCGCGCTCGCCGACTACACCGTCGACGGCCTGCACGAGCTTCTGGGATTGGACGGGCAACTCGCGCTGGCTCGAGGAGATCTAGCCGGCGTCAGGCGTCGGCTGCGGCTCGAGCGGTCCGCCATCGCGGACTTGGCGCGACTCTTCTTGCTCGGCGACGCCACGCCTGAGTCATCCGCGGCGCGCGCGCTCGCTCCCCTCCCCCTGGGCGTCGCGCTCGCCGCTGGTCTGGTTCTGAAATCCGGGCCGGACATCCGCGCCGGATTCGATCTTCGGCCGTACTCGCAAGCCCAAGGGCCGAGCTGGTGGCTGATCTCCGATTTTGGAAGCGACGTGCGCCCGGGCCCCCTCCGCGTGGACCACGTGCTCGGAGTCGGGCTAGCCTCACTGACCCTGGCGCAGGCCACCGTGCGCAGGCCGATCGAGACGGCGTTGGACGTCGGCACTGGGTGCGGCATCCAGGCGTTGCATCTCAGTACCCACGCCGCGCGTGTCACGGCCACCGACATCAGCTCTCGAGCGTTGCGTATGGCTCGCACGTGCGCCGACTTGAACGACCTGGATTGGGATCTTCGGGAGGGCTCGCTGCTCGACCCGGTCTCGGACGAGCAGTTTGACCTCATCGTCGCCAACCCGCCGTTCGTAATCTCGCCGGGCGGCGTCCAGTACGACTACCGCGATGGGGTTTGGGCGGGCGACGAGCTGTGTCGCCGGCTCGTGAGAGCACTGCCCGCACGGTTACGTCCTGGCGGGATGGCGCAGCTTCTGGCCAACTGGGAGATCCGCGACGCCCAGGCCTGGGCGGAGCGGGTCGAGGACTGGCTGGACGGGTCCGGCTGCCGCGCCTGGATCTGGCAGCGAGAGATCGTCGATGTGGGCACGTACGTGCGCATGTGGCTCAACGACGCCGGCGAGACGCCGGGGAGTCCTGGGTGGACGGCGCGCTACGACGCGTGGTTGGACTGGTTCGAGCGCGAAGGCGTCGCCGCCGTCGGCATGGGGTCGATCAGCATCCAGGCCTCGCCCGGACCGGTCGTGGCCGAGGACGTGCGTCAGGAGATCGAGCAGCCCTGCGGACCGATGATCAGCTCGTGGTTTGAGCGCCAAAGCTGGTTGCTGGCTCGATCCGACGAGCAAATCCTCGCGTCGCGGTTGCGACTCGCGGACGACGTGGACCTGGTGACCGAGTCCGTGGTGACCGCAGCCGGGTGGAAGCCGGAGGCGCTCCGATTTCGCCAGAACAGGGGGCTGCGGTGGGAGATTTCCACCGATTTGCCAATCTCTGGGCTTATCGCCGCCCTAGACGGATCAGTCGAGCTGGAGACGGCCGTCCGGGTGTTGGCCAGCGCCTACGAGCTGCCGGTCGACGAGTGCGGCCGAGCGGCAGTCGTGATCGTCCGAGACCTCGTGATGCGCGGGATCGTACTTCCCGTATAGGGAGCCTGGATCAGGCAGAGGGCCGCGTCCGGGCCGCAACGGCCTGTGCGGCCCCTGAGAACTGATACTGGCGGGTTCAAAATGGGAACACCTGACCCGCAGAAACGTTGCACAGAGTGAACCGAAACGGGCCTTCGGACGAACTCATTCGCGAGGCTCAACACACGAAACTTTTAGGTGGTCCACGCACCGTGACAACTTCTCGCACTGCAAACCAGAGCACCGCTGCCGCCCGCAAGTCCCCTCGAACCGAGCCCGCC
>Ga0105239_10003670_pt1 | contig 18744 bp, 18 predicted proteins | sample KBSC44metaG_FD_92761 | JGI IMG/M metagenome (GOLD analysis project Ga0105239, IMG submission 92761) | Corn rhizosphere microbial communities from Kellogg Biological Station, Michigan, USA - KBS C4-4 metaG | ecosystem: Host-associated > Plants > Roots > Rhizosphere > Soil | place: Michigan, USA...
CGTGCAGGCGGAGCTCGACTACGCGCTGGAGGCCGTCTTCATCGAAGACGAAGGTCGCTTCGAGCGGCCGCGGCGCGAAGGTCGCGAGGCGGTCACTGACGGCGAGGGCACGCTCCCGAAGCGCGTCGCTGATATCGCAATGGCGCGCCGTGATCGTCGTCTGCATGCTCCCCTCCTTCTGGCCTAGGCCGAGCCTGCGATGATGTCCTGCAGGTGCCGCTCGGTGGCTTGGGCCGTTCGCTCCCAGGTGTGCGCCTCGGCGAACCGCCGCGCCGCCTGGCCTAGCTGTTCGACCAAGGGCCGGGCCGCGGCGAGCTGCAGCATCCGCTCCGCCAGGGCCTGTTCATCGCCGTGGGGTACCAGATAGCCGGTCTCTCCGTGCCGCACCGAATCCCGCAGACCCGGGCTGTCGGATGCCAGAGAAGGGGTACCGCACGCCCCGGCCTCGACTACGGTGATGCCCCACCCTTCCTTCGGCGACGGAAACACATTGGCCCATGCCTGGCGCAGCAAGCGGATCTTGTCCTCCTCGCTCACGAACCCATGAAAGGTGACCGCCGACCCAACCCCGAGCCGATTGGCCAGAGCGTGGAGCGTCACCGCGTAGTCTCCGGAGCCGGCGATGTCCAGCCGCAAGTCTACACGGGTGCGCCGCGCTACTGCCAAGGCCCGGATCGCCACGTCTACACCTTTATAACGCTTCAACCGCCCAACATACAAGAACGCCGGGGACGATGCCCGCGCCCCCGCTGGACCCGGCGAAAAGTGTTGGCTGTCTACCCCGGGATGTATCACCCGGATCCGATCGGCACGAACACCACGGGCGACAAGATCGTCGCGGGTGCTTTCGCTGATCGCATGAAACCCCGCGCGACGATACGCGCGGACCAGGGGCCGCTCCGACAACCATACGATCGTCGCAGCGGGCCAGGAGGCCTCCTGATAGGCGGTGGCACCGAACAGGTGCGGTACCATGGCGCAGAACGGAAGCGACGTGAGGTTCGGGAGGAAGAGCGGCAGCTTGTTTATATCCTCGACCACCACGTCGAACGCCTCTTCCCGGAGGATCTGACGCACCGCCCCCCGCCCTTTGAGAGCAAAGCCGTTTCGGGTATCGATCCGCCGGACCGCGATGCCCTCAACCGTGGCCTCAGGCTGAGCACCGGCCCAGCCCGAGGAGACCAGCCGGACTCGGTGCCCCGCGGCAGCGAGCCGCTTGAAGATCTCGAGGACATGCAGCTCGGCTCCCCCGGCCAAGGGGTTCTCGGGGTCCAGCCAGTTGACGACGAGGATGTTCACAGCCGGCGGAGCGTGTGGGCGATCCGATCCAGCACGCCGTTGACGAAGCCAGGGGCCCGCGCACCGGCGAACCAGTGAGCGAGCCTTACGGCCTCATCGATGGCGACCTTGGGAGGGACTTCCGCCTGTTCCAGCTCGTGGATACCGAGGCGAAGGATATTCCGCTCGACAGTGGCGATGCGGCTCAGGCGCCAGTTGTCCGCCGCGGCTGCGGCGTGGCGATCCAGCGCGGCCACGCGCGTCACCACCTGCTCCGCCAGCTCCTCGGCCCTGTCCAGCACCGAGGTTTCGCGGCAGCCGGTGAGTCGGACGAGGCCGATTGCGATGGCAGGCACGGAGGGGCCACCCTGCAGCTCCCAGGCATAGAGAAGCTGGAGCGCGCGGGCGCGCGCCTTGGTCTCAATCCGCAGCATGGGATGCCCGCAGGCGGGCAATCACGTCGGCGGCCTCGATCGCGGCGGCCGCGGCTTCGTAACCCTTGTTGCCCGCCGCCCCCCCGGCGCGCTCGACCGCCTGGTCCAATGTATCCACCGTGAGCACGCCGAACCCGACCGGCAGTCCCGACTCGACCGAGACCTGCCCCAGGCCTCGCGTGGTGCCTTCGGAGACATACTCGAAGTGCGGTGTCTCTCCCCGGATCACCACCCCAAGCGCGACGAGACAGGCGTACCGTCCCGTGCGGGCCGCGGCCGCGGCGGCGACGGGCAACTCGAACGCACCGGCGACCCAAATGACATCGACGTCTCCGCGAGGGATTTGCGCGGCGTCCGTACAGGCGAGCGCACCCTCCAGGAGCCGTGACGTCACCGCTTCGTTATAGCGGCTGACCAGGATGGCCACTCTGCCGACGGGTCGGAGGCGGCCGGAGAGCTCAGGCATGAAACAGGAATTTAGTGCGCCAGGAGGTGGCCGAGCTTGTCGCGCTTGGTGCGGAGATAGTGCTGGTTGTCCTCAGTCGGGCTGGCGACCAGCGGCACTCGCTCCACGATCTCCAGGCCGTAGCCCTCCAGACCTACCAGCTTCCGCGGGTTGTTCGTCATGACCCGGATAGAGGAAAGCCCGAGATCGCGCAGGATCTGTGCGCCGATACCATAGTTCCGGAGGTCCGGCGCAAATCCGAGCCGCTGGTTGGCCTGCACGGTATCGTCGCCCGAGTCCTGGAGCGCATACGCCCGGATCTTGTTGAGCAGGCCGATCCCTCGGCCTTCCTGGTCGAGATAGACGATGACACCGCGCCCCTCGCGACCCACCAGCTCCATGGCTGTGTGCAGCTGGAAGCCACAGTCGCAGCGCTGCGAGGCGAACACGTCGCCGGTGAGACACTTGGAGTGCATCCGTACCAGCACATTCGGCTGACCGGAGACGTCTCCCATCACCAGCGCCACGTGCTCCGCCCGGTCCACGTCGTTGCGATAGGCGATGACGGTGAATTCACCGAACTCGGTCGGCAGACGGGCCTCCGCGACTCGGTGAACCAGTCGCTCGGTCCGCAGCCGGTACGCCACCAGCTGGGCCACCGTGATGAACGTGAGATTATGCTCGCGAGCGACCACTTCCAGTTCGGGCCGCCGCGCCATGGTACCGTCGGGATTGAGTATCTCGCAGATCACCCCGGCGGGCACGAGGCCCGCCAGGCGAGCCAGATCGACGCTCGCTTCGGTCTGACCAACCCGCTGCAACACTCCACCGGGACGAGCGCGGAGGGGGAAGATGTGCCCGGGACGGCGCAGGTCGGTGGGGACTGTGGCGGGATTGATCGCGACGTGAATCGTCGTCGCTCGATCGCCCGCGGAAATTCCGGTCGTGACCCCGAACCGCCGCTCTGCGTCAACGCTGATCGTGAACGCCGTCGCCTGATCCTCGGTGTTCCGCTCCGTCATCTGCGGCAGGCCAAGCTGGTCGCAACGCTCGCCAGTGAGGGCCAGGCAGATCAAGCCCCGCCCGTGCAGGGTCATGAAGTTGATGGTCTCCGGCGTGACCAACTCCGCGGCGCAAACGAAGTCGCCCTCGTTCTCGCGATCCTCGTCGTCCGCGACGATGACGAGCTTGCCGTTCTTCAGGTCGTCGATCGCTTGTTCGATGGTGCCGAAGGTCATGAATCCGAACTCCGTTTACGCTCCTCCATAAAGGCCCGCACATACTTCCCAATCGTATCCCCCTCGAGATGCACCGGATCGCCCGCCACGCGCTCTCCGAGGGTGGTGTGCTGTAAGGTAAACGGAATCAGCGAGACCTGGATGACGGAGGCGGACGGGATCGCATTGACGGTAAGGCTCACCCCGTCCACCGTAATCGAGCCCAGCGGTATCGACACGGCAGCAATCTCGGCCGGCGCAACGATGTCGAGCAAGCGGGCGTCCTCGCGCTCGGCGACCTGCAGCACTTTGCCCACGCCATCTACGTGGCCCTGCACTAGGTGCCCACCGAGCCGATCGCCTACTTGCAACGCGCGCTCCAGGTTCACCCTGAAGCCGACCGGGCAGCGGCCGAAGCGGGTGCGCTCGAGTGATGTATCGATCACGTGAGCGGCGAACGCTCCGGCAGCGAGCCCCGTGACGGTGAGGCAGGCTCCGTCTACTGCGATGCTTTCGCCGAGCGCCAGGTCCTGGTACGGTGCCTCGATCGTGAGGTCGAGCCCGCCGCTCTCCGGCCGGGCTTCGATCACGCGACCGACGGCGGTGACGATGCCCGTGAACATCAGACCCGGTCCAGCACCAGTAGCGTGTCCTCGCCCAGCGAGCGGCGCTCCGCCACCTGCCAGCGGGTCGCGTCCTCGAGCGGCATTGAGCGGAGGCCGCGCACCGCCGAAACGCCACCGTCACCCAGCCAGAGCGGCGCCTGAATCCAGTAGAAGCGATCTACCAGCCCGTCATCGAGCAGTGCGCCCGCCAGTCGTCCTCCGCCTTCGATCAACAGTGCCGTAACACCGGCGGTCCGGAGCTGGTGAAGCGCGTCCCCCAGATTGCGGGTCCGCAGGACTGAGAGTCCGAGCCCTTCGACGGCTTCTACGCGCCCAGGCGCCACGTTTTCCTCGGTGACGACGAGAGTGCGAGACTCCCTGCTGGTGCGGACCAGATCGAGGTGGGGCGGCAGTTCGAGCCGCCGGTCGAAGACGATACGGATCGGAGGCACTCGAACCGCCACGGCTCCGCGCACACTCAGCATCGGATCATCGGCCACCGCCGTACCGAGGCCTACGCCGATCCCGTCGAAGCCAGCTCGCAGCCAGTGCACGAACTCCCTCGCCTCAGCCCCCGAGACCCACCGGGACCGGCCTTCGCTGTCGGCGATCCGGAAATCGACGCTCGTGGCCAGCTTGAGCGCCACGAACGGCCGCCGGTGGTCACGGGCGTTGTGGAGAAACGCTGCGTTCTGCCGGGCCGCCTCCAGTCCCATGAGGCCAATGTCCAGCTCCACGCCAGCCTCTCGCAGCCGATCGGCGCCCCCGGCCGCGACCGGATTGGGGTCGCCCAAAGCAGCCACCACGCGTCGAACTCCAGCCCGGAGAATCGCCTCGGTGCAGGGCGGCTGTTTCCCGGTGTGGTTGCAGGGCTCGAGGCTCGAGACCAGGGTGGCGCCTCGCGCCCGGGTGCCCGCCGCTGCCAGCGCTTGCGGCTCCGCATGCGGGCCGCCGAACTCGGCGTGAAACCCCTCGCCCAGCACCGTTCCATCGGCCGCAAGGACGACAGCGCCGACCATGGGATTGGGATGCACGCGGCCCCACCCTTGCCAAGCAAGGTCGAGCGCGCGTCGCATGGCCTCCGATTCGTTCACGGAGCGTGTTGTGCGATGCCGGGATCAGCGAGCGAACCGCACTTCTCGCGGCCCGCGGCTGATCTCACCGATGACCCAGGTATCTGTCCCGGCCCGCGCCGCAGCTGCCTGCGCGGCGGCCACCGACGTGCCGGGCAGAACCGCAATGAACCCCACCCCAAGATTGAAGACATCGCGCATCTCGTCCCACCCGATACCGCCCCCCTGTTGCAGGGCCTGGAACAGCGGCGGTACCTGCCAGGAATCGGGATCGACGATGGCCTGGCAGCTTTCGGGAAGCACCCTGACCAGGTTCCCTGCGATGCCTCCGCCGGTGATGTGAGCCAGCCCGTGGACTTGTGAAAGAATGGGAGTGACGGCGCGAGCGTAGCTGCGGTGGATGGCGAGGAGCGCATCGGCGACGGTCTGGCCGGCGAGCCGGTCGCGCACACCGAGCTTCATCTGGTCGAAGACCACCCGCCGGGCGAGCGAATAGCCATTGGTGTGGAGGCCGGTGGAGGCATATCCCAGTAGCACGTCGCCGGGAACGATCAGGTCGCCATGCAGCGCTTCATCTTCCTCCACCACGCCCACGATCGTTCCCGCGAGATCGAAAGTCCCGGCTCGATAGAGGCCGGGCATCTGAGCGGTTTCACCGCCCGCGAGCGCCATCCCGTGGACCTGACATCCGCGGGCGATACCCTCGACAATACCGGCGGTCTGCTCTACGGTCAGCGCCGCGCCGGCCACGTAATCCATGAACGCGATGGGTCGGGCGGCGTGGACCAGAATGTCGTTTACGCTGTGATTGACAAGATCCTCGCCCACCGTATCGAAGCGCCCCGCCTCGAGCGCCACCAGGACCTTGGTCCCGACTCCGTCCGTGCTGAGCACCAGCACCGGCTTCCGAAGGTCGGCGGGCACACGGATCATTCCGCCGAAGGCGCCGATGCTCCCAAGGGAGAGCGTCGTTCGGGTGGCCCCGACCAGTCGACCAATGCGCTCTTTCGCGGTCTCCGCCGCGACCAGATCGACGCCGGCCGCGAGATACTGTCCGCCCGTCCGGTCGTCCGGGTGACCGCTCACTTCACCAGCTCGGCCAGGGCCACGTGGGTGAGGTCGCGGAAGGTCCGCACCCTGCGTTGCACGTCGATCAACGTCACGCCTTCGAACCCTCGAATCCCGAAGTGCGATACTGCGTACGAACCCATGGCTGCACCGTACACCATCGCGGAGCGCATGCCCTCCTCGGTGACGGAGTCGGTCCGGGCGAGATAGCCCATGAACCCGCCGGCAAACGCGTCGCCTGCGCCTGTGGGATCGAAGACCTCCTCCAACGGAAAGGCCGGAGCGTAGAAGGTTCGGCCCGGCTCGATCAGCATCGCGCCGTGCTCCCCCTGCTTCACCACCACGCGTTTGGGCCCATTCGCAAGAATCCAGCGCCCGGCGCGGTGAATGTTCCAGTCGCCAGAGAGCTCGCGAGCCTCACTGTCGTTCACCATGAGCAGATCCACCCGAGCCAGGAGCGCCATGAGCGCGTCCTTCTTCAGCTTGATCCAGTAGTTCATGGTGTCGCACACGACCAGCTTGGGCCGGGCGATCTGCTCGAGCACGCCGAGCTGCAATTCGGGATCGATGTTGCCGAGAAAGAGATAGCTGGACGACCGGAAAGACTCGGGCAGCTTTGGGCGGAAGTCGGCGAACACACCGAGGCGGGTTTCCAATGTCTCCCGGCTCTGGAGGTCGTAGGAGTACTTCCCCTTCCAGCGGAAGCTTTCTCCATCGGCCCGCTCGACGCCGCTCCAGTCGATGCCCCGCGCACTCAGCCGCTGCAGCTCGTCCCAGGGATAATCCCGCCCGACGACGCCTACTACCTTGACCGGGCTGAGCAGCGAACCCGCCACGGCGAAGAACACCGCCGACCCACCCAGCGCGTCGGCCGTTTCCCCAAATGGCGTGAAGACCGAGTCCAGCGCGATGCTACCCACCACGAGAAGACCCATCAGCTCACATCCGGTCTGGGGCGGAGACGCCAAGAATGGCGAGCGCGTTGGCCAGGACAGTTCGGGCCGCGCGTGCCAGCAGGAGTCGGGCGTCCTCGGTTGCCGGGCCCTCCGGCGCCCCGACCGCCCGGGTATGGTGATACCAGCCATGTACCGACGTGGCGAGCTGCTGGAGATAATTGGTGATTCGGTGGGGTTCCCGCTCCTGAGCCGCTTTCTGCACCACGTCGCGGAAGATCACCAGCTGCTTGAGCAGCTCCTGGTCTTCTTCAGCCGGCAAAGCGGTGACATCCAACCTACCGGTAACCGCCTCCGGCGCTTTCCCGGCCGTGCGGAAGATGCCGGACAGACGCGCGTGCGCCATCTGCACGTAGAACACCGGGTTCTCGTCCGTCTGCCGCTTGGCGAGCTCGACGTCGAACACCAGCTGGGAGTCGCCCGGGCGCATGAGAAAGAAGTAGCGCGCCGCGTCGGTCCCGACTTCGTCGATCAGGTCGCGCAGCGTCACGAACTCGCCCGACCGTTTCGACATTTTCACCTCTTCGCCCCCGCGCACCACCTTCACCAGCTGCAGCAAGGCGACGTCGAAGAAGTCCGGCGGATAGCCCAGAGCAGCGAGCACCGAGCGCATGCGGGGGACGTACCCGTGGTGGTCCGCGCCCCAGACGTCGATGGCGCGGTCGAAGCCGCGATTCCGCTTGTCCACGTGGTAGGCGATGTCGGGCACCAGGTAGGTCAGGGACGCGTCGCTCTTTCGAAGCACCCGATCCTTGTCGTCGCCGAATTGCGTGGTCCGAAGCCACAGCGCCCCGTCACGGTCGTAGGTGAGTCCTTTCTCGGCCAGCAGCACGAGCGTTTCTTCCACCATACCCCGATCGTACAGCGACTGTTCGGACGTGAAGACGTTGAACCGCACCCCGAAGTCGGCCATGTCGCGATCCTGCTCTTCCCGCTGCATCCGCAGCGCGAGTGCGCGACATTGACGCACGCCTTCCTCGGCCGGCAAGTCGGCGAAGTCGGCCCCCTTCTCCCGGATGACCTGTTCCGCGGCTTCGGCGAGATACAGGCCGTGATAGCCGCCTTCGGGAATGTCGCCGTCGCGCCCCAGCGCCTCCTGCACTCGCGCCCAAAGCGACCACGCGAGCTTGTCGATCTGAACGCCGGCGTCGTTGATGTAGAACTCGCGGGTGACGGCATGGCCGGTCCACTCGAGCAGCGAGGCGAGGGCATCTCCGTACGCGGCCCCGCGGCCATGCCCGACGTGAAGGGGTCCGGTGGGATTGGCGGAAACGAACTCGACGTTGACCCGAAGGCCCACGCCGATCTCGCTCTGCCCGTAGGACGAGCCGCGCTCTAGGATCTGTCCAACGATGTCGGCCAGCTGGTCATCGGCCAGCCAGAAGTTGATGAAGCCGGGGCCGGCGATCTCCACCTTCGACACCAGTCCATCCGGCAGGCGCAACTCGGCGACGACCCGCTCAGCCATCTGGCGGGGCTTGGTGCGCTCCAGTTTGGCGAGGACCATGCCGAGATTGGTCGCGACGTCGCCATGGCCGGAATCACGAGGGCGTTCGAGGACGAAGTCGACGCCCGGATGACCCAGCCGTTCCGCAACCCGCGCAAGCTCGGTCTTGAGCACTTGGCTCACTCAGCAGCCTTCTTGGGTTTCGGCTTGGCCTCGGCAGGCTTATCGCCCTTGGCCGGTGCCGACGTCTCCTTGGCCTCGCTCTTAGGCGGCGTGGACTCAGCACCCTTGTCCGTTTCGGCCTTGCGAGGTCCCTTGCCGTCCTTCCCGTAGTCCGTGATGTAGAATCCGCTGCCCCGGAAGACCAGACCGGCACCACCCGAGATCTTGCGGGTGGCCAACTTGCCGCAAACCGGGCACTTGGCTCGTGGCTTGTCGGTCATCTTCTGGAATTTCTCGAACAGGTGCCCCGAAGGGCACTCGTACTCATAGGTCGGCATGGGCGCTCGTGTCGTCTAACTGAAACCAGGCTAAAAACTTAGCCCGTCGTGGCGAGGGGTTCAACCCGGCGGTACCTTGGAACCTTCTTGCTATCGCGAGCGACATCGTGTCTCTGGAAGATCGCCTTCGCCCCCCGCCGTCGGCCCGAAACCGCGGACCCGAGCAGTTGGTGAATCTCATCGCTGCAGCCAAGGCGTTGCGAGAGGAGCCGCATCCGGGCCGGGACGGCCATCGTCAGATAGGGCTCATACATCGGGAACACATGCGGGCTGTCCTATTCGCATTCGATTCGGGTGGCCGGCTTCCCGAGCATAGCGCTCCGGGCCTGGTGACGATCCACGTCCTGACCGGACACCTTCGCGTGACCACACCAGCAGACAGTTACGACCTGGGGCCCGGCCGGATGTTGGTGCTCGAGCCGGACGTAGCGCACGATATCGAGGCGCCGGAGCAGAGTGACATGCTCCTCACGGTGCATCTGGATGGGGTGGGCAGTGGGGTGCCCTGAAACCCTGGAAAGGGAGGCCAGAACCGGTTCAGACTGGAGGCCGGTACACGCCCCACGCCTGCCGCAATGCGTCGCTGATCTCACCCAGCGTGGCACGAGCGCGAACCGCCTCGATAATGGGCGGCATAAGCGGCTGGGTACCGCCGGCAGCCTGACCTACGGCTGCGAGCGTCCGGTCTACCGCGACACGGTCTCGCGCCGCCTTGACCGCTGCTAGTCGCGCGCGCTGGCGGGCTTCGAGCTCCGGAAAGTTGGGAGCCGCGATCGGGGGAGGGGCCGAGTCATCCGTAAAGCGGTTCACACCGACCACGGTTGCCCGGCCGGATTCCTGAGCCTGCTGCAAGGCGTAGGCGCTCCGTGCGATCGCGTCCTGGAAGAAGCCTCGCTCGATAGCGGCTGCCGCTCCTCCCAGCCCGTCTACCTCCTGCACCAGCGCAAGCGCTTCGCGCTCGATCCGGTCCGTCGTTGCCTCCACATACCAGCTCCCCGCAAGGGGATCGACCACGCTCGCGACCCCGCTCTCGTATCCCAGGACCTGCTGAGTCCGAAGCGCGAGGGTTGCAGAGTCTTCGGTGGGTAGGGCCAGTGCCTCGTCGTAGCCGTTGGTGTGCAGGGACTGGGTGCCGCCGAGGACGGCAGCAAGCGCCTGGTAGGCTACGCGAACGATGTTGTTCATCGGCTGCTGGGCCTGGAGAGTCACGCCCCCGGTCTGGGTGTGGAACCGGAGCCGGCAGGTGGCATCATCGGCCCCGAACCGCTCCCGGGCCAGCCGGGCCCACAGCCGCCGGGCGGCCCGAAACTTCGCCGCTTCCTCGAACAGGTCATTGTGGCTGGCAAAGAAGAAGGAAAGCCTGGGACCGAATGCATTGACATCGAGGCCCGCTGCCACGGCGACCTTCACGTAGTCGAGCGCGTTCGCGAGCGTGAAACCCACCTCCTGCACCGCCGTGGCCCCCGCCTCGCGCATGTGGTAACCGCTGATCGAAATCGGATTGAAGCTCATCCGCTCGTCGGCCACGAAGCGGAAGATGTCCGCAACCAGCCGGAGGGAAGGCTGCGCGGGATAGATGTAGGTTCCGCGCGCGACATACTCCTTGAGGACGTCGTTCTGCACCGTCCCGGTGAGCTTGTCGCGAGGGACACCGTGCTCTTCACCCACGACGATGTACATGGCAAGGAGAACCGCAGCCGTCGCGTTGATGGTCATCGAGCTGGAGACCCGATCCAACGGGATATCGCCGAAGAGCGTGGCCAGATCCTCTACCGTGTCGATTGCTACGCCGACCCTGCCAACCTCGCCGGCCGCCATCGGGTGGTCGGAGTCGTACCCCATCTGGGTGGGCAGATCAAATGCGACCGAGAGCCCCATCTGCCCCGCGGCCAGAAGCGCGCGGAATCGTTGGTTGGTCTCCTCGGCAGTTCCGAAGCCGGCGTACTGGCGCATGGTCCAGAGCCGGCTGGTGTACATCGATGGGTATACACCGCGGGTGAAGGGAAACGCACCCGGCTCCCCGAGATCCCGCCCGGGGTTCCCGGTCCAATCGCCCGGGCCGAAAACCTGCTTCACAGCGCGGAAGTCGAAACCGGCTGGGATGCGGAGGACGCGCGGCGCAGCGTGTCGGCTACGAAGCCCACGTCCTCGCGGGAGCCGATGACGAGCGGCGTACGTTGATGCAGGGTGTCGGGCATGATGTCGAGGATTCGATTCATCCCATCCGTGGCTGACCCTTCCGCCTGCTCGGCGATGAATGCCATGGGGCTCGCCTCGTAGAGCAGACGCAGCTTGCCCTTGGGATTCTTGGTGTCCCCCGGGTAGAGGAAGATGCCGCCGGCGATGAGGTTCCGGTGAAAGTCGGCCACGAGCGAGCCCGCATAGCGGCAGTTCTTGGGCTTCATGACATCCGGCATGTCGCCCTTGAGCCCTCGCACGGCGGTCTGAAAGCCGCGGTCCCAGCGACCGAAGTTGGACTCGTTCACGCTGTAGTAGGTGCCAACCCTCGGGGTCACGATCCGAGGATGGGAGAGCAGGAACTCACCAATCGTGGGATCGAGAGTAAACCCGTGGGCGCCTTCGCCCGTCGTGTACACCAGCATCGTGCTCGAGCCGTACATCACGTAGCCGGCCGCAACCTGCTTGCAACCCGGCTGCAGCACGTCGGTCACGGTGCCGCGCACATCGAGGCTCGCTCGGCGGTAGATGCTGAAGATGGTGCCCACCGCGGCGTTCACGTCGATATTGGATGACCCGTCGAGCGGATCGAACAGCACGGCGTATTTGCCCAGGGGGAATCCCGGCGGAATCGGAATGATGTCTTCGTCTTCTTCCGAGGCCATCACACAGACCCGTCCGGTGTGCTTGAGCGAATTCTTGATGGTCTCGTTGGCGAACACGTCGAGCTTCTGCTGCTCCTCGCCCTGAACATTCTTCTGACCGATACTGCCCAGAATGTTCACCAGCCCCGCGCGCCGGATGGCGGCGGCAATGATCTTGGCCGCGAGCGCAATGTCGTAGAGGAGATTGGAGAGCTCGCCGGTGGCTTCCGGATACCGGCTCTCCTGCTCGAGAATGAAGGCCTCGATGGTGGTGACGGATGTTGAGTTGGTGAACACGGCAAGGCCTCCGCGAAAGAAAGGCGTGAACGGTGAACGGTGAACGGGGGACTCCTGTGTGCTACTGTTCCCGGTTCACTGTTCACTGTTCACGCAGTTGAAATTTCTCCGTCCGTCCTTTGCTTCGCACCGTCATCACCGCTCCATCCGTCGTCACATCTATCTGACCGTCCCGGTCGGTTCGCCATAGCTCCACCCGGTGTGCCTTGAGCCGAGCCAGGGTCTCCGACGAAGGGTGGCCGTAATTGTTGAATCCCACGGAGACGACGGCTACAACCGGGGTCAGCTCGTCGAGCCAGGGATCGCCCGTCGCACCGCGACTGCCGTGGTGTCCGATCTTGAGTAACGACACGCGCCCGATCCGGCCACGCAGCCAGGCCTCTGCGAGCAGGCCGGCATCGCCCGGGAAGACCGCTCGGAATCCGCGATACTCTACCAGCAGGATCAGCGAGTCCTCGTTCAGGTCGTCGCCCAGGCCCGGCCACGCCCGATCCGGATGGAGAAAGCTGAACGAGACGCCGTCGAGGTTGAACCGATCGCCCGGCACACTCGCATGCCACGGCACGCCATCGGCAGCCACTTCGTCGAGGAAGCGATAGTAGGCGGGGTCGGCGAACGGGCGTCCCGGCTCGATCACGAGCCCGGTGCGAAACCGTTCGAGGACGGCAGGCGCCCCGCCGACGTGGTCGGCGTGGGCGTGGGAGACAATCAACGCCGAGACGGCCGGCGCCCCTTGTCGGGCGAGGAATGGCACGACAACCCGCCGGCCCGCGTCCCCGCGCTCCGTCCTGGGGCCCGCATCGATCACTACAAAGCGACCGTGGGGCGTGCGGAGGACGGCACCGTCCCCCTGCCCCACGCTGAGAAAATGTAACGCGAGGACGCCGCTCTCGTCAGGCGCGCGCGCGACGAGATCGATGCCGAGGGGAAGCCAGAGCGCGAGAACACCGGCCCAAGCCCAGCGACGGCCGCCTTCCGCCAGCGTGGTGCGTCCCCGCATGCTCCAGAGCAGAGCTGCGAGCACCGCTATCCATGGAAGAGCGGCGACTACGCCGGGATCGGTGACCAAATGGCCGCCGGGCATGGCCGCTCCGACCCGCGCGAGCAGCTCGAGTCCATGGAGTGCAAGGCCGGATCCAGCCGCGAGTGAACTCGCCAGGCCGGGCCATATCGGAACCGCTAGCAGGCTCGCGAATACCCCCGGTACCGCGACCGCTGCGATGGGAATAGCCGCGAAGTTGAGCGCGATTCCAACCATGGCCACCGTGCCGAGCGCTGCTGCCGTCAACGGTGCGGTGGCCAACGTGGCGCCGATCGAAGAGCTTAGGGTTCGCCAGCCGATCGCGGGGCCCAGCGCCCGATCGCTCCACCGCGTGCAGGTCGTAGCGCCCCAAAGGGCCGCCGCAGAGAGCCAACCGCCCAAGTCGGTGATGGCCCAGGGATCCGCGAGAAGGACGGCAAGGCAGGTGCCGGCGAGCAGTGGATCAGCCTGGATATTTCGCTGGCGCGCTCGGCACCATGCGAGCGTTATCGCGAGCGCTGCCGCGCGAGTCGCAGGCGCCTGCCAGCCCAGCAGCGCGACGTATCCGGTCGCCACGAGGGCCGCCAATCCCAACGCCCGCGCGGGAGACAGTCGGGCAAGGCGCGCAATCAGAACCACCCAGGCAGCGATGAGCCCGACGTGAAATCCAGAGATCGACAGCAGGTGGACCAGGCCGGAATACGCGAAGGCATCCCTCATGGCGGGATCGAGATCCGCTCGGCGGCCGACGATGAGTGCCTCCACGATCGGAGCGCGCGCGCCGTACAGTTGCTGAATAGCGCGCGCCGTAGCAGTCCGCAGTCGATCGGCAAGCCGGGGATCGTTGCGGGTTGGTGTCGCCTCGGTGACGAGCAATGTGCCGGCGCCACGGCCGGTCCAATGCGGCTGGCGTACCCAGCGCCCCTCGACCCGCAGCTGGGCGCCCGCATCGACAGGCTGTTGTTGCGGCCAGCGAGCCGTTACCTCGCCGGTGCAGCCGGCGTGGAGGGGCGCCACCAGCACTCGGCCCCCAAGCCGATCAACTGGCTCTCGCAGTCTGAGCTCGAGTCTGACCAGGCCTTCGGGCAATCGCGCCGGGCAGCCGGTCGAATCTCGGAGGCGGGCCACGCCACCGTGCAATGCGCCGAGGAGCGCCGCGCCAAAGCAGAGTCGCCCCGTGCCAAGGCCGACCAGCAACGCGGCTCCCAGACATCCGAGCGCGGCAGCGCCGAACACCAGGGCCAGGTGCACCGGTACCGGAAAACGCGCGAGGCCGATCGCGAGACCGGCCCCGAACGCACCCAGAAATAGGATTGGTGGTCGCCCTGTCACCGCCGTCGCTGGCCACCCCGGACTCCACAGCGGGGTGCGAGCGAGACCTTCCGAAACCCTTCCATCATGGCGACGTCGATAGGCGCGCGGCTTTGCTCCTTCTCGAGGTTTACTTCGGTAAGCACGGAGCCTTCCAGCGACGCCACATACCTCGGCGCGACCCGGTTGAGCGTGAACACCAGCACATCCTCTCGGCAAATATCGCAGCCGCAAAAGTCGGGGAAGTGCTGGCGGAGGGATCCATACGCCTGGATGACATGATCTTCGGACAGATTCCGGATCATAGGACGGCAAGCTCCCGCGCGAGAACGCGTCCGGTAAAGGTGGAGCCGGTAGTGCCGGTCAGCTGAACCATGTGGTACTCCCCTACGGCCGACTCGGGCAGATCCATCAGGACCAGCAGGTTGCCGCGGGTGCGGCCGAGCATCAACCCGCCCCGCCGAGCAGGTCGCTCCACCAGTGCCTCGTGGCTCTCTCCCACGCGGGCGATGTTGCGGCGCCGGGTATTGGTCCTCACCACCTCGATCAGCTCTGCCAGGCGTGCCGAGGCGACGTCATCGGAGACGTGGTCCTTGAGCCGCATGGCGGGCGTGGCTTCGCGCGGCGAGTAGCGGAAGGTGTAGGCATCGTCGAAACCGGCCTCGGTAACAAGGCTCAGGGTTGCCCCGAAGTCGGCATCGGTCTCACCCGGAAAGCCGACGATGATGTCGGTGGTGAACGTCATGGCCGGCACGGCACTCCGAAGGTTCGCCATGACGACGAGGTATTGCTCCCGAGTGTACCGGCGAAGCATGCGCCGGAGCACGACGTTGGAGCCGCTCTGCACCGGCAGGTGGACGTGCTCGCACACGGCAGCCGTGCGGGCCATGGCCTCGATGACACGCTCGGTGAAGTCGGTGGGATACGGGCTCGTGAACCTGAGCCGCAAAATCCCGTCCACCCCGCCGACGGCCCGCAGCAGATCCGCGAAATCATGCGCGCCGTCGTGGTAGCTGTTGACCGTTTGCCCGAGCAGCGTGACCTCCGTAATGCCTTGCGCTGCGAGCGCGCGCACCTCGGTCACCACGTCTTCCAACCTGCGGCTCCGCTCCGGTCCCCGCGTGTACGGAACGATGCAGAATGTGCACTTGTAATCGCAGCCGCGCTGAACCGTTACGAAAGCGGTCGGGCCCGGGTCGCGAACCGCCGGGACGTCTTCGTAGTGCTCCCAAGAGCGAAACTCGGTGTCGCTCACCCGATGGCCGGCACCGGCTACGCCCAGGAGATCCGGCAGGTTGCGGTAACTGTCGGGGCCCACCACGAGGTCCACTTGCCCCGACTGCTCGAGTAGTCGAGGGCCCAACCGCTGGGCCATGCAGCCGACGACGCCGAAGAGGCATCCGGGCCGCCGATGCCGCTGCAGCTCGCCCACCCGACCGATCACCCGCTGCTCGGCGTTGTCGCGCACCGCGCAGGTATTGATCAACACCACGTCCGCCTCAGCGGGCTCGTCCGTACGGTCGTAGCCCGCGCGGCCGAGAATCCCCAGCATGAGCTCGGAATCGGCCACGTTCATCTGGCAGCCGTAGGTCTCGAGATACAGGCGTTTTGGCATCGGAAACGAAAGATAGCGCGTGGGCTCGGCTCGGGCAGCGGACCCTCAGGGCCGCACGCTCACACCGACCGAGACCAGCCAGGCCTTCTCGTTGTACTGCTCGTCCTGCTTCCGCCACACCCGCTCAACGGCCAGGTCGATGCCGGCGCGGTCGGCGGCGAAGGTATAACCCGAGCCGGCGCTCACACCGTATTCGTCGACCTCAGCGCCGCGAGTGAGTGGGAACGGCAGCTTGCCCCAATGAAACCCGAGTCGGAGCGGCGTGCGACCGGGCCGGCGTGGGTTGGGGGTGAGCTCGAGGCCACCGGCGACCTGAACCGTGTTGTTCGCCCCGACACCGCCGGCGGTCACGATGTTTTCATTGCCGGTCGACCAGTTGCTCGCGAGGATCTGGCCGGCCACCTGCAGGTTTGCCGTGGGGCGCCAGCGGAGGGCCCCGCCTACCGTGATCGGCAGGTCCACCTCGCCCCGGATCGCAAGGGAATCTTCCTGGATACTGACGTGCCCGTCGCTGCGCGCCATTGCGGTGACGGTGAGCGTGCGTCCGAGCTGGCCCAGAATACCGATCGAAACGCCGAAACCGGAAAACGACAGCTCCGCGCGCTGGCGGGCGGGCAGGTAGTTCGAGTCGCTGAAGACGCGACTGATATCGAGCCGATTGCTGCCGGTGATGATGTGGCCGGCGACACCCACAGCCCAGTTGCTGCTGAGTCGGTAGGCGGTGGCAAGCCCGAGATCGTTGATGCCGCCTCGGGATTCGATCGTATCGTGGACCTGAACCGGGGCATCGCGGAGGATGATCGTCGCCGGAAAGACCAGACTGTAGTCGCGGGTGGTGTAGTTGGAGTAGCTGAATCCGACGGTAAACGAGGTGTGCGGTATCGGCCCACCGATCGCAAACTGAGGAAAGTGGGTGTCCCGAAGCGAGGTAGTACCTGCCGGGTTGGTCGCCGACCGATAGTCGCTCATTACGGTGAAGGTTGCCGTCATCGACGGCAGGTAGACCAGCGACGCCGGGCTGACGCTCGACTGCCCGTCGAACATGGAGAAGGCGCCGCCGCTCCCCATGGCCCGCACCGACTGCGCGCGCCCGGGAAGACCCAGGCCTCGCACGCCGAACTGAGACGACTGCGCGGCGCCAGCGGCCGGGGTTCCCGCTATCAGGAGCAGCAGCAGCAGGCGGCGCACTTAGGGCTCCGAGAACGGGAAGCGGGGCAGGAAGTTGATCCGAATCCTCGGCGGCGCCCCGGTTCGGGTCGAGCCAAACACCCCACGACTGAACGTCTCCACCTCCGGCACGATTGACAGGAACATGGCCGGCGGTCGCAGACCCCCCTGCCAGAACCGCACGACGTTTGCGATCTCGACCCGGATAGTGTCGGTCGTGTTGAACGGGAGCAGCAGCGAGCCCAGGGAGCTCGGCTCGATCGGAGACTTCGCGCCGAAGTCCGCCGCAAGCCCCTGCACGTTGAGCGTTCCGGTCTGATTGCGAACCCCAACGACCGGCTCGGCGGGCACCAGCTCCAGCGTCGCGCGAACGATGGTGGCCGAGTCGCTCAGGCGAGCCGGCCAGGGAAAGCGAATCAACACGCGGGAAGAGGGCACGCCGCCTACCGTCAGGAGGGCGGGATTGATGACGGGGATCTGGCGGCTGACGTAGTCCGCGAACTTGGCGTCCAGGGTAATAGCGACCGTAGCCGGGTTCGCCACAATCGGTTTCAAGTAGCTGAGAAACTCGGGCGGGAGCACGGACCGATTGTTCCCGACGCGACCGGCCGTCGGTGTATCGCCGATAACGGCCACCCCCATCACCAGCAAGCCTTTATCCGCAGGCGCCAAGGCCACCTGGTTCAGCAGCGCGCCCTTGAGCAGAATCCGCACCGTATCGCCTGGTGAGGTATCGCGCAGCTGTTGGCTGCCGATGAAGTTGGCCGGGACGAAGAATGGGCGGATGCCGTCGAACGTGAGCGCGTTCGTGTCGAGGCTGGAAGGGAGTCGGTAGAGCTGCACCAGCACGTGTCGCGTGGCGGTGTCGTGGGCCGTAAGCAGCGAGATCCGGACCGAGTCCACCGCGTACGCCCGGAGCGTATCCCGGAAGTTCACGGAGTCGGCCCGTGGGTTGAAGACGATTACTCCGTAGCTCGTGTCGGCCAGCGTGGGCGCGCCGCTGCCCACCAGCATGATGGTGCCGCTCGAGCGCGCAGTGTAACCGGTGAACGTGCTGTCCTGGTTGGGCAGCGCAGTGAGGATCTGTTCTTCGCCCTGCGGCAACCCCCCGGGGCACAACTCGGGGCATTGGCCGGGCTGAGTGAGTTGCTCGGAACAGCCGGCGAGTGAGGCGGCGAACGCGAGAGCAGCCCACCAACGGCGCCGAAAGGCGCCAGTCACGCCAGATGCTCCCGCGAAAAGGCTGCGGGGAGCAGCTCAGTCACCCGCCAGCGAAGCGCACCCCGAGGCCCGACCGCGGACAATTCGAAGTCGCCGAACTCGGCGAGCACCTGCCGGCACGCGCCGCACGGCGCGGCGGGCGGATCGGAGTCCGAGACCACCACTGCCCGGCGAAAGCTGCGGGCACCTCCGGCGACTGCCGCGCAGATCGCGGCGCGCTCGGCGCAGATCGTCAGGCCATAAGAGGCGTTCTCGACGTTACACCCCGCA
>Ga0105239_10003671_pt1 | contig 18738 bp, 14 predicted proteins | sample KBSC44metaG_FD_92761 | JGI IMG/M metagenome (GOLD analysis project Ga0105239, IMG submission 92761) | Corn rhizosphere microbial communities from Kellogg Biological Station, Michigan, USA - KBS C4-4 metaG | ecosystem: Host-associated > Plants > Roots > Rhizosphere > Soil | place: Michigan, USA...
AATGTACCGGGCTGCCTTTTCCGAGAAAGCGGCCCCGGAATCTCTTCAGCACGCTATCGGTCCGCCGCAGGATCTCCCAGCAACGTCTGGCGGCGTCGGAATCGTATGCTGCGTGTTCATTGTCCTCGGCGAACGGAATCGCTCTTTGAACTTCGACAGGGGAGGGCATGAGCCTCACGTCCAGGCCCAGGCCGCCTAATGTGGCCATGTACTGTGCGTAGAAGTCGGCCACGGAGCGCGGTTCCAACTTGAGCTGGTGCGTCGCGCCGTCGCTCACACGCAGCCACAGCAAGTGATCGATGAAATCGAAGTCGACTGCGAAAGTCCGCTGGTTGAATGGGATCGCTGAGGTCGTCATGCCGCGCGGAGTCAGGTACAGCGCGACCTGCCACCAGTGGTTTTCCATCGGAGCAAGCGCGAGCCGCGTCTTGCCTACGATTTGAGTCCACATGTGCAGGGTCGCATAGGTGTCCTGCCACTCCGCCAGAGGCAACTCGGGCCAGCTTGCGTCAGGTGTCGTGATCATCGCTCCTCCACTTCATGGATCTACTTGCGTGCCGTCTTCGAATCCCCCCCTGCGACACGCAATACAGTGAGCTTAACGCGCGTGCTGCCCAAGCGCCTGCGCAGCTCGTTCATTGCCGCGTCCGGCCCCTGCGAGGCCGGATCCAATGCGAACGAGAACGCCGGCGGCGACGCCGAGATGCGCACCGTTCCGCGGTCGACGCCACGCACCCGTGCGGCAGCGTGTGCGATCTTGGGAGCCATCGCGTCGAGGTTTGCGCTGCCGTCGATCTCGCCGAAGACTATCAGATGATGATCAGCTTCGGCTTTCTTGACGACAGCGTAATCGTACGTGGCGGCGATCTTGTCCTCGACGCACGCGCCGCATGCGAAGCTTTCCGTCGGCGACAGCGCCGCCACGAGAAACAGCAGCATCGAGCTTGCGAGAGTCTTCACGCCGGCGCCTTATTTTGCCGGTGCCGCGGCTTGTTCCGGACCCTGCGACTTGAGATTAGCGTCCGCCCACGCGAAGTACTCGATGTACTGCCTGATCTCGTCGTCCGCGAGATTCTGGTTGGGCATCGGCAGCTTGTACTTACCGAGCAGCTCCTTGGCGGTCGCATCCGATTGCAGCATCTTTTCCGGTCTCTTGAGCCACTTGGCGAGCCAAGTCTTATCGCGGCGCTTGGTCACGCCGAACAGGTCAGGTCCGAGCTTGTCGCCGCCGCCGATCGAATGGCAAGCCAGGCACTTGCTTTCGAACGAGAGCTTGCCCTTGACGGCCGTCGGATCGGTTGGCGTGGTGGTGGCTGGTATGTTGTGATGCTCGCTGTCGCCTGCCTCTGCCGCCGGCTTGTCACTCGCGCCGATCAGCCCGATCGCGCCTTGCGACGCATTGGCGAAATGATGGTCGACCATGACGTAATTGCCCGTTTCCGGAACGATGAATTCGACGATCGCACTGTTGGATGAACCCAGCAATACAGTCTGCGAGCCGCGCAGCTGGTTGTCGGGGTTGCCCTCGAGCCAGGTGCGATCGAAGATCGTGCCGACCACGTGGAAGCTCGACGTGTTCGACGGCCCCACGTTCAGCACGAACAGCCTCACACGCTCGCCCGGCTTGGCGGGAAGCGGCTTTTCGATCAAGCCGTTGTAGCGGCCATTGAACACCGTGTAGGTGGGCGCCTTGGAGCGCACGCGCGCGCCGTCGAGAACGTAAAGCGGCTGACCGTCCACCTTGCGGTTTTCCGGATCGAGCATCGTGTAGAACTCGCTCTGGATCACGGCGTACTCGCGATCGACTTTGGTGGGATACCCCTCGCGCGGCTCGACGATCATCATGCCATACATGCCCGAAGCGATGTGCTCGAGCACCATCGGCGTGCCGCAGTGATACATGTAGACGCCGGCATAGTTCGGCGTGAACTCGAAGCTGATCGTCTGCCCGGGTGCGATCGAGCGGTACTTGTCCTGTGGCGACACCATCGCGGAATGGAAATCCATCGAGTGCATCATGGGGGCTGCGGACACCTGCACGCCCGGAGCGAGCTCGTCCGAGCGATTCGTCATCGAGAACTTGATGCGGTCACCGACGCGCGCACGCACGATCGGACCGGGTACCTGATCGCCGAAGGTCCACGCGCTGAATTTCACGCCAGGCGCGAGCTCGATGATCTTGTGAGTCGTGTCGAGGCGGATTTCCTTGACCGTCTCGGCTGCGAGCGGCTTGACCGCCGCATCCAGGCTGAGTGCGTTGCCCGCGGAGAACGGACCGGTATGGCGCTCGTTGGTGATCTGCGCAGGCCCGGGCTTGAAATCCATCTTGGCGACGTCGTACGGGTCGCTGGAAGCCTGAGCCTTCTTTTCCGATCGCGGATTGCAGCCAGTGAGCAGCACGAAAGACAGCAACGAGGTTCCAAGCAGCAGCGGCAAGGCGTAGGACGGGTATTTCATGGGTACTCCATAGCATCGAGGGTTCGCACGTTTTGCACGACTGGACGCCGATGGCGGCGCAGCGTGGAACAACACGGCCGCAAGCCTGGTGCGCTTGCGCCCGAGATCTTGCGGAGTCTACCGCCATTGCGGCGATTTCCAGCGACGATGCTTGATCTGGATCGAGCTGGCTTGTCGCTGCGCGACGAGTGTGGGGTTTGACACATGCTCAAGGCTTGGCTACGCTGAAACAGGGCGCATAGAAGGGACAAACCATGCCCGATCTCACGGGCGCGCGGTTGGTGCACGTTGTATGCGTGGTGCTCTGGATCGGTGGCGTGGCGATGGTCACGACAGTGCTGTTGCCTGCGACGCGTCGTCTGGTATCGAGCGCGGAGCGCGTGCAATTCTTCGAGAAGATCGAGGCGGGCTTCGCGCGTCAGGCGCGCTGGACGGTCACGCTGACCGGCCTCTCCGGCTTCTATCTTGCGTATCGGCTCGAGGCCTGGAATCGCTTCGCCGACCCGCACTTCTGGTGGATGCACGCGATGGTGGCGGTGTGGGCGCTTTTCACTGCTGTATTGTTCGTCCTCGAGCCGCTGTGGCTGCATCGCTGGTTCGAGGTATCCGCGCAACGCAGACCCGAACGGACATTCGCGATCATTCAACGGCTGCACTGGCTTCTGCTCATCGTCAGCCTGCTCACGGTGGCCGGCGCGGTCGCCGGAAGTCATGGCGGCCTGCTTTAGCGACTTTGGGGCCGGCGAAGTTCGGCCGGTGCATAGCGTCGGTATGACGACGCCGATGTGAAGGGGCACGGGTTTGCGTTCTTCGGTTCACTGATCGATACTTTGAGCAAGATATCGCCAACGACATCCTTGCATAATGCCGGCTCGACCGCGCCAGCCCTACGGCGCGTGAAGCCCCTGGCGGGGAGGCCGGCAGGGCTGGACGCGGTCGTAACCTGGTGCTCAACTCGTAGATCGGACCTGGGGGGATCCTCCGCGATGCAGATCATTTCTACTGTCGTGATTCACGCGCCGGTGAAGTCCATGGCCGCCGTCGCCGGCCCCGAATCGAGCGTGCACGACTTCGGCGGATCGCCAGGGCCGTTCCACTATTCGCCTGGTCGCGACGCAAGGATAGCGGCCAATGGGGCGGCTTGATCGACCCGCGGAGCGCACGCTGTCGAGCGATTCGCGCCGGCGGGAAACGTCGGAGCCGAGCTCGCAAATCGCGAACCTGCTGGCATTCGAGCGGCTGCTGGCCGAGCTGATCGCGGCCTTCGTCGATCTGCCCAGCGAGCACGTGGAGGGAGAGATCGCAACTGCCATGCGGCGCTTGCTCGATTTCCTCGGATTCGATCGCTGCGGATTCGCCGAGATATCAGCGGCCGACGGCAGTGTAACGATGCTTTGCTCGGTTGCCGTCGACGGCGTCGAGCCGATGTCGCCGGGCCCCTTTCCAGAACAGCTGCAGTGGTATGTGAAGACGATGCGGGCCGGCGAGATGGTCGTCCTGCGTAAGTTGCCGGACGACCTGCCGCCCGAGGCGGTCGCCGAGCGCGCCTACGTCGAAAGCACCGGGATGCGCTCGCATCTGTCGATTCCGTTGCGCGTCGGCGGCAGGCTGTTCGGGGCCATCGGCTTCGCGGCGTTTCGCGATGCGCGCGCGTGGCCGATAGAGCTCGTGAGCCGTATCAAGACGATCGGCGAGGTGCTCGTTGCGGCGCTTGCGCGCGCCCGCGTCGAGGCCGAGTTGCATCAGGTGCGTAGCGATTTGTGGCACGCAGACCGTGCCGCGAGCGCAGCCGCGCTTACGGGATCGCTCGCGCACGAGCTCAATCAGCCGCTCGCTGCGATACTGAGCAACGCACAGGCAGCGCTGCGCTTCCTCGATCGCGGCGAGTCCGGTCAGCGCGAGATTCGCGAGATCCTGGAAGCAATCGTGCGCGAGGACAAGCGAGCGGGCGCGGTGATCCGCGGCCTCAGCGCGTTGCTGCGGCGAGAGAAGACGCAACGGGCAAACGTCGACCTTGCCGACGCGGTCGGCGAGGTGCTGACGCTGATGCGCGGCGAGCTCGAAGCGCAAGGCGTTCGCGTCGAGACGCATCTGCAGGAGAATTGCGTAACGTGGGCGGACAAGACGCAGCTGCAGCAGATCGTGGTCAACCTGATCAACAATGCGCTCGACGCGATGCAGCCGCTGCCGCGCGCTGAGCGGCGGCTGCACATCACAATTTCGCGCGATGCGCGGGGCGCGGTACAGGAGGCGACTGTCGCTTTGCGAGACTCGGGTATCGGTATGGCGTCCGAACAGCTGGCTTCAGTATTCACCCCGTTTCGCTCGACCAAGCGTGACGGGATGGGCCTCGGACTATCGATTGCGCGCGCGATCGTCGAAGCGCATGACGGCAAGATCCACGTGAGTCGCAACGAGCAGCGCGGAGTAACTTTTGCCTTCAGTTTGCCGGCACAACCTGGCCTGCCGGAGCGTCCGGGCATCGCAAATCTGGTTGCGTCACTGCAGCCGCATGCCAGAGGCGCCGATCCGATCTCGGGTCCGAATATCTGGGTGGTGGACGACGACGCAGCCCAGCGCGAGGGTCTGGCGCGTCTGCTGATCGCCGGCGGATATACCGTCGAGACGTTTGCGTCGGCACTGGAATTCCTTCAGCGTCCGCGGACACCGGAGGCCGCGTGCATGCTTCTCGACGTGTGCATGCCCGGCATGACCGGGCCGGAGCTGCAAGTCCGCCTGCGGGTGATCGGGCTCGACGTGCCGATAGTGTTCCTGACCGGGTTGGGCGATGTATCGACGGGCGTCGAAGCGATGAAGCTCGGAGCTAACGATTATCTGCTCAAGCCGGTCGATGACAAAGTGCTGATGGATACCGTGGATCGTGCCGCGGCGAGCCATGCATTCAAGCAGGTGCTTCGCCGCGAGCGCCAGGTGCTCGGCCTGCGCTCGCGCCGTCTTTCGCCGCGTGAGCGGGATGTGATGCAGTGTGTGCTCCGGGGTCGTCTCAACAAGCAGATCGCCGCCGAGCTCGGCATCTCCGAGAAGACCGTCAAGCAGCATCGCGGCCGGGTGATGGAAAAGATGGAAGCGCGCTCGCTCGCGGAGCTCGTGCGCATGTGCGACGCACTCGCAGCGGCGGCAGCAGACGGCGAAGCGCCGATCGATTGGGCGAGCGTTGGCGACGAGGGCGAACGCGGGGCCGGGGCGGTCGACAAACTGGCTGCACAATCGCCTTCGAACAGTGCGCGCAGGGGCAGCGTACGCTCTCGACCCGACACAACGAGCTGATGCCGTATCCGACCTAGGTCGGATTTCCCCATTGCCGTAGCACGGCTACGCTCCGCATCATCGTGGTTGGGAGCATCGCCGAGTGACGCGCGAACCAGAAGACCCGGTCGTCTACATTGTCGACGCCGATGCCAGTGTACTGCAGGCTTTGGCGCGGCTCGTGCGAGCGTCCGGCTTCGAGGTGCGGGCGCTCGCAACGATCGAGAAGTTCCTCGCGCAGGCCGAGCGCGTATCGACCGGCTGCGTCCTGCTCGACATCACGACGCCCTCGGCCCGCACTGCCGGACTGCGGGGCGAGCTCCATGAGCGCGGCATCGACCTGCCGCTGATCGCACTCTCGGCCCGCCACGACGCGGCCACGCGTCGCTGGGCGCGGACGATCGGCTCCCAGCTCTTTCTCGGCAAGCCGGTCGACGATCAGGCGCTGCTCGACGCGATCCAGTGGGTGATCGAGACCAAACCAGACGGCAGTCGAAGGACCTGGACTGCAGTCGCGCCGGAGCAACCTTCTCGGCGTCACCTTCGTCACCGCAGGCCCAAGTGAGAGCTGACGCTCTGCAGCCGCCGCAAGGGGCGGCGGGGTGGAGGTGCAGAAGCGGCCATGCGCGATCCGACCAAGGTCGGATGGCTGGTCCGTGAGCCGGCTGATAGCTTTAGCTAGGCCGTGCGAGAGATGCGCCGCCTCGACCGCATCCTGGAGTGGCCCCGAAAGAACCATGCTCCGCTCATTCAGCCTTCATGGACGCGCGCATTTCGTGCGCCTCGTGGCGCTTGCGCTCCTCGCGACGGCGGCGCCGTGTCGCGCCGATTCTGTCCCGAGCGAGCAGTGGAGCTTTGCGCTGACACCCTACGTTTGGCTCCCCACGGTGCACGGTACGCTCAACTTCAACCCGCCCCCTCCCAGTCCCGGAGCGCCTTCGGTTGCGCTCGAGCCGAGCCGCTACCTGAGCAGTCTGGATCTCGCGCTGATGCTCGGATTCGAGGCGCGCAAAGGCGATTGGTCGGTTTTCACCGACGCCATGTATCTGGAGTTCTCCAACGAAAAGGCGGCGGTGCGGTCGGTGAGCGGCCCCGGGGGGATCGTGCAGATTCCGGTGAACAGCAACACCAGCGTCGGTCTCAAGTCGGTGATCGCGACGCTGGCCGGGGGCTACACGGTTGCTCGTTCCGACTCGGCAACGCTCGATGTGTTCGGCGGCGTGCGCTACATGACGATGGAGGCTTCTCTCGACTGGCAATTCGCCGGCTCTGTCGGTTTGCTGGCGCAGAGCGGGACCACCTCGGAGCGCGACGAGCTCTGGGACGGGATCGTTGGAGTGCGCGGCAGGCTCAAATGGGGCGGCAGCAAGTGGTTCACGCCGTATTACCTGGATGTCGGCACCGGCGCGTCGGCGCTGACGTGGCAAGCGCTGACCGGGATCGGCTACTCGTTCGGCTGGGGCGACGTGATCCTCACGTACCGTTACCTGGCCTATGACATGAAGGATGAGAAGCTGCTGCAGAACACGAGCTTCGGTGGGCTTGCGCTGGGCGCCAGCTTTCATTTCTGAGAGGCGGGCATCGCAATGCCACTGAGGAGTCGACGATGAAATGTTGCCGAGTATTCTTGGCCCTGGTGCCAGTTCTGGTCAGCTTACCGCTTCGCGTGCTCATGGTCGTCGCGGCCATCGCCATGGTTGCGCCGTTACCGGCACTGGCTCAGCAGGCGAGTCCCCCGCTCACGCAATTCGCGATTGCTCCGTTCATCGGCTATCGGGGCGGCGGGTCGTTCACGGAAACGACGACCGGCGCCAAGCTCAAGCTGGATCCGGCGCAGAGCTACGGACTGGTAGCGGACATCCGCATTACGCGCGAGACCGAGGTCGAGCTGCTGTGGAGCCGTCAGCGCACGCAGCTCAAGGCGGACGTTCCGGTAACGGTGCCGCTGTTTCATACCTACGTCGACTATTACCACATCGGCGGCACTTTCCTGTTTGCCACGGAGGGGGTCCAGCCGTTCTTCGTCGCGACCATCGGCGCCACGCGCTTCAGCCCGCAGCAGGCCGGATTCGAAAACGACACCAAGTTCTCGTTCGGCGTCGGTGGCGGTGTCCGAATACCGCTCGCGCGAAACTTCGGTCTGCGATTCGAAGGGCGCGCTTACGGGACCGTGTTGAGCAACGACAGCTCGGTACTCTGCTCCGGCGCCACGTGCCTGATTCACGCGGACGGAACGCTGCTCTGGCAGTACGAAGCCAATGCGGGCGTGTATCTGGCGTTCTGAGGGTTGCCATCCTGCTGCCTGTGGGCGTGCGCAAGCGGACGTACCCTGTGAGACCGATAGTCGCGAAAAGAATAACGGGAGGAGCCAGCCATGTGGAATATCGCCAGCAAAGCCGCGATAGCGCTGATCGCGATCTGCGTCGCACTGCTGTCGGCGCAGGCGTTGGCCAAGAAACCGCCAGTCCTGAAGCCGAATCGAATCGAGATCTCCTACGTCGTGCCGCCGAATCCGGCGCATCAGCAGGTCTACGAGCTGGTCAAGGAGCGCCGTGTGCTCGAGCGCTTTCGAGCGTACTTGAGCCCGTTGCGCCTGCCGACGACGCTGATCCTCAAGTTCGACGGCTGCGACGGCGAATCCAACGCCTGGTACGAGGAAAGCGACCATACGGTGACCGTATGCTACGAATACCTCGACGATGTGCTGAAAAACGCGCCCGAGACGACGACGGCGGCCGGCGTCACGCGGCAGGATGCCATCGTCGGACCAGCGATCGAGGTGTTCCTGCATGAGGTCGGCCACGCGATCTTCAATTTGCTCAAGGTCCCGATCTTCGGGCGCGAGGAGGATGCAGCGGACCAGCTCGCCGACTACTTGATCCTGCATTTGGACGACGACATCGCCCGGCAATCGGTGGTCGGGATCGGTTACATGTACGCGCACGAGATGCAGTCCCAGACGCCGGGGCTGCAGCAGTTCGCCAACGTGCACGGACTGTCCGCGCAGCGTTTCTACAACCTCCTGTGCATGGCTTATGGCAAGGATCCGAAGCTGTTCGGTTTAGTCGTCGAAAAAGGCTACCTGCCGGAAGCGCGGGCCGAAACGTGCGAGGACGAATACAAGCAGGTCGACTACGCGTTCAAGAAGCTGATCCACCCTTATATCGATCAGGCGGTAGTGAAGAAAGTCCAGCCCAAGAAGCTGATGCGGCCGATGGAGAAATGAACTGGCGTGCGGTTGATGGACGCGGCCCACTTCGGTGGACGCGCTCGGACATCGGCTATGATTGACCTGCATCAAGCTGGGCAGCTGGCTTGGCTCAAGCTTTTGACATCGACCGGAACCTGCCCGCCCACGGAGGCGTCTTGACTGCTCGAACCCGAACTCTCGCAATGCTCGCCGGCGTGCTCGCAGCGGCCTCGATCGCCGGCTGCTCGAAGGAACAGGCCGCAGCGGAGCGTCCGGCCCCTCAGGTCGGCGTGGTTGCCGTGACGCCCGCCACCATTCCGTACATCGTGAGCTTCGTTGCACAGACCGAGAGCTCGCGCCAGGTCCAGGTCGTCGCGCGAGTGTCGGGATTCCTGGACAAGATCGCGTACCAGGAAGGCGATCTCGTGAAGGAAGGCCAGCTTCTGTTCCAGCTCGATCAGAAGCCGTTCCAGGCGCAGCTCGATGCCGCGCAGGGCGAGCTGCTGGCGCAGAAGGCGCGCTTCTCCACCGCCAAGGCCAACCTGGATCGGGTTAAGCCGCTGGCCGAAATGGACGCGTTGTCGCGCGCCGACCTCGACCGCGCCCAAGGGGAGTACGACTCGGCGAGCGCCGCGGTGTTCGCGGCCAGCGCCAAGGTCCGCGAGGCCGAGATCAACTTCAGCTACACCGTCATTCGCGCGCCGGTCACCGGACTCGCCAGCCGCTCGCTGCAGCGTCAGGGCGCTTACCTCAATGCCATGTCCGACTCGGCGCAACTCACCTACGTCGCGGCGGTCGACCCGATCTGGGTGAACTTCAGCGTCTCGCAGAACCAGATGGGGCAGCTGCGCGACCAGATCGCGGCCGGGCGTGTGATCGCTCCGCAGGACCAGAACTTCGAAGTCGAGCTGGTCCTGCCCGACGGCGCGGTCTTTCCGAACAAGGGCAAGATCAATTTCGCGGAGCCGTCGTTCAGCCAGGACACCGGTTCGTTCCTGGTGCGCGCCGTGGTTCCGAATCCGAAGCGCGACCTGCGGCCGGGCATGTTCGTGAACGCGAAAGTGCATGGCTACACGCGCCCGAACGCGATCATCGTCCCGCAGCTCGCCGTGCAGCAGGGCTCGAACGGTCACCTGGTGTACGTGGTGAAGCCGGACAACACCGCCGAGCTACGCCCGGTCGTCGTCGGCGACTACTATGGGGAAGGCGAGATCGTGATCCTCGAAGGCCTGAACGCAGGCGACAAAGTCGTCACGGATGGCGTGCTCAAGGTCGTGCCCGGCAAGCCGGTACAGATGGCCGCGACCGGCGCGCCCGCCGGCACAGCGAAGCCGGCTCCGAAAGCGGCCGACGCAGCGAAGCAGTAGCGCCACGATGTTCACTCACTTCTTCATCGACCGCCCGATCCTCTCGGCGGTCATCTCGATCCTGATCGTGCTGGCCGGCGCCATGTCGATGAAGGTGTCGCCGATCGAGCAGTATCCCGACATGGCGCCGCCGCAGGTCACGATCGATGCGATCTATCCGGGCGCCACCGCCGAGGTCATCGCCAACAACGTCGCGGCGCCGATCGAGACGCAGCTGAACGGCATCGACAACCTCCTGTACTACTACTCGACCAGCTCGTCGAGCGGCAACGCGCAGATCGTGGTGGTGTTCAAGCCGGGCAGCAATCCCGATATCAACCAGGTCAACGTGCAGAACAAGCTGAGCCAGGCGATGCCGCAGCTGCCGCAGGTCGTCACGCAGCAGGGCCTGGTGGTCGACAAGAAATCGCCCAGCATCATGATGGTGGTGTCGGTGTACTCGCCGGATAACCGCTACGACGCGGCCTACATCGACAACTACTCCAATCTCTACGTGCTCGAGGAGCTGAAGCGCATTCCGGGCGCGAATCGCTCGTCGGTATTCGGCTCGCCCGACATCGCGATGCGCGTCTGGGTACGGCCCGATCGCATGGCCCAGCTCGGCATCAGCGTACAGGAGGTCATGTCCGCGATACAAAGCCAGAACCAGGCTTTCGGCATCGGGCAGCTCGGCGCACCGCCGGCGAAGCCCGGCACCGAGCAGCAGTTCGTCGTGACCGCGCAGGGTCTGCTCAGCAAGCCCGAAGAGTTCGAGGACATCATCGTGCGCACGGCCAAGCAGGGCGCGGCGATCGTGCGCATCCGCGACATCGGCCGCGTGGAGATGGCGAAGCGCGACTACTCGATGTCGAGCCGCATGAACGGCAAGACGGCGACGACCATCGGCGTCTACCAGCAACCCGGCGCCAATGCGGTCGAGACCTCGAAGCAAGTCCGCAAGAAGATGGAGGAGCTAAAGGGCAAGTTCCCGACCGGCCTCGACTACAAGATCGTGCTCGACACCAGCCAGTTCACGCTGTACTCGATCGACAAGGTGGTGCACACGTTCTTCGAGGCCGTGATATTGGTCGTGCTGGTCGTGTTCGTGTTCCTGCAGTCGCTGCGCGCGACCGTGATACCGATCCTCGCGGTCCCGGTGTCGATCGTCGGCACCTTCGTCGGCATGCACATGCTCGGCTTCTCGATCAACATGCTGACGATGTTCGGCATGATCCTCGCGATCGGCCTGGTGGTCGACGATGCCATCGTCGTGGTCGAGAACGTCGAAGTGAACATCACCAAGCACAAGCTCGCGCCGCTCGAGGCGGCCAAGCAGGCGATGACCGAGATCGCGGGCGCGTTGATCTCGATCGTGCTGGTGCTGCTGGCCGTGTTCCTGCCGGTCGCGTTCCTCGGCGGGGTGACCGGCACGCTGTACAAGCAGTTCGCCATCACGATCGCGATCTCGATGGTGATCTCGGGAATCATGGCGCTCACGCTGTCCCCTGCGCTCGCCGCGATCATCATCAAGGCGCATCACGGCGAGAAGAACCGCCTGTTTCGCGCGTTCGACGCCGGCTTCGACCGCCTGCAGCGCGGCTTCCTCGCGGGAGTCGCGGTAACGATCAAGGCGTGGCCGATTGCGCTGATCGTCTTCGGCGGCGTGATCGCCGGCATCGTGCTGATGTTCCGCATCCTGCCGGCCAGCTTCGTCCCGGACGAGGACCAGGGCTACTTCTTTGTGGTCGCGCAAGTGCAGGACGCCGCCAGCTTGAGCGTCACTACGCGCTTCACCGGTGAGCTCGAAAACATCCTGCTGAAAGACCCGGCAGTGCAAGACGTCGGCACAGTCAACGGCTACTCCTTCATCGACGGCCAGCAGAACAACAGCGCGGCGATCATGTTCGGCTTGCTGAAGCCGTTCGAGGAGCGCAAGGATCGCTCGCTGCTGTCGTTCGATACGCTGAAGCGGCTCAACGCGCAGTTTTTCGGCCGCCGCGACGGCATGGCGTTTGCGCTCAACCCGCCCTCGATTCCCGGCCTCGGCACCACGGGTGGCTTCGAGTTCTACATCCAGAATCGCGGCGCCGGCGATCCGCGCGCGACCGACGCGGCGGTCAAGGCGTTCATCGCGAAGGCGAGCCAGCGCCCCGAGTTGCAGGGTGTTAGCACTACGTTCCGCGCCAACAGCCAGCAGCTCTTCGTCGACCTGGACCGCAGCAAGGCGGAAGTGCTCGGCGTCCGTGTCGGCGACGTGTTCCAGGCGATGCAGGCGCTGTTCGGCTCGCAAGTGGCGGGACAGTTCTCGCGGTTCAGCCGCGTCTGGTTCGTCATACTGCAGGCCGAAGCCGACTACCGCGCCCGGCCCGAGGATTTCGACAAGGTGTACGTACGCTCGGACAGCGGCGCCAACGTTCCGCTCTCGGGACTCATCACCACGCGCTACGTCGCCTCGCCCAAGCTCGTGACGCGCTTCAACGGCTTTCCTGCGGTCAAAGTAACGGGCAACCAGGCGCCGGGCTACAGCTCCGGTCAGGCCATCCTGGCGATGGAGCAGGTTGCCGGTGAAGCGTTGCCGGGCGACTTCGCGTATGCATGGGCCGGTCAGGCGCTGCAGGAAAAGGAGTCGGGTAGCACGTCGTCGTCGGCGTTCATTTTCGGCTTGATCGTCGTGTTCCTGCTGCTCGCGGCGCAGTTCGAAAAGTGGACGCTGCCGATCGCCGTGGTGCTGACGGTGCCGTTCGCAGTGCTCGGGGCGCTGGTGCTGACGTGGGTGCTCGGTCTCGAAAACGACGTCTACTTCCAGGTCGGATTGGTCACGCTGGTCGGTCTCGCAGCCAAGAACGCGATCCTGATCTGCGAGTTCGCGATCGAGCGCGTGCACCAGGGCATGTCGGCGCGCGATGCGGCAATCGAAGCGGCGGGCTTGCGGCTACGCGCTATCGTCATGACGTCGTTCGCGTTCATTCTCGGCTGCGTGCCACTTGCGATTGCCACGGGGCCCGGCGCCAACAGCCTGCGCGCGATCGGCACCGGCGTGATCGGCGGGATGCTGGCGTCGACGCTGATCGCGATCTTCTTCGTACCGCTGTTCTTCTGGATGCTGGAGTCGCTGAGCGAGCGCTTCGGCGGTGAAAAGAAGACCGTTGCAGGTCATGGTGCAGCACCAGCGGCCGCCGCGCCGCACGCGAAGCGGGAAGGGGACTAGCACACATGCAGACCCGCGTCCGGCGATTCGCGATCGCTTTCTGCTGCGTGACCGCTGCCGGCTGTACCGTCGGCCCGGATTGGCAGCGCCCGAAAGTCGAAACGCCGCCCAACTGGCGCATCGAATACGAACAGGCCGCGGAGGTCGCGAACACACGCTGGTGGGAGGCCTACGGCGATCCCGCGCTCAACCAGCTCGTCGACGACGCACTGCGTGAGAACCGCGATCTCGTGCAGGCGGCTGCGCGCGTCGACCAGTTTCTCGGCGCGTTGCGCACCACGCGCTCCCAGTTCTATCCGCAGTTCGGTTACAGCGGCGACGCGAGCCGCAATCGCGCGAGCGAGAACGGGCCGGTGCCGCTCACGCCGGGCTCCGATCGCAACTACAGCCTCTACCAGGCGGCACTGGGCGCATCGTGGCAGATCGATCTGTTCGGCCGCGTGCGCCGTCAGGCGGAATCCGCGCAAGCGCAGGTCTACGCGAGCGAGCAAGGACGCCGCGGCGTGGTGCTCTCGGTTGTCTCCAGCGTCGCGACTGCCTACATCGTGCTGCGCGGGCTGGATCGGCAGCTCGAGATCTCGCGCGCCACCGCGAAGAATTATGCCGGAAGCCTGCAGCTCTTCGAGCTGAGGCACAAAGGCGGCGCCGTGTCGGAAGTGGAGCGCTCGCAGGTCGAGTCGCAATACCAGCAGGCGCAAGCCGCGGTGCCGAGCTTCGAGCGGCAGGTGGCGCAGCAGGAAGATTTTCTCTCGGTGCTGCTCGGGCGCAATCCCGGCGACATCCCACGCGGCAAGACCATCGAGGAGCTGCTCGAGCCGGCCATTCCGCCCGACCTGCCGGCGTCGCTGCTCGAGCGCCGGCCCGACATCCTGCAGGCCGAACAGAACCTGCACGCGGCCAACGCTCAGATCGGTGTCGCCAAGTCGCTCTACTATCCGACGTTGTCGCTGACCGGTCTGCTCGGGCTTTCCAGTACTTCGCTCAGCGACTTCGCAAAGGGTTCCTCGGGCACCGGTTACCTGGCCGCAACGTTGACCGGCCCGATCTTCACGTTCGGCAATATCGAGGGCCAGGTGAAGAGCGCGGAGGCGGCTCAGCGCGAAGCGCTCGCGTTCTACCAGCAGGCTGTGTTGAATGCGTTTCGCGAGACCAACGATGCGCTGATCGGCGTCGCGAAGCGGCGCGAGGAATACAACGCACTCGCGAAGAGAGCGGCTGCGCTGCGCACGTATGCCCGACTGTCGCGTGCGCGCTTCGAGGGCGGCACGGCGAGCTACCTCGAAGTGCTGTACGCCGAGAACGAGTTGTTCAGCGCCGAGCTGACCGCCGTGGCCACGCTGGCCGACCGTCACGCCGAACTGATCAACGTCTACAAGGCGCTCGGTGGCGGCTGGGTCGATGTGGCCGACCCCCTCGCGCCGAAGCCGCAGGATCAGGTCTCCACCAAGCCCGCGGCGCCGAACGGCCCGGTAGCGTCTGCCTCGCCTCCCTCCAAGGACAGAGTGGTAGCCAGCATCGAAGATCAGGTCTCGGTCGTGGACATCTACCGCGTGGTCGGCGCGGGCGGTATACAGATCAAGGCACCGGCGAGCGGATGGCCGCAAGCCGTCGAGATCCGGTTGCATGGATTCAAATCGTTGCCCGACTTGCACGCCGATGCGCCTGGCCGCGCATTGGCTTGTGTGCCGACGCAAAGCGGTGCAGCCGCAGGCTACGAATGCCGGCTCGGCGACGCGGCGCGCGCGGCTGCGCGGGCGACACCCAACTACCTGCAGGTATCGCTGCCGCGGGAATTCCTGACTGCGGATACGCCACGCGTCGAGCTGCGCTGGTCCGAGCGCGCCGTCGTCGCACAGCCGTAGCGGTCACGCCGAGGCGATCCGATGAGCGCGCACAGCATCGGCTTCCGATTTCTCGACCTGATCCCGAGCGTCAAGTGGCTCGGCGACTACCGCAAGGAGTGGCTGCGCCCCGACGTGATGGCCGGGCTCACCTCGGCCGCAGTCGTGATTCCGAAGGCGATGGCCTACGCTACGATCGCGGGCCTGCCGGTTCAGGTAGGGCTCTATACCGTCTTCATCCCGATGGTCGTCTACGCGGTGCTCGGGACGTCACGGCCGCTCAGCGTCAGCACGACCACTACGATCGCGATTCTTGCGGCGGCCGCACTGGCCGAGGTTGCCCCCGGTGCGCAGCCCGGAGAACTGGTGGTCGCAGCCGGCGCACTGGCGGTACTGGTGGGCGCCATGCTCGTGCTGGCCTCGGTGCTGCGTCTGGGCTTCGTGGCGAACTTCATCTCCGAGCCGGTGCTGATCGGCTTCAAGTCCGGCATCGCACTCGTCATCGTTGTCGATCAACTGCCCAAGCTGCTCGGCATCCATATCGAGAAGACCGGTTTCTTCCGCGACGTGCTCGCTATCGTTGCGCACTTGCCGCAAACGTCGATCGCGACGCTCGTGTTGGCGATCGTCATGCTCGCATTGATCTTCGGTCTCGAGCGCTTCGTGCCGCGCGCGCCCGCGCCGCTGATCGCAGTCGCGATCGGCATCGCCGCTTCGGCATTATTCGGTCTCGGAGGACATGGCGTGGCGACGGTGGGGACGGTCGAGCGCGGCCTGCCGTCGTTGATCTGGCCGCATGCAAGCTTGTTCGCGCAGATGTGGCCTGCAGCGGTGGGCATCGCGCTCATGAGCTTCACCGAAAGCATTGCTGCGGCGCGCGCGTTCGGTGCCAGCGGCGAGCCGCGCCCCACGCCCAATCAGGAATTATTGGCGCTCGGTCTGGCGAACGCGGCCGGCGGTTTGTTCGGGGCGATGCCGGCTGGCGGCGGCACGACGCAGACCGCGGTCAACCGGAAAGCCGGTGCGCGCACGCAAGCCGCGGAATTGATCACGGCCGCCGTTGCCGTCGCGACACTGCTGCTGCTCGCGCCAGTTATCGCGCTGATGCCCCATGCTGTACTGGCCGCGGTGGTCGTGGCGTACTCGGTCGACTTGATTCAACCCGCCGAGTTCCGCGAAATCCGACGCGTGCGGCGCATCGAGTTCCTCTGGTCCTTGATCGCGTTCGCGGGTGTCGTGCTGCTCGGCACCCTCAAGGGCATTCTCGTGGCGGTCGTCGCCTCGCTCGTGGCGCTCGCGCATCAGGCCTACAACCCGCCGGTCTATGTGCTGGGCCGCAAGCGCGGCACCGATATCTTCCGGGCGCTCTCGGGCGAGCATGCGGACGATGAGACGTGGCCGGGCCTGCTGATCCTGCGTACCGAAGGGCGGATGTTTTTCGCCAATGCGCCCGGAGTGGGCGAGAAGATGTGGGCACTGATGGCTGCTGCCAAGCCTGACGTCGTGTTGATCGACTGCAGCGCCGTGTTCGACCTCGAATACACTGCGCTCAAGATGCTGACCGAGGCCGAGGAGAATCTACGGCGCGACGGCATCGTGCTGTGGCTCGCGGCCCTGAATCCGGAAGTCCTGGCGATGGTGAAGCGCTCGCAGCTCGGCCAGTCGCTCGGGCGCGAGCGCATGTTCTTCAGCGTGCAGATGGCGGTGCAGGCATTTGCGGCGCGCACGGCGGCGAACACGTCGAATCTTCGATGACCGATGCCTCGCAACGACCCGATTCCGCTCAGGACGTTCGTCTATCGGACGCTGGCATTCCGGCTTGCGCTTGCGACGACCGCGATCGTGCTGGCCGTGCTTGCGATCACCTATCTGCATCAGCGCAGCCTGTTCGAGCAGCAGGTGGCCGATATCGTTCGCAGCGAGCTTGCGCTGCTCATGGACCGGGCGGCGCGTCTCGCATCGGTGAGCGGCGGAAGCGCGGCGGTGTCGCTTCCTGCTGCGTTGCGCGAGCGTCTCGCCGTGCCGACTAGCCGTACGATCGGCCGCTTCGTCTACCTGTGGATCACCTCGCCCGATATGATCAGCCCGATCGAAGTGGTCGATCCCGACTATGCGCCGCTCGGCGACGTGAAGCTCGCGATCACGCATGAGGCTGCGCTCGCCTCCAGCAGAGCGGTTGAGACGAGCATGGTCAGGCCCGGCGACAAGCTGCTTGTGCGCGTCGTAACTCCCGTCCCCGATATGCCGGACGCGCGAGCGGAGTTACTGTTCGCCGTATCGCCTCATGCGATCGTACGGGCGCGCGCCGCGTCGATGACCGCAATGGCCGTTGCGACCGGCATCGTTCTCGCGACCGCCCTGTTGCTCTATCCGGTAATCCTGCGTCTGGTAGGTCGGCTCGCCAATTTCTCCGACGATCTATTGGAGGCAAACTTCGCCGCGCTGTCGATGCTTGGCGCGGCCATCGCCATACGCGACAGCGACACGGACACGCACAACTACCGTGTGACAATCTACGCGCTGCGGCTCGGAGAGGCGGCCCGGCTTCCGCCGGACCAGATGCAATCGCTGCTGAAAGGCTCGTTCCTGCACGACGTCGGCAAGATCGGGATCCGCGACAACGTTCTGCTCAAACCGGGACGCCTCACGGAGGAGGAGTTTACCGTCATGCGAACGCACGTCGAGCTGGGTGTCGCTTTGGTGCGGCGCTCGTCCTGGCTCGCGGATGCCGCCACGATCGTAGGCGCGCATCACGAGAAGGTGGACGGCAGCGGTTATCCGCAGGGAGCGCAAGGCACGGCGATTCCGATCATCGCGCGGATCTTTGCAATTGCCGACGTATTCGACGCGCTGACTTCGCGGCGGCCGTACAAGGAGCCGATGACGCTCGAAGCATCGATCGCCATTCTCGAGCAAGGGCGGGATCGCCATTTCGACGGCAAGTTGCTCGATGTGTTTCTCGCGATTGCTCCCGAGCTCTATGGCCGGTATGGAGGGCGCGAGGACGAGGCGATCAAACGTGAGGTGGAGGCAGAGGCGCGCCGCCATTTCCGTTCCGGACTCGACACGCTGGCGTATTAGAACAGACAGGAGGTATGACATGAAGACGAACGGCGGCAAGGCAGGCGACAACAGAGCATCCAAGCGCGGCAAGGCGAAGGCCGAGGGCTCGGACAAGCTCAAACGTAAGGACTATGACGAACAGCTCGAGCGGTTGCACGTCGAGCTGGTCAAGCTGCAGGAATGGGTCGTGCACGAAGGGCTCAAGATCTGCATCGTGTTCGAAGGTCGCGATGGCGCGGGGAAGGGAGGCACGATCAAGGCAATCACGGAACGCGTGAGCCCGCGTGTGTTTCGCGTCCTCGCATTGCCGGCCCCGAGCGACCGCGAGAAGAGCCAGATGTATCTGCAGCGCTACTTGCCTCACCT
>Ga0105239_10003673_pt1 | contig 18736 bp, 19 predicted proteins | sample KBSC44metaG_FD_92761 | JGI IMG/M metagenome (GOLD analysis project Ga0105239, IMG submission 92761) | Corn rhizosphere microbial communities from Kellogg Biological Station, Michigan, USA - KBS C4-4 metaG | ecosystem: Host-associated > Plants > Roots > Rhizosphere > Soil | place: Michigan, USA...
GTAGCACGGTACTCAATGTTTTCAGTTCGTACGAGAGTCAGACTCTTGTTTTCTCTTTAGTTTTACCTCCTCGTTATACGGTAGCATAGCTAGTTGCAGAACTCTTTGCCAAACCCTCACAGATACTCTCTTTAAGTAGAATAAGAAAGTAGAATAAGTATTTATATAATTTAAGAGGATTTTTATTACTACTCCCGTTTTAACGCTTTTTAATTACTTAAGAGAAATAATACTTAAGGTAAATATATCGAAATAGTATATTAGCGATACTCTTTTCTAAATTAATAATGAAGGAATTATATAACTCTATATATTTTACTTAAAGAAAAACTCTCTAGCTAAATATAACTACGAGATTTACAATAAAGAAATACTAGTAATTATACGCTACTTAGAAGTATAGAATATAGAGCTATAAAGCGTAGAGAAATTCGAAATTTAATTTAACTATAAGAACCTAAAATACTTTATATTTATATGAAAACTTACTGAGAGATAAATATATTAGTCTTTAATCCTTTTATAGTATAATTTTATAATCTTATACCTAAAAGGAAAAGATAATATAAGAGCGGATACTCTCTCTTATTATAAATAGGATATCCTAAAAGAAGAGGAAAATAATCGCCTTTAGTATTATATAATATAATTACTTAAGCTATAAGTCTTATCGTTAACCTAAGAGTTAATACTTATCGCTCCCGTACGGACTAATAAAGTATCCTCGCTTAAAGAACGCTAGTCTTTAGCTAAGAGTAAGGACTTATTATACGATTAAATTAAGTACGCCGTAGCTTAAAGAGTATTAAAGTTTTCTATAGAATTAGAGCTTAAGGTCTTAATCACTAAATATATAATTAATAATAAAGAGTACTTCTTCTTCTATAAAAGACACTAGGTCTTAAACTTAGAATCTCTATATACGGCCTTAATTTAGACGGTATATAATTTAATTATTAGAGGCTACTTAGGTAGAGAGGTAACTTTATTCCTTATATCTAGATAGTTCTTTTAGCTAAATATACTATATAATATCTAGAGGTTTATATAGAACTATAATATTTATAAATAAATAAAGGCGTAGTAAAAGAGGAAGTAAGGTTTCCTTAAGCTACTATTAGTCTTAAGTTAACTATAGAGCGAGATCTTAATTAATTTTATTATCGGTCTACTCTTAAGTAATAAATATATAAATCTCGCGATAGTTATAAACTATCTAGGAAAGGGTATAATACTTAAATTAATATATATAATCGAGGTCTAGGACGTTATAGATCTCTTTATTTATATATTTTACTAATATTATAGCTTACTAATAGTAATTATCTCTAATTATAGTACCTAGTTTACTAATACCTTATAGAAAAGAGTATACTAGCTTCTAGGAATTATATAACGACTTTTAACTATATACTACCCTAAAACGGATAGTTTAATTAAATAAATAAATTAAATTATAGAGATATATATACGAACCTTTATTAATTAGGCGTAGAATAACTAGGCGAGACTAATACTAATTACTAAACTAGTAATAAATAATCGAGACGCGAAATCTACTAGCGTTAGCCTCTTTTTCCTCTCCTATAGTTACTATATTAACCTTATATAACTTATAGAGGAAGTATATTAAAGAAAAGGAGGAGGTAGCCCTATTTAATAAGTAGAAGAGATTATATATAAGCTAGAAAAAGTAAGAGAATAGACCTAAATATCGATAGCTATATCCTAGTAGAAGTAGGAAGAAATAGCGAATTATATAAGATAATAAGTACTAAAGTTCCGAGTAGGGAATAAAGTTTAACTAAATCTTAGAAATATCTATATAACTTACTAAAGTAAGAAGTTAGACTAGAAGAATATAAAGTACACTATAATTAAGGTAATTAGCTCTTATAGCTACTATCTTAATATACTCCCTAGTATTTATAATATATTCTACTTATCTCTTCTTTATATAACGAGCTTAGATCTATTTAAATTATAGGTAATGAACAATATTTAGCTAGACTCTATTATTATAGGAGATAATAAGGAATATTAAGTCGAGGAAATCCTTAATAAATATATAATACGCTAAGGGTAAGGTTCTTAGCCCTAGGTACTAGTAAAATAGATAGAGTATACTAAACCGACCTAGGAACCGCGCTTAGCCCTTAAGGATATTATAGTACTTAACTTATATAAGTAATATAAGAGTAAGTAGTAAGAAGAAAGAAGGAGAAACTTATTTAATTTACCGTATAACTATATAAATTTAGCTTAATCGCCTTATTAAGATATAAGTTATAATTAAGTATAGGAAATATACTTAATTTATTAGTAAAGGTGTTAATATTAGTGCTAGTATTATATAAGGGTAAGAGAATAAAAGAAATACTATATATACCTAGGCCGGGGAAGGCCTTTTAGCTAGGGCCGCCTTAATCTACCCCTTAACGGCGGGGGGAGCGGGTAGGGCCTTAGGGGCGGGAGGAGGAGGGGATAGGGGAATATCGTTATTATCGTCTAACGATAAGACTATAATACTACTATCGTTATCTTTATCGCGCACCGTATAACGAGAGGCTTAATCTAGCTACTTATAGTTACCGTACGTACTATTAAAGTATCCTAGAATATATTAATACTTTAGAAATAGGCGTATTAAGCGCTTATAATAGTTATAAGGACTAGAAAGGATACCCCGACTCTAAATAAGTAAGGCGTTAATATATAATAGTCGGTGCGACTAAACCTATACTAGTATAACGACCCCTTATATAAAAGATATATTACTTTCTAGTATAGCTAAGATCGCCCGTTAATAAGTATTATAGTAGTATAATACTAATATTTACCTAAAAGTAAGGAAAATAGGGATTTAAGTTAGCGTAAGCTACTCTAATTAACGCTAGGCCGTAGTAGCGTCCTATACTACTATTACTATATTATTTTAACTTTTCTATTCTCTTATTAGTTATATACGATAAGGTTTAGACTATTATATAAGAGGAGGAAGAGGATTAATTTACTTACTCGTTAGCTATTTTCGACTAGACTATATAAAGGTTAGTAGTAGCTAATAGTTATACTTAACGAAAGTAAGGATAAGTACTTATAAAAAAACTCTCTTAATAATTAGTATAAAGAAAGAAAAGTAGGATAAAAGTAAGTAGGAAAGAGAGTTTTACCTTATACGTTACCTATTATAGTACTAGTCCTAATTAGGAATAATAACTTCTTAGCGTCTATATAAGGAGAGAAGGGGAATAATATTATAGGTTAAACCTATATAATACTCTAGGAGTACTCTATAGAGCGCCCGTATAATACTCTAGGAGTACTCCCTAGAGCGTAATACCCCTTATATAACTTCTATTATTAATTATTCCCCTAATAACTATATTAACCTACTATAGGAGGAAGGAGAGAGTATTTCCTCTTTCCGTACGATAGAGAGGTTTCCTCTCTTCTTTCCTCTCCTTAGTTTAGAATCCTCGTTACACGGTATGTAAGGATAATCGTAAGACTCCTTACTAAACCCTTATATTACTAAATATAGAAAAGGTCTCTTCTTATATTCTTATAAGGTATATATCTATATATCTTATTTTATTATCTATAAAAGAGATAAAATAGCGATTTTTATTATAAGTTTTAGGCGTAATTAGACCGTATATATTTATATAAACCTTTTTAAGATAGTTAAGTACTCTAGGTATTAGTTTATAGCTTATTTTAGCTATTACCTTAGCCTTAACGTATATATTATAATTTTCGTAATTTTTAGTGTTTTAAGCTAGTTAATACCCTTTTATCTTAGTAGATAAGGCCCCTAGTGCTTTATTACCGAGGTATCCTATCCTAGTATACTATAGTTCCTCGTCCTTTATAGATATAAGGACTATATCCTCTTTTATCAATCTAACCTATTCTGACCGACAAAATATTTTAAGCCTTTATAATAAATAATAGCGATTTATCTTTATTTTAAGTATTATAGGTATTAAAAAACCGCGATTTCTTAATAGTATCGACTTCTCTAGGTATTAAATTACTAGGTAGAGTCCTTAGACGGTACGTTAAGCGGGTTGAGGGCGCTATAATAAGGGTTAGTAGAATGCGTTGTACTACGCGTGTCAATTGTAAACACCGGCTGAATATCGGGTTATTAACGAATTCTGTCACCCGCTGGGTGCCTACGTACTGTTAAGTCCACAGAACTGTAGTAGTTGTACATTGCAGCCACAGACCGCACTATTCAGCATGCATCGAAATCGATCATATTCTCGCGCTTTTGACGAGACTGACGAAATTGCGTATTAAATTTAGCGGGTCTACTCGTGAGGACCTGTCATTCCGGTACAATGCTGTGACCTCCCAGCCTGGGAACTCTTGCTAATTGAAGGAATCTTGCTTATTGAAGGAATCTTGCTAAGTTAGGAGATCCTGCTCCTTGTGGGCAATTCTCCTAATCGAACTTGCTATTGTTAACCAGTTGCGGTGTGATTTAGCCGCATCTTGATTGCTAAGCACTTCGATCCGAGCCAACCCCCACACTATGCTAAATCGAGATTCTACTGTATAGTATTAACGCAACGTGACTTTGACTAGGAGCATGAAGGATTAGAGGAGAGTTGGATCTCACACACCTTACATGCAAGGGCGTAGGTTAGACTTAACATATAAACGAGCGAGTACATAACTATATATTCTTGCATGTTCAAGTTAATAAATCGAGAAATTTCTTTTCCCACCAGGGACTTTGTGTATCTCACACTTTCTTCACCAAGATTAGGATATTAGTACCGAGTTTTGAAATTCTGTATCGCCATGACCCATTCGAATCCGAAGAGAGTTGAATTTCCCAAATCCTTCGGTGTCCTGCTCTACCCTCAGTTCGAAGTCCTTGATGTCGCCGGGCCGATTGAAGCGCTAAACGTGTTATCGCGATGTGAGGGATACGAAGACATGAGACTGAGCATCGTCAGCAAGACACTCGATCCTGTTAGTGTGGGACCAATAGCTCCAGACACAACGTCCTTGGGATTTGCTGGGACACAGCTCTATCCACCCACCCATACCTTCGAGACGGCGCCGCAGTTGGATGTGTTACTGGTTCCAGGCGGGGCCGGATCGATGGATCCATTACCTGGTGGCGGTAGGCCCGACATCGACGGCCATATTGAATTTCTTCGCAACACATTTCATGGTCTCAACGGGCGGGCTCCGCTCAAGTACCTAATAAGCGTGTGTAACGGAACTATTCTCCTCATAAGAGCGGGTCTCTTGGACGGACAAACAGCGACCACCAACAAAGACATCTGGAAATCAATTACTGACATGGGCCCGAAAACTCACTGGATCGCTAAAGCTCGATGGGTTGATAGCGGTAGGATATGGACGACATCTGGTGTGAGTGCAGGTGCTGATGGTGTCCTTGCATGGATGGAAGGTCTCATACCAAAGGAAACCCTGACGCATGTTGTCAACACGATGGAGTGGATTCGAGCAGAGACTGCAGACAACGATCCTTTTGCCGAGGTCTTTGGATGTCAGGATGTTCCACGGGTCCAAGGTTGAGGGATTGAGAGGTTTTCGTCAACAGAGATCCCAGTCCAGTCGATGGTTCGATGAAGGCCGAATTAGTTGTGGGTTTGTGGTTGATAAGAATTTGAAGACAGATAAGATGTATGAGGCTTGGAAGAGACGCAATAAGCTATTAACAGCATTATCGGAAAATGAGTGGAAAGGCAGCCAGTTGAGGGGATGGCAGACGAAGGTTTTAACGATATATCCCCTCATTCACCTTCAATCCATTGTGACCCAAGTCGCGTCTAGTGTTTGATGCTTCCTCGCGTGATTCATCATCAAGCATTTTCCTCACCATCAGCGTCATTTAAGTCACCCTCTTCACCCTCGCCCTCCTCATTAACCAACCCCACCCTTTCCTCTTCTTCTCTTCTCAATTTCGCTCTTGAGCTGGCCGACACACCACTTTAAATACCTCATGTGCTCGATGCCGGCCTGCAATATTGACAATTAATGCATCTCCACACCTTTACACGCTGGTATTATGCCCTTAAGCACGCCAAACTCTTCACTCATTTTCATCCTCCGACGCCTTTCAATGATACTGTGTGCAGCCTTCCGAGTAATGTTCCCGGTCAGCAGCGTGGGGAGTGGCGGGCCATTTGTTTTTGGAATTTGCATCTGCGGCACTCGTTGTCTTGTTGGTATTTATCATATAGCTCGTGGCTGCCATTGAGCTTGGATCAAGCTGGTGGTAACTCACATCACTATCAGCAGTGGAAGTGTTGTTGGAACTGGGCTTTGGCTTCATCTGTATAAATTGCTGTGCTCGACTCGGTGAAGTGAAAGGATCGTAGGAAGTATCGATCTGGTTGTGGGTGGCCGAATCCACCGTGTTGGTATCGTTCTTTTCTACCATGCCTGGAGGGAGTCTGTTGAGATTGGAAACTTGTCGTGAGTGGCTTGTCTCCTGGGGAAATAGGAGGCTTGTTCCGGGAGAGTGTTGTGGCAGCGTCTCGATTGATACACATTACGCCTGTTCAGTTGAACGTGTAACAGGTGCCCCGAAGGAACCTCGACCATTTTCAGGAACAGCAGGCTTTCATGCTTCAACGGAGAGTCCCCCACCTACAGCAGGACTTCGCCCCTAAGACGACCCAGTACGGATTCCACTTCATTCCAGAAGCTGCGTGAGGTCCGAGTAGCCAGTTACATTTGTGACTAATCCCTCAGTATCATGGGTCCATGTTCATGGGACGCCTTGAAGAAGCAATTATAGAGAGTACGTCGAATTTGGGAGCGAAACACTTCGTAGAAGAATGTTGATCAAGCTTTTCCGCCAACGTGGATTCAAGTACGATAACATCTTTGATTGGACGATTCGAGAATTCGGACGCTGGAGCCTGACATCGAAAAGCCGTCTGCGTTGAGAGTATCCTCATAAGCATGAAAGAGACCCACGTAAAGGCGAGGTTGATTTAGCCTGCCCTCAGATCACGGAAAAGTGTTGTAACCCAAGTGGCAATTTGCGCCGGAAGACATCTATCTCGTCGACCGTATTTCATCCTTTGAATGCTGACCGTCCGTTGAGTAGCGGCTGGAATTGCGTCAGATGCCAAGAACATCTCGAGATTTCCCAAGTACGGAGTATGCACTTGGGAAATCCCCTTGATAGCAGAATAATGTCGCAACACTCCTCCAAAGCAATACGCACCCGCTATGCGCGACATAAGCCCGTTCTGACGAGGTAGCCCGCCTTAGGACGAAGTGGAACACGCCTCGAATGAATTATGATTACGGTAGAGTCCAATCTCTCGTCCCTTGGCAATGTACAGCGAGGCCCTCATCTTTTTCTCCGTTAATAATTAGTGCTGCTGGGTCAGATCTGCAGATGTGTATGTTATCTAGAACCGCCCGAAGGGGATTTTTTTTCAAAATATTAGCAGGCAGTGATTAAAAGACTCTCTATACCTACCCGTCTTCGCCTCCTTGAGCATTGACATCGACTCCAAAAGAGATGAGAAGCTTGCAAACATCTATATGTCCCCATTTTGCTGCCTTCTGCAGAGCATACCCCGGCACGCCTTGGTGGATGTGTATCTTTGCGCCTGCGTCAATGAGGATCTCGACAATGTGTGTCTTTCCACTGCGACAGGCAGTAAGGAGCGGCTCGCCACCGTCAACGTTGGCATCTGCCCCAGCGTCCAACAGCTGACGAATCATGGACTCGTTGCTTTACTTAACTGCGGCGTCCAGCGGCGATCGAAAATCACTCGTACTGACGTTGGGATCTGGGCCTTTTTCAATCAGTAAAGTCGCTATTAGCGTCAGTCCTTTATGCACTGCATGCCGAAGTACCGATCCAAAACCTCCAGCTAGGCCGTTAGGGTTGGCGCCTAAGTCTAGTAGCTGCCGGACTAGGCGAAGATCTCCCTTCTCGACCGCGTATCCTAGGGCACAGCCATAGTTCCATTCTCCTTTTTCCTGTCTACCTACGTCGGCCCCTGCATCCAAGAGCAATTGAATGGTGGACGGATTACCGCTACCGATGGCATCACAGATTACCACAAATCTGATTCGAATTGTCTATGTGTGGTATTGTGTGTTGCCCCTTTTCCATAGCCAGTATCCATAGCTGGTAATTCAAACCGAACGGTCAGCCTGGGACTAGTTAGGGGCTGATCTCACCCTTCAAAACGGCCACGACTCTGGGAAGTGGTGAGTTATCATTTCAAATTCTTGATTCATGTTGGCGTCCCACGGCAGCGCGGCGAGAGGCGAGAAGTTGTCGACAAATGAAGGTGTTATCATGTTGTCGGAAATAGCCATACTAGGACCAAAAGTCAGGTTGTCGGCTGATGGCACAGTGAATGATGTTGGCGGATCTGCTGCGGTTGTCAGAGTTGGTGTCGTGGAATTTATCCCGGAAATGTGCTGCTGTGGTGGTGCAGATTCTAGGGCGGATCTAGTACTGGTTTTGCCTGTTGCGCGAGAAGTATCTATCCTAGGGTTCCTTGATGCTTGTGAGTATTTATAATGATCTTTCCAACGCCACATACAGTCATGCAGGACGCTCATTGATAATCTGCTCTGGACTACGAGTGGGGATGATGTTGAGATAGTTCCAGTAGCTTCTGTGCCAGCGTCATCAAGTGAGCGATTCAGCTGCTGCTCGAAGAGGTTGTCGATCGTCCAAAGCTGGGAAAAGATTTTGGCCATGCGACTTGGCATGTCATTGCTGTCGACAGACATATTCCTCAGAAGGGAGATCGTTCGGAAAAAGTATGGCCTGTATTGTAGATTTGCAGCCCTGGAATTGTTGGAGTCGATCGAGGGAATTTGAGCTTGTGACTGTTTTGCAAGGCGGAGAAGAACTGATGCAGTGAGAGCGGTCATCCGGTAGATGTAGTGCGGACAGTACGTGACCAATGATGTCTTGGTCTCAAGATGCTCGATCAGGTCGATTATTGAGGTGGCAGCGATGCCCAGCTTAGCCATTTGGGGACTTGTGACAGGATTCTCGCGGTCTTGGAGACAGTGCAATCGGAGTTGGAGACGTGTAATACGGACATAGGTTTCCTCCAGACTTGACAATTTTCGTTCCGACTCGAGTTCATTGAGCTGGTTCTCGAAAATGTCCGACATCATCGTCCGAGCGAACCTCGACTGTTTGTCCTGTATCTCTTCGAAAACGAAGGTTGACGGAGAGAACAATATGTTGATGCGACTCAAGAGACTACCCAGTTTCATCTCAAGAAGGAGACTGGGAGGGACTCGTTCGAGAAGGCCTCGAAGATCTATTTGCTTCTGCAACCGGTCGGGCGATACCATGATAGGATAGCCTAGCCCACATGCTGCCCTGGTCTGAGTGAGTTCAAAATCCCACGTCTTGATTCAAGGCGCGGACTTACTTCTGGTGAATTACGATGCAGTAGAACCATAATTGTACTTTCATGGTTATCTCTTCTTGAGTGAGATTTGTTCTTGACCGACTGTAGTCTCGGAAGAATGTTGGCACATGTAGTCCAACCTGTAAGGCTAGATTGACCGCCATCCCGGATAAAGTGTAGGAAATGTCCTTAGATGTTGAGTCGGTTGGAAAAGGAAACGAAGAAAGAATTAAAAGGCCCTGGATAGCTGGAATCACAGCCGATGGAGGGTGGAGGAGAGGCGAAGCCAGGTGAATAATTGGTTCTGCAAGAGAGCCAAGAAGAGTTGGATTCGTGGTAAATCTTCGTGCAGCCACCCCAATAATGGACCAGAACAGCAAGGGTGACTGATTATAGTAGCCATTGGGGGATGTATTCGGATCAAGATAGGGCAGGTGCGTAGAATAGTGCAAGTAATACCTGGATGATATTTCAGCCAGAGCACTACCACAGTGTAATACTGAGCGAAATGCAAATACAATCGAAATAACTCATCGATCTCCTCGGCTTCGACTTTGATGCCGGCAAGCGCACGGGGCTGAGTGGGAGCGTCATTAGATATTGCAAGTTGCGTATCTTGGTTGAATGATGGGTCCCATGTTGTACTCATCCGTCGGTCAGATCCCTCCACTTGGGTGGGGACTGATGGAGGCGTCGTACCGGGTTCAACGCCCCCCATGGTTGAAGATGAGAGCGGAGCTATCGTAGCGTCGTGGTAGGACATAGTACCGACGACCGGAGTGTGATTTTGACCACTGTGCTCATCAAGTTGGCGGCGCGGAGAGCGACTGGACTCGATTTGTTGTCTGAGTGATGCATTTTCCCGATATAAAGCTTCCGTTCGCCTTCGGGGAAGGATATTAGCCTTGTCGAACACGAAGTCCATTGCTCAGGGAGAATTGCTGCGCCACTTACCTGCGTTTATTCACACGCTGAAAGTTGTCGTCAACTCTGCAGACTAAGTCCAACTTTCGGCATCGAGCGCAAGGCTGGGGATAATCTGTAACAGCGCTACACCGTAACTTGAACAAAGCAAATCAGTATGTAACACTGGCATTGTCGGGTGGGGTAAGGCTGCTGGCTACAATACCTTTTGCTGTTTGCATTCATTACAAGCTTTACTTGGATGTCGACGTATGATATCTTTGGGCTTCTGTGGCTGGATATGAGAAAGAATACGATGCTGTTAAGCCGGTTTCTAGTGTACCTCTACCGAAGCCATGTTTCCTTCTTACTGGCTGAGTCATCAAGATGCAGGCTAATTGCAGAAAACAATCAGCGATTTGCACGAGGCCAACTGAAAGAACGATCAAGTACTATGTACACAAGTTACGAAGGTAATGCGTGCGTTGGAGCAAGAGGATGCTCCTAAGGAACATTCCAAGCGCTAAACTTGGCCGGGTTAAGCTCCGTACCTTGTGCATAGTTGTAGCATAAGACCTCGGCATGGTTAGATTCTTTATGTGGTGACTTTGTTTATCTTTCTAACTAGTTAGTCTTCGAAAACGAGCATATCTATGACCGACGACTTCAATGGTGGCCATAGAGATCCTACGTTCATCCAGACAGGGTCCTCAACAGTGTTGTAGAAATTATAATTGAACGCCACCCTCATTCCTATGGTATGTACATCGATCCGCCTTCGTTCTGATCAACACCCGCCCCGATCAGAATACTGTGTACGATCTTGACCAGATCGTTGTACACCCCCGGATCCCTTGTGTGTAGGCCCTTGGTTTCATCGGCCATGATGGTTGAATCTGCTGCTAGTGGGTGGAGGCTACATCAATGCTTGAGCTACTTAGGAACTTGATGGGTAGAGTATGCTAGGATGACTGCGAGGTGCGCATTTGCCAGTGGTGGTCCAAGAGGCCATAAGGGTGACTTTCGTGCCGATACCCTCCACAGTGGTCTTCCATTGCTAAACTCATGTTCTTAGAATGACCGGCGTACGTTGCATTGGCAAAGTGGCCAGAAACAACAATATCCGATGTCGGCAATTGCTTAGTTTATCGGCCAAAGACTCAGCCGAGGTTCCCATTCCTCGGCCTGCTACAGCGTTCTCTTGAATGTTCTGGTCTTCTTGGGAGTGTATTTTGATTTTGAGTCACCACTGATCGACGCTACTTACCTAGCCCAACTACACCTACGCACAATGCTGCCCATACTTTCGCGGTCACTGCGGACACTATCTGCTAGACGGTGTGGCTACAATGGAGCCTCCTGTACGTGTCGGAGATTCCAACGTGGATATGCCAATATTGCTTCGTCCCTCCCCAGAACCCCAATGAGTCGATTTGAAAAGGATCGCTACATTAATTACGAAGAGCTGGACAGCAATATTGAAAAGGTCAGGGCCAGGTGCGTTGTAAAAGAATGAAAAACCTATGGAACTACTGATCGCGCCCAGACTTGGAAGACCATTGACCTACGCGGAAAAGGTGCTTTATAGTCACCTTGATCAGCCCGATTCGATCCAAATTGAACGAGGAGTGTCTAATCTTGAATTGCGGCCCAGTCGAGTGGCTTGCCAGGATGCTACATCACAAATGGCGTTGCTGCAGTTCATGACGGCAGGCTTGGATAAAGTAGCTGTCCCAACAACTATTCATGCAGATCACCTTATTACTAGCAGAAAGGGGAGCGAGTTAGACTTGGCGGAATCACTCAGGACCAACAAGGAGGTCTTCGAATTCCTCGAGAAAGCTTCGCAGAAATATGGGATTGGGTATTGGGGTCCGGGAGCTGGAATTATCCATCAACTCATACTGGAGAATTACGCATATCCTGGAGGCTTAATGATTGGAGCTGACTCTCACACCCCGAATGCGGGTGGCCTCGGTATGGCTGCGGTAGGCGTTGGGGGGGCCGATACTGTAGACGTTATGTCGGGACAGACTTGGAGTTTGGCTTCACCTAGAATCATAGGTATTCAGCTCACTGGTAGGCTTTCTGCCTGGGTCTCGCCTAAAGGTAAGTCTATCCGCCCTCTGAGCTCAAGTTTACTTTGACTGACTTTACCACATAGATATCATTTTATATGTCGCAAATGAACTCACCGTCAAAGGAGGAACTGGAAGTGTGCTTGAGTACTTTGGCCCTGGCGTTGACACATTATCTTGTACTGGCATGGCAAGTATATCGAACATGGGAGCCGAGACTGGCGCCACGACGTCGATATTTCCTTACACTGAGGCGATGGGATCCTACCTCGCTGCCACCGGGAGAGGCTACATACGAGACAGGGTACAATCACGACTTCCCAACCTTCGTGCAGACGGCAATGCAGAGTATGATCAACTCATCACCATCGACTTGTCCAAACTCGAACCTCGGATCAACGGACCATTCACACCAGATCTGTCAACGCCGGTGTCACAATTCGGAACATTTGTCGATGAGAACAGCTGGCCCGAGCTGTCTGCAGGCTTGATTGGGTCATGTACGAACTCCTCTTTCGAAGACATGAATCGAGTTGCAATCCTTGCAAAGCAGGCACTTGATGCAGGAATTAAACCCAAGATACCTTTCTTGGTTAGTGTTGGAAGTGAACAAACCCGACGTACGCTGGAGAAAGCTGGAATTATCGACATACTAAAGAAATCGGGCGGAACAGTGCTGGCAAATGCATGTGGCCCTTGTTCAGGCTCCTGGGCTCGGGAAGACATTGAAAAGGTACGCAAATATCGATTGTCTGGTATCATTTCGTTGCCACTGACACATTTAACAGGGTGTTTCTAACTCTGTCATCACTTCATACAATCGGAATTTCACTAGCCGATTGGACGGTAACAAGGAGACCAAAATCTTTATTGCTTCACCAGAGATGGTTGTGGCGAAGACCTTTGCTGGCGACTTGAAATTCAACCCACTTCAAGACAGCATCATAAGTCCAGATGGCAACCCCTTTAAATTCGAACCCCTTTTTGGGTCAAGTCTCCCTGACCAGTATGTGACTGCGGATGCTGCGTACAAAGCACCGTCACTAGATTCTCAGCTTGAGGAGATCTTCATTGACCCAGAATCCGACCGTCTACAGCGCCTTACGCCATTCCCTGCCTGGAGTGGTAAAGACTATCAAGATATACCAATCCTTGTGAAAGTCAAAGGTAAGTGCACGACTGATCACATCACCCCTGCTGGACCCTGGTTCCGCTATCGAGGGCACCTCGAGAATATTTCCGCGAATACCTTAATTGGCGCAACCAATGCGGAAAATGATCAAGTTAATTCCGTATGGAATCTTTTTGCCGAGAAGTATGGAGCGATAGCAGGAACAGCAAAAGAATATAAGGCCCGTGGTCAGCAGTGGGTGATTATTGGTGATAGCAACTATGGCGAAGGGTCCTCAAGAGAACATGCGGCCTTGCAACCTCGCTTTCTCAATGGGGTGGCAGTGATTGCAAGAAGTCTGGCTCGTATCCATGAGACAAACCTAAAGAAACAGGGTCTTCTGGCACTCACTTTTGAAAATGAGTTCGACTATGACCGCATCCAGCCTCGAGATCGCATAAGCCTGATTGGACTAGATGGATTTGCCCCTGGCAAGCAGATCACATTGCGGGTACGACAGGAGAACGGATCGGTATGGTCTTGTAAGTTGAATCATACATACACAGATGCTCAAGTGGAATATTTCAGACACGGTAGCGCTTTGAACTATATGGGTCACTGCAGTCAGATTGGAGGGAAAACTGCACAACTTTAGTTCTGAGCATCTGGCATAATGAGTACTTAGTACAGCTCTAGTTTGTTTCGCTAGGAAATAGAATACAGATATCAAATTTGACAAGCGAGAAGTTCGAACACCGACTTATGGGCCTGCACTGCGTCATTATCCTCGCGGTTGCTTATTCTATCAGACGGTGATCGATAAGTGGGAAAATCGGTATCAGGAATGTCTCTGGCATTGCTTAAGGTGTTGCTTTTTCCGCTCTCGATATACACACTAGGATCCAACGCATCCCTTTCCCCTGCCCATTGCGGCGGCCTTCAATGCACTAGACTTGCGTTCTATCCACCGCTAGGCGCAACACATGGGCGATAATTAAGGTTGTGTGCGCAACAATGTGGAGGCTATATCGGAGATGCGATATCGGCCTCCTCTCCAAAGGGCTATCTCTGTCATGATGCGCATCGAAAGAGTTGGCAACGCCACCCAAATGTAGCCTGTTCAAGCTGCATACGATGTTGAGTTTTACTAGAAGCGCTCGAAGGTTTATCATAAACAGAAGGCCTTTGCCCAGCCACGAGTGCTGTCTACACTTTGCAATAGGGCTTCATTGTTGTCACGATCTCAATCGTCAGCTTTCAATAGTGATAAAGTGAGAATACTTTCTGCAAAACTGACTGGCCGGACGAGGATGAAGGAGTTGCTGATATCCGCTGGCCCCAAGGTGACCATGGTTGAGTCGCCTGTCCCTATTCCAGGTCCCGGACAAATTGTCATCAAAGTTGTTGTCTGCGGTGCGAACCCAAAAGACTGGAAGAGACCTGAATGGCACGGCACCAATATAAACCAAGGAGATGATATCGCCGGAATTGTGCACTTGGTTGGGGAGGATATAGTGGAATTCAAGGTCAGTTTCGTTTATCAAATCAGTCCCAACCACAATGTATTGCAGCTACTGGCACCTGGTTGCCGGGTTACTCTTTTGTATGCCGAAGTTTGGCTTTGAGTAATTTACACGAAAGATCACTTACTGTTCTGTATTCCAGCCCGGCGACTGTGTTGCTGCCTTCCACGAAATGGGTGGCCATGGTGGAGGTTATGCAGAATATGCACTCTCTTGGGCATACACAACTTTCCATATCCCAAAGAATATCTCTTTCGAAGGTGGGCTCCCAAAGCATAGTGTAAAGACGGAAGTTCTACGGCATTAACATCATGTCAGAGGCTGCGACCATACCGTGAGTGTGCTTCATCCTCAAGTTGTTGCCGATTGAAGGGTTTTCCGCCAGTTCATAAAGAATGAGAATGTTATTACTAACGATCGAGAAGCCTGGCTTGCATGACCGCTGCAATGGCTCTGTTCTCGCGGCTTCCGCTCCCACAGCCCTGGTCACCCACCTCTCACCCACTCCCACTAATTATCTATGGCGCCTCCTCCTCAGTAGGTTGCTACGCAATCCAACTGGCCCGACGCGCCAACATTCACCCACTAATTCTCATCGCCGGAAAGGGTGCCTCGTACGTCGAAACCCTAATCGATCGATCTAAGGGTGACACTATTGTTGACTATCACGGTGGACCTGAAGCAGTAATATCTGGTATCAAAGGTGCACTACAAGCTCAAAATCTGGGCACCCATGACTGTCGGTATGCATTTGACGTAATCAGCGGTAACGAGAGTTGGAAACCGCTTCTCGAGGTGATAAAACCGAACGGTTCCGATGCTGCTATTACTTTGCTCCTTCCTTACCCGGTCGACACTTTCCCAGAGGGCGTACAGCATTCGCGAACTGGTGTTGGTGGATGCCACTCACAAAAGGACACACGAGACTGGGATCAAGATTTGGCGTATGTGTTCTTTCGACTTTTTGCTCGTGGCTTACAGGATGGATGGCTTCGTGGACATCCCTGGGAGGTGCGACTAGGGGGGTTGGATGGAGTGGAAGCGGCACTGAGAGACTTAAAGGAAGGAAAGAACAGTGCAAAGAAGTATGTGTTCCGGATCTCTGAGATAGAAAGGCTAGAGGTCCCATAGAAGCGTGAAATCAGCAACCTCATCCAGGCCGAAAATAGACTCATCAAACTTTTGTCATTCACCGGTTGAACTTGACTGAGAAGGAGAAGATGTGGATTTGCAATGGTATCGATATGGCTTTGATAAATCTGCAAGCTGGACATGTAAGAATGTGGGTGATCACATCAAAATAACCCGTACAATTGTCCACGCACATAGGGGTGCTCTACTAGTAGTTAAGCCAAACATCAGCGTCACTCCAGGCGCTTCTATCTCATGTTCTTCGGCTGCCGGGCCCACATCTCAGTATACCCGAGAACCAACTGCCAACGCATACTGCCTATTAAAAAGACAGAAAGGCCAATAAAACTCCACAAGAAGCCTGGAAGTCAGATGTACATTTTGTTTGGATCCAGCCAATCCAGGAATTCCACAATGTTCTCATATGCAGTGAACACGATACCACCACTCATCTTTACCGTGCTCAAATTAGCGTCGGCACCAGTGAGCTGAATCAGAAGGGATATCAAAGTGTGAGCTTTACTTACAATCAACCTGGCTAGCCTGGGAACAGCGCCAGACCACAGCGTCAGAACCCCCTCATTCCGGACAATCTTAACAGCTGCATCCAGGCTATTCCGATACTGGAGATTAGCTTGAAGGCTTTGTATCCTTGTCTTGATTAGGTCAAGCGGTTGCGTAGCATATACCGTTATTAAGCCAGCAAGCCCGCCGATTGTAAATGTAGCTATTGAATCAGGTTTCTGTCCGTGAGGCAATCTCCTCTGCCATATATCGCGTATTGTTGAATAGCTGGTAAAGCGCACAGCCGAATTTGCGGCTTGTTTTGCTGTGGTAGGCACCAGCCCACGAAGGATGCCACGAATTCCATGCTCGTGGAAGATAAGAGTGACTGCATGGGTTGTGCTTCGCATTCGAGGGTTGGGCAGTTTTCGATCGTCGATCCTATGGATTTATTCATCAGCTATGGCCAGACAAAGTAGAACGAGTGGAGCACAAACATCGCTGTCTTGATACTCTCAGATGGCGTAACAGCCAACAGACTCTCCATGCAACCGGCTCCTAGGCCAGCAAGGATTGAGCTAGTAGTGGAGCGGCGGTCATTTTCATCTTTGAATATATCTCTGATATTTTCGTAGGAGACAAACCCTACTAGTCCATTCAAATCAGCACTCGAGATGCCATACCGGTTCTTCACAGAAACAGTTCTCGAGCTTTCGCACTTTAGAGGTAGAGCACTTACGGACTGCAACTTTAGCCGCGTTACCAGCGATGGCACTGGGGCAGCCGGCGTACCATAATGGACCAAATGGCGGCCAGGGAACTTTGGCAGAAGTTCCCAGCCGTCGGTTCAGCTGGGAATGCGTCTTCGCAACTTAAAGTAAGCCATTCAGAAGCTTTTCTCAAGGGCCCGAGGAGCATGATTTCTAGTCTTACACTCAGCAGGATATGTTATAGCTATGGTGATGATAGCAGCAGTTAGCTTTCCTCAGCCATGAGAAACGTGAAACTCACCAACTTCCACAGCGCCAGCAGTACAACCCGCCAAAATCGAGCGCCCAGGGGAAGGCTTCTCCATGATTGAAGTCTTGTGCCGCGAAATGGTCTACGAATAACGCGGATATCGCTGAGTTTACACTCTAAAGAGATGACCAAGATAGTGTATTCTTTCAATCTTTCTGTGAGGCGCACGGTTACCCTCCAAAGCTATGTATCTAACCGCTTTGTGGCAACACTCCCGTTGCATGTAACATATGTGACCTACCTTAACTTCTATGGTATCTTGTACGGTGGATTTCCAGGCGATTGGCTGTGATGTTCCGCTCCAGGTATTCTGCAGCGTTGCATCCCCACAAAGCGGCGATATTTCAGACCCACCCCCGATATCGGGAATTACGCTGAGTGGCTGATGAAATCGGAGGTCACTATTTCGCAAACTCAATTCCTTCTTTCGGCCTCAAGAGGTATGGGACCTAGTATTTGATGGACCGTCTGTTATCCTGCGCTGGATTCACAGAACGGCACCCTGTTTGTTAGCTCTTCCGGTGTACGTGCGGAAAGGCTCTATCCTCAAACAATTTGCCACTATGCAACGTAACGAGGATACTCTAGAGATTGTGAAGTAGAAAAGGCGAAAAGTCTTGATCCTAATTAGAATCGTCGTACTGCATAATTTAACGAGCTTACAGAAGGCCCAGCCGGTACCGCCAGGGCGCCCAGTAAAGTTTTTAAATATTATCTTAATATCTTTATTAAGATCTAAGATTTCGATATATTCCTTAAGGATAGATTAGAACTAGTTCTATATAGCTCCTTTTAAGTATATTAAAATAAATAGAATATATATAGCTACCTTCTAGTATTTACTAAGATTAAGCTTAAATACTACCTTTAGTTATATTAAGAAGGTTGTTATAATCCGAACCGCGAAGTAGTACTAACTAAGGTAGTTCCTTAATAAGTGTCACGGGTTAAACCCGTACAATACTCTAGGAGTACTCCCTAGAGCGCAACACCCCTCACGTGACTTCTATTATCGATTATCTCCCCGACAACTATACGAACCCACTAAAGGAGAGAGAGAAA
>Ga0105239_10003674_pt1 | contig 18734 bp, 15 predicted proteins | sample KBSC44metaG_FD_92761 | JGI IMG/M metagenome (GOLD analysis project Ga0105239, IMG submission 92761) | Corn rhizosphere microbial communities from Kellogg Biological Station, Michigan, USA - KBS C4-4 metaG | ecosystem: Host-associated > Plants > Roots > Rhizosphere > Soil | place: Michigan, USA...
ACCACCGCGTCCGACAGCGCGGGATGGCCGCGTTGCGGGGCGCCGTCGGTATCCAGCGCCCGCGCGAGTTCCTTGATGTAGAACGGGTTTCCGCCGGCCTGCTCCCAGACCTGTGCAGAGACGGCCGGGGGGATGGTGCCGTCGGCCACCGCGTCGACGAGGTGTGCGGCGGCCGCGCAGTCGATGCCGTCCAGGTGCAGCGTGACGGTGTCGTTCGACCGGACGATGCGTTCGAAGGACGACCGGTTCATGGGTCGGTCGGCGCCGAAGAACGTCCAGTTGCCGATGACCTGGATGGGGATGCGCGGGAATTCTTCAGCGAGCAGGACGAGCGTGTTGATCGACGCGGGGTCCGCCCGCTGCAGATCGTCGATGACGAGCACCATCGGGGCGATGTTCGACAGCTCGCGCAGCGCCGACACGATTCGCTCGACCAAGGCGAATCCCGTTGGCGCGAACCGGCTGCCGGCGTTGAGGTCGTCGTCACCGTGCCATTCGGGCACCAGGGCGTTGACCACGCCGGGGGCCTCCCGCAGCACGGCCTTGCGGGCGGCGGTGCCGAGCTCGCCGCCCAGTTGGCGCAGCAACTGGATCCAGGTCCACAGCAGCGGCAGCTTCACCCCGCTCGGGTGGCCGGCCCAGGCCACTGCGATACCCGCTGCGCGGGCGCGGTCGACGGCGGCCTGCGCCAAGGTCGTCTTACCGATGCCACTGTCGCCGGTCACGAGCGTCACCCCGCCCGCGCCGCCGGCGGCTCGGCGCACCGCGGCGGTGACGGTGCCCAGCTCGGTGTCCCGGCCGACGAACGGCGGCGGTGCCGCCGGATCGGGATCGGGGTTCAGCACGTGCGGTGCCGGTGCGACGCGCAGTTCCGCGGCCCCGTCGCGAATCTTCTCGAAGAGGGTCTGCAGGCCTTCGCCGGGTCGGGTGCCGACCTCACGGTCGAGGGTCGTGCAGGCCCGTTCGAAGGCCTGGATGGCGTCGGCGGTGCGGTTGGACCGGTGCAGCGCCAGCATCAGATGGCCCCACAACCGTTCCTGCAGTGGATGTTCCGCCAGGGCCGCCTCGACCTCGGGAACCAATTCGCCGCCGCCGCCCAGTTGCAGTGCGGCATCGAAACGGGCCTCGATGGCAGTGGTCCGCAGGGCCGCGAAGCGGATGGCCTCGGGTGCGGCGAACTCGTGATAAGCGAACTCGCCGAACGGATCTCCGTGCCAGAGCGCCAGCGCCTCGGTCAGCATCTCGACGGCGGCCCCGGCCGCATGCCGGATCAACGCGGTCCGGCCTTTCGAGACAAGGCTCTCGAAACTGAGCAGGTCGATGGAGTCGTCGGCGAGCAGGTTCAGCTGGTAGCCGTGGGGATGGGAGGAGAGCCGTTGGCTCGGACTGTCGGCCCGGCGGGTCTCGGCGGTCTGGTCGGGCCCCAGTTCGGCGCCGGGGTCGAGGACGCGACGGAGGTTGGCGACATAGGAGCGCACCGAGGCCAGTGCCTTCGGCGGCGGTTCGTCGCCCCAGACGGCGTCGATCAGGCGGTCGATGCTGACCACCGTGCCGTGATTGGCCAGTAGCACAGCCAGTACGCACCGCTGCTTCGGTCCGCCGAGCGCCGCCGGCGTGCCATCGACCCGGGCGGCTACTGCACCCGAGAGGTAGTACTGGACCATTTCCCCCGATTCACAGCAAATTCGGAACTGGGGAGACGATACATCCGCGCGTGACCTGCGGCATCCCAGATGAGCCTGGCAATCTGCTGGTGGGCCGGTCAGTTCAGAGGATTTCCGGTCCGCGCTTGCGGCCCGCCCGGCTCACGATCCCGAAGCCGGTGCCCACCAGCAGGAACGGGGCGCCGATGATGCCGAGCAGCGTCGGCAGGAACCACACCTGCCAATAGGTGTTGATCGTGGCGTCATGCGGGTTGTCGGGGCGGTACCGGACGTCGACATGCTCGCCGAGCTTGGCCGGTGGCGGATTGCTACTGATGGAGCTGAGGAAGCGGACGGGGGTACCTGCGGAGGTGGCGAATTCGACGCGCGCCCGGTACCGCGGGCTGCTGCCGCCGCCGCTGGGTACCAGCTCGACGACGGTGCCGTCGGCGTGACTGTCGGACGAATTCGATTGGGCGACAAACGCTGCACAGATGCCGGCCGCGACCGCCAACGACAGCCCGACCGCCAGGAAGGCTTTCGCCAGGACCGGTGCGGCGGACTTCTTGGGTACGTCGGCGCCGAGTTCTGTGGCGATGGTTGCCGCCGGGTCGGCAGACATGGTCCGGGTGCGGCGCTTGCGCAGTAGCGCAACAAGAATGGCGATATCCACGATCACGATGACGGCGATCAGCACCACGATGTACTCGACGCGCATGGCCCCTCCGGAAATGTCGGCACGGAGAGGGTAGGACGGCGCGATTGGAATCCGCTTGGCGCCGCACCGCCCGAATACGCCTGTGAGGGTTGTGTACGCGTATCTCGGGTTCCGCGTGCACAACCCTCACAGGGATGCGGGGACAGGACGGGCTGGGCCGGCCTAGGCTTCCGTCTGCCCCAAGGTCACCGCCGCGGTGTGCTCTGCTCCGGAGGGGTCGGCGTAGGTGACGGTGACGCTGTCACCGGGCGCCTTGGACCGGATCGCCGCGACAAGCGCCTCAGGACTGTCGATCGGCTGATTGTCGACCTTGGTGATCACGGCACCCTTGTCCAGGCCGGCCGCGGCGGCGGGACCGTCGGCGACGACCCCGGCCACTGCCGCGCCCGGAGCACTGTTGTTGGCGGCCAGCTTGACGCCCAGCGAGGCGTGCTGGACGGTGCCGGTCGAAATCAGTTGGTCGGCAATGCGCTTGGCCTGATCGACCGGGATGGCGAAGCCGAGGCCGATCGAACCGGGCTGGGAGCCACCGGAGTCCGGGCCGCCACCGAGGGATGCGATCGCCGAGTTCACGCCGATCAGGTTGCCGTTCATGTCGACGAGCGCACCACCGGAGTTGCCGGGGTTGATCGCGGCGTCGGTCTGGATGGCGCTCATCACGGACTGCTGTCCGGTCTGCTCGTCACCGGTGCTCACCGGACGGTTCAGCGAGCTGATGATCCCGGTGGTTACGGTGCCCTGCAAGCCCAGCGGCGAGCCGATGGCCACGACGTTCTGGCCGACGCGCAGGTCCTTCGAGGATCCGATGCTGATCGGGGTCAGGTCGGACACGCCTTGGGCCTTGACCACCGCGATGTCGTCGGCCGGATCGGCGCCCACCACGGTGAAGGGCACCGTGCGGCCGTCGGACAGCGTGACGGTGGCCTTGGTCTGACCGCCGCCCGTCATACCGCGGGGCAGGCCGCCACTGGGGCTCAGGCTGCGGGGCAGCGAATCCTGTTCCGCGCCAGCCTGGTTGGCCTCGGCCACCACGTGGTTGTTGGTCAGGATCAGACCGTCCGCGGTGAGGACGATGCCCGACCCCTCGCCGCCCTGCTGGCCGGTCTGGACCTGCAGTTTCACGACGCTCGGCAGCACCTTGGCCGACACCGCCTCGACGGAACCGGCCGGGGCTGCCGGGGCCGGCGCGGACGCCGCGGGCACCGTGCGGTTCTGAACTCCGGCGGCGAGCGGAACCTGCGCCGTCGGCGTCATGCTGCCGTAGTGATCGACCGCGGCCATGGTGCCGGCCGCGCCTGCCGCGATGGCTACCGCTGCGACGCCGAAAGCCAGCAGCCCGGAGCGGGACCGCTTAGCTGGTGCCGGTGGCACGGGCGCGGCGGGGTAGTGCTGCGGCGCCCCGTACGGAGTCCGCAGCGGCTGGGTGTGCTCGTCCGAAATGTGGGAGCGCCGGTAACGATCATTGCTCCACTGGACCAGTTTCTCCTGTTCAGCGGCATACTGCCGCGACCACAGGTGCTGGTTGTCCGGGGTCGGCTGTCCTGACGGGTGTCTCATTGGCGTTGACTACTTTCTCGAAACGTCGGTAAGACATGCGTGCACGCGCTTGATGTCTCCACCGTGCCGTCGCCAACTGAGGCGTTGCTGAGAAAGTGTTCGGGACAGCCAAAGACTTTTCAGATCACTTGAGCGTCATTGTGGGCCGGTGGTCCGGATCCAGGTCAGGTGTGGCCGCCGTCGATCGCCGTTCCGTGAACCCCGGCTGAACTTCGGGCCTGATTCTGGTGTCGGGCTCGCGGGACGGGCCGTGCTGAGCCACCATCGACGGGTGCGTCCGACCCGACTGACCGCCGCCGGTGAAATCCCGGACACGGGCATCCCCGACACCTTGTCGACGACCATGACCATCGCCGAGCAGTACGACTGGCATCAGCAGTACCTGCGCCGGCACCGGGTATCGCGACGGAATTTCCTGCGTGGATCAGCAGCAGCTGCCGCGGTCGCGGCCCTGGGTCTGGCGCCGTTCGGGCGCCGCGCCTACGCGCAGGATGCGCCGCTGAGCGTCGCCAACCGTCGCGTCGGCTTCGGCAGCGACGCCGCCAACCAGCTCCGGCTGGCCGCGCAGCTGTCCCGAAATCCCGGCAGCACCAGGGTGTTCGTCGACCACGGTCCCACCGATCAGCTGGGCGCGACCATCGAAGCCGAGGTGCGCAACCTCGTCACGCAGATTCCCACCAGCGACCGCGGCGTGCTGGCGGCCGAGCAGTTCTACGCGCACGTTCCGGTCGACGGTCTGCCCGCCGGCACCGCGCATTTCTACCGGTGGCGCACCGAGGACGGCTTCGTCAGCGACGTGCGGTCGGCGAAGACGGCGATGCCCAGCGCGCGAAAGCTGTTGGCGCCGTTTCGGTTCACCATGATGGGCGACCAGGGCACCGACGAGACGCCGGCGCAGCCCGTCGGCCTGAAGCGCGGCGACTACGACGACAGTTACTACAAACCGGACAACGAGCCCGACGTTCCGCACACCGCCAACGTGTTCAACCAGATCGTCGCGTCCAACCCCGAATTCCACCTGCTGGCCGGAGATATCGCTTACGCCGATCCGTCGGGCGGCGGTAAGCCGCTGTCGTTCGTCGCATCGGGCGCCAAGGCCGCGCACGGCTTCGACAAGTACAACCCGTTCGTCTGGGACGTCTATCTGGGTTCCATCGAGGCCAGCGCGGCGAGCACGCCGTGGATGTTCGCGACCGGTAACCACGACATGGAGGCCTCGTACCCGAGCCACGGCTACGGCGGCCACCTGGCGCGCATGGACTTTCCGGACAACGGCCCGGCGGCCTGCCCGTCGGTCTATTCGTTCACGTACGGCAACGTGGCGGTGCTGTCGCTGGACGCCAACGACGTCAGTTTCGAAATCCGCTCCAACACCGGCTATTCGGACGGCAGTCAGAACTCCTGGGTCGAGCGCACCCTGTCCGGCTACCGCGCTGACCCAGATATCGATTTCATCATCTGCTTCTTCCACCACTGCGCCTACTCGACCACCGACTCACACGCCAGCGACGGTGGCGTGCGGGCGGCCTGGTGCGAGCTGTTCGACCGCTATTCGGTCGATCTCGTGCTGCAGGGACACAACCACGTCTACGAGCGCACCGACCCGATCCGTGGCGACCGCCCCACCAAGGTCGCCGGGGACAACTCGACCGTCGAGGCGGAGACCGACGGCACCGTCTACTACACCGTGGGCTGCGCCGGCCGGCCGCGATACGGCTTCCAGCCGGGTGAGCCCGAGAGCTACCGCGGTCACGAAGCCCCCGACACCTTCGTCCCGAACAGCTATGTCTGGACGTCCGACGGCAAGAAGAAAGCGGAGGCCGTCGGTTGGTCGCGGGTGCGTTTCCGCAACTACGCCTTCATTCGCGTGGACGTCCGGCCCGGGCAGCTGCTGAGCGAAATGGACGTGACCGCGGTCGACGAACACGGCCGGGAATTCGACAAAGTCACTTATCGCCGCAGGGTGCGCGCGTAACCCGTGCATCAGGCGGGTACGGCAGTCATGCCTGTCTTATGGTTAGCCGGTGGAAGGGACACCGTTCGGCCGGTACCGGCTGATTGAGCTGCTCGGTCGTGGCGGCATGGGTGAGGTCTGGAAGGCCTACGACACCACCATGAAGCGTGTCGTCGCGATGAAGGTGCTGCCTCCGACCTTCGCCGACGACGAGCAGTACCAGGTGCGGTTCCGCAGGGAGGCCCACGCCGCTGCCGGTCTGGACGAGCCGCATGTCGTGCCGATCCATGACTTCGGTGAGATCGACGACCGGCTGTTCGTGACGATGCGGCTGATCGACGGCAAGACCGTCCAGGAGCTGTTGGCCGACGGTCCGCTGGCACCCGATCGCGCCGTCTCGATTGTCGAGCAGATCGCCGCCGCGCTCGGTGCCGCGCACGGCGTCGGGCTGGTGCACCGCGACGTGAAACCCGCCAACATTCTGGTCACCCCAGACGATTTCGCGTACCTCATCGACTTCGGCATCGCCCGCGCCGCCGGCGAGACCAAGCTGACCCACACCGGCGCCACCATCGGCACCGTCGCTTACATGGCACCCGAGCGGTTCACCAGCGACCGGTGCGACGCGCGTTCCGACATCTATGCGCTGACGTGTGTGCTGCACGAATGCCTGGTCGGCGCCCCGCCGTTTCCGGGCGACAGCATGGAGCGGCAGATCACCAGCCACCTCTACTCGGATCCGCCACGGCCGTCGACGATGCGGCCGGGGATTTCGGCGTACATGGATCAGGTCATCGCCACCGGCATGGCGAAAGATCCCGAACTGCGTTATGCCACAACCAAAGATCTGGCCGGCGCCGCCCGTGCCGCATTGACCGGACCGGCACAGCCCGCTCAGCTCGGTCAGCCCGCCCCGCAGACACCGCCGCCGGCCTGGGCCGCCCCGTCGGTCCCCTACCCCTCGACCGGCCCCGAGTCCTATCCCGCGCACGCGCACACGCAGTACGCGACCCCGGCGCAGGCGCTGGGTGCCGGATCCGCGCAATGGTCGCCGCCCCAAATGACGAATAACCAACCGGCCCAATCATGGTGGCGCAATTCGGCGGTGGTGATCGTCGCGGCATTGGTCACGGTGGTCATCCTCGGAGGCGCCGGCATCGCCTACGTGATGTGGTCCGACAGCGGCTCGGACGATCAGCCCCAGGCGACGAATAACCCCAGCGCGCAACTGTTTCCGTCGAAGACCACCGGCACCGGCGGGACGGGTGGGTACCCGACCGGTGGCATGTCCACTCCCGCTTCCACCGCCGCGTCGACGCCGCCGGGACCGAGCCAGCTGCAGACCGCCGACGGCTTGACCGATCTGATCGGCACCGTCAAGGCGAAGTTCGGCGACACCATGGGATTCAAGCTCGTGGTCTACCCGGATTACGCGATCATGGATCGCGTCTCTCCCACGAACAAGCACGTCGACCAGAGCTTCATGTACCGCGGCGGCAGCTGGAACAAGTGGGGCTCGGACACCTCCACCAGTTCGTTCGATGTGTTGGCGGATCTGGGCGCCATCAACACCCAGGCCGTGGCGGCCACCATGGCCGGCGCTCCGCCGCAACTGGGTGCGGAGCCCGGTTCACAGATGTACCTCATCATCGAGGGCGAAGAGGGCGGCGGACTGGGCCTGGCGATCCACTCCACGGCGCCGGGAACCGGATACATGCAGGTCAACGCTGACGGAACCATCAAGCAGATCTACCCGCCGTAACAGGCCGCGCCCCGCTGCGTAGTAACGGAGCAATTGCTCTGTTACGGTGTGCCGGTGCCCCGGCCTCGTCTCTATGACCTCGACTCGGTGCTCGACGCCGCCGAATCGCTGGCCGTCGAGGCCGGGCCCGCCGGCGTCACCACCCGCTCGGTGGCCGCGGCGGCCGGCGTCTCCAACGGGGCGATCTATCACAACTTCGGTTCGCGAACCGAGCTCGTCGCCCGCACGTGGCTGCGGGCCGCCCGCCGATTCCTCGACGTGCAAACAGAATTGGTCGACGCCGCCCTCGCCGACAACGCCGCCGACCCCGTGGACGCCGTCGTCGCCGCCGCGCAAGCACCCGCGGTGTTCTACGAACGCCAGCGGCAGTCGGCCCAACTGGTGTGGCGGGTGCAGCGCGATCAATTGCTCGGCCCCGACCTGCCGGCGTCGCTCGCGGCCGAACTCAAAGCCCTCGACGGTCAGCTCATCGACCTCATGGTGCGGCTGTCGTCGCACCTGTGGGACCGCCGCGACGGCGCGGCGGTCGATGCCATCACGGTGTGCATCGTCGACCTACCCACCGCAATCATTCTGTCCCGCAACAGAATCAGCGACAGCTGGGCCCGTGATCGGCTGACCGCAGCGGTCCGTGCCGTCCTCGCCGATGAACCCACCCCAACCAGGAGGAAACAACCATGACCATCACCGTCAGCTACCAGGACAAGATCGCCGTCCTCAATCTCGGCGATGACGAGAACCGTTTCTCGCTCGGCTTTCTCGACGACATCAACGCCGCCATCGACGATCTCGTCGCGGGCGGCGCTCAGGGACTGGTCACCACCGGCGCCGGGAAGTTCTACTCCAACGGGCTGGATCTCGACTGGCTGATGGCGCACGGTGACCAGATGCAGTCGTACGTCGGGCGGGTCCACGCGCTCTTCGCCCGGGTTCTCACGCTGCCGATCCCGACGGCCGCCGCGGTCAACGGACACGCCTTCGGCGCCGGTGCCATGCTCGCGATGGCCCACGATTACCGGACCATGCGCTCGGACCGCGGGTTCTTCTGTTTCCCTGAGGTCGACATCCGGATTCCCTTCACCCCGGGCATGGCAGCACTGATCCAGGCCAAGCTGACTCCCCAGGCCGCGATCGCGTCGATGACCACGGGCCGGCGGTTCGGCGGTGACGACGCCGCCAAGTACGGACTGGTGGAGGTCGCCGCGGCCGAGGACGCGGTGGTGCCCGCCGCAGTGGAGCTCGTGATTCCGGTGGCGGGCAAGGATTCCCAGACCATGGCGGCCATCAAGGCGACGATGTTCGGCCCCGCGATCGCGGCGCTGCGGGCCGAGTAAAAGCTCGCTGCCGCCGCCTGATAGGCATAAGAGCGTGGGACAGAACGAGCGCAAGAAGATCGTCATGACCGACGACGAGATCGTCGAGTTCATCGATCGCAGCCGGACCGCGACCATGGCCACCGTCCTGGCTGATGGCCGGCCGCACCTGGTGGCCATGTGGTACGCCGTGCTCGATGGCGAAATCTGGTTCGAGACCAAGGCCAAGTCGCAGAAGGCGGTCAACCTGCGCCGGGACTCGACCATCACCGTGATGATCGAGGACGGCGACACCTACGGCACGCTGCGCGGAGTCTCGATCGACGGCACCGCAGAGATTGTCGAAGACCCGGACACCTGCCTGCGAGTCGGCATCAGCGTGTGGGAGCGGTACACCGGCCCCTACACCGACGAGATGCGCCCGTTCGTCGACCAGATGATGAACAACCGCGTTGCGGTCCGCGTCGTGCCGAGCCGGCTGCGCAGCTGGGATCACCGCAAGCTGGGCATGCCCGACATGCCGGTCAGCGGCTCGACCGCGCAATACCTCGGCCAGCAGTGATCTCGGCGCGCCCCGTATCACTCTCCGATACGGAGCGCGCCCAGACCACTCAAGCCGGGTCGACCAATGGCGCGTACTCGGGATGCTTGGCGATGTACCCGCTGACCATCGAGCATGCCGGGACGATGCGCAGCCCAGCGGTGCGGGTGGCGTCCAGTGCTTCGGCGACGAGGATCGTCGCCAGCCCGCGGCCGCCGTATTCGGGCTCAACTTCCGTGTGCGGGAAGATGCGTCGGCCATCACGGTCGAGGTAATCGATCAGCCCGACGGTCTTGCCGTCGACGGCGATGGTGAATCGTCCGGCTTCGGCGGTGACGGTGGTGGGTGCTCCGGTCTTGTCAGTGGTGCTCACAGTGGCCATGGAAGCCACGTTAACCCTCGTAAGTAATCCGCCGCCCGCGCTGCCGCCCCCTCAAACGGCAGCGTGGGCAGCGGGGTACTACGCGACTTCGAGGAAGATGCGGCGGTGACGGCGGACCGGGTAGCCGTTGGCTTCGGCCAGTGAACGCAGCTGCTTCAGCGCGAACGTCCGGCCACGACCCTCGTCGGCCGGGACGACGATGCCGGCCCAGAGGCCTTCGGCGCGGGGCAGTTCGACGGCGTCACGCGCGCAGGCCCAGCGGCGCGGGCACTGCCGGCAGAGGCTCTTGGCCTCTTCGCTGGCGATCGTCGTCCACTGCTCCGGGCTCCGGGTGCACTCGCCGAGCGGCAGGCCGTCCATGGCAATTGCGGTCATCGGAGTACTCCTTTGTTGTTGCGCTGCGACTGTTCCGTCGCGGTTGAGAAGAATCTATAGCACCAGACCGCAGTAACGCAACAGTTAAACCGTAGCGTTCGATAAATCTGCTGGTCAGCGACCCGCAAGCGCCCAGAAATCATGCGATTGGTCCGGAATAACATTGATGAAAGTCGCCCTGGGGAGGGGGTGTACGGTCTAACTGAAGCGTTTGGCGGCACACCGATACGGTTCAGTGACGGTCAACGCAATAGTTATGCGGGACGGAACGGGTTAAGCTGTACCGGACTGCCGACAGCGCTCCGGATTTCGTGTTGAGCGCGGGCCGCAAGGATGGGAGGTGACCTCGGTGCCGAACATCGATCCCGATGACGTCACCGAGTACATCGCCCTGCCTGCGGTCGATCCCGGAATGGAGCGCGCCGGGGCGGCCGCCGCCGCCCGTCGGCGCGAGCTCGACATCAGCCAGCGCAGTCTGGCGGCCGACGGCATCATCAACGCCGGAGCGCTGATCTCCTTCGAAAAAGGTCGCAGCTGGCCGCGGGAACGGACGCGCCTGCGCCTCGAAGAGGTGCTGCAGTGGCCACCCGGAACCATCGCCCGGATCCGCAGTGGCGAACCCGTCCCGACGCAGGCGCTGGTGGCACCCCAGGCCCAGACCGCACCCGCCCCGCCGTTGACCAACGCGGGCGAGGTTCCGCTGATCGCGCAGGCCGTCATCGCTGCGGTGAACACGTTGGGTGCCACCGCCGACGCCCTGCCGGCCATCGAGGACTCAGAGTTCACACCGTGGGTCACGCAGATCCTGTCCGACCTGCGGCAACTCGAAGCCGTCGCCGCCAGCGCCGCCCGGCTCGGGCCGGTATCGCCGCCGCTGATCAAGGCATTGGGGCTCGTGCGCGCGCGGATCGACGAGTTGACGTTGCTCGGCGCCAAAGCCCCCACCGCGACGCTGGGGCAGCGACTGTATGCGGCTCGCCGCGGTGCCAACCTGACCATCCAGGAGACCGCCCTCGCCGCCGGCGTGCCCGAGGCCGTCGTGGTCGGCGCCGAAGCCGAAGCGACGGTGTCCGACCAGGACAAACAGTTGGTCGAAAAGCTGCTCCTGCAGCTCGTCTAACTGCAGCGGGCGTCAGGAACGCTCGCGGTGCCGGTCGTCGCTCGTCGGGAAGTTCGCGGCGAGCAGGGCGGCGATCTCGATGAACTTGCGCCGCGTCGCCGGTGCCATTTCCCGGGTGCCGGCGATGACACCGCCCGGTCGTAGGTGCCCGTCGAACGGGACCTCGACGACAGCTTGTCCCTGCCCGGTGAACTGCTGGGCCAGGACCGAGCGGGTCCGCTTGTCGGCGTGCCCGTCAGAGTCGTTGAGTACCAACACAGTTCGCTGCAGCAGACCGTTGAGGCCATGTGCGGCCAGCCAGTCCAGCGTCTGCCCGGCCGCGCCGGCACCGTCGACCCACGGCGACGAAACCACGATGAGCGCGTCCAGATCCCGCAGCACCTCCTGGGTGACGGGGCTGTCCATCGTGGAGCTGCAGTCGATGATCGAGATGGTGAAATGGCGATCCAGCCGAGAAGCAGCCTCCCGGTAGACCGCGGGATCGAGCACCCGGCGGCGGGCCGGGCTCGCCTCACCGGCCAGCACGAACAACCCGGCGGCATTGCTGCCGACCCGGTTCCGGATATCGGCGAAACTCTCCAGGTGCTGGTCCGAAGCCAATTCCCAGTACGAGCTCAGGGCCTTGGGGTCGACGCGGCTGCCGAGCTTGCCGAACGCGGTGTCGGCGTCCACGGCCACCACCCGGTCCTCCTGCCGGAGCTCGGCAAACAGTGATCCGAGCGAGGCCGACACCGTGGTCTTACCGACGCCGCCCTTGCCCATGACGCCGACCTTGTAGTGGCCCGACAGTGCCGACCGGATCCGGTTGATCTGGTGGGCCTCCTGGATCTCATCGGGTGACGGACCGAGGTTCACCAGCCCGAACGTCGCCTTGAACAGCGTCTTGCGCCAGCCACGACCGGGTTCCGGCTTGCGTGCCCGAAGCAGGTCGTCGCGGCGGATGGCATCGGCGTACGACCCCGGTGGCGTGAACTGGCCTTGGGGACCGTGCGGCCAGGGCTGATGAGGATGCGGTCCCGGCTGCATCGGACCGGGCTGCATCGGACCAGGCTGCATCGGACCGGGCTGGATGGGGCCGGGCTGTGGTGGGTAGCCGGTCCGGCGCTGCAGCGGTTCGGTGTGCTGCATGCCGGTGTTGTTCGCGGCCGGATTCACGCGGGGCCAGGCCGGCGGTGTGTTCACGGGATGTCCGGCAAAAGCGCTCTCCGGGGGGTTGTGCTGCGGTTCGAAGTGGTCAGTCACCGAATACGCGCTTTCTCTCCTCGGTTCGCTCGACGCAGGTGCCAAGACGCAGATGCCATCCCAGTATCGACCACGTCGGCGCCAACGGTGGCATGGCTGTGCTCGATGCCTTCGTCGGCAATTCGGTCGGCGTCGCGGTCGGACCGGCCCAGGGACCGTCGAATTCATTGATTACCAATGTGTTTCGGCGCCCGGCGGAAGCCGCCGTCCTGTGCGTCGGACCACCGAATTGGTGCGGACCGGTCGCCAGACCCGCTGGTAGGCTCGATGCGGGTTGTGGGGAAGCGCTGTGGGGTGGTGTGGGGCCGCCCGCGCAGGTCAGATGCCGTGACTCGGGTAGGAGTTTGGCCATCGGCCTGCCGTCCGTGAGGTTGGCGTACGAAGATGGTCACGGAGGACAGCGATGCCCGGCGCCCAGCGCCGGGACAGGGGGTGGAGCCGAGATGCAGCGGGTGGACAAACGCACCAGGCGTGATGCCGGTTCGTCGGGGTCGGAGCGGTTGTCGTGACCGGCCCGTACACCGCGGCGAGCACAGCCTCGGGCGGTATCGACGACGTCATCGCCGTTGAGGTCACGATCGACGGCATGCTGGTCATCGCCGACAAGCTCGGTCTCATGGATTTCCCGACGAGCCTCGGCATCCGGCCGAACATCCCCCAACTGGACCTGCGCGACATCGTCTGGGAACAGGTCCGCCGCGACCTGACGGCGCAGGGCGTCCTCGACCTGTACGGGAACCCGCATCCGGAAGTGGCCGCGATGGTCGACACCCTGAGCCGCGCCGACCGCACCATCGAGGGCCGCTGGTGGCGCCGCGACGTCGGCGGGAAGATGCTGCGGTTCGTGGTCTGTCGCAAGGGTGAGCGGCATGTGGTCGCGGCCCGTGACGGCGAGATGCTGGTCGTGCAGCGGGTTGCCCCGCAGGTCGGCCTGGCCGGCATGGTCAACGCCGTGCTCGGCGCGGCCAACCCGGCCAACGTCGAGCCGCTGACCGCGTCATCGAGCCGTCTTGCCGATTCCCGCACGCCCGACCAGCTCACCCAGTTCGGCATCAGCCTGAGTTCGGCGCGAACCTATGCCGAACTCATCGGCAACCCCGACTCATGGGTGGAACTCACCGCCAACGAGCGGCACGAGGGTGGCACCTACAGCCAGGCCGATGTGGCCGCCGGTGTTCTCGACTCCCGGCTGGGCCGCATCGTGTCCCTGCCGCGGAAGGTCAGCGGCGAGTTGTACGGCAGCTTCCTGGCCGGCACCGACGAGAACCTGGAACGCGCCCTACAAGGGCTGCTGGAGTTCCTGCCTTCCCGGTCCTGGTTCGACACGCCCTCCGCGGGCGCCGCCGCCGACGACTATCAGGACTGACGTTGGCGGCCCACCAGGATGACGGGTTCGATGACGACGAACCGGGTGAGCATCCGGACGACGACTCGGACGACGATCTCGGCGGCGCTCTCGACTATCTCTACGCTGACGACGACGTGTTCACCGCCGCCGCTGTCGGCACCGAGGACGAGGCGTCGTCCAGCGATGACGAGCCCGTCCCGTTCGGGTACACGGTCGCGAACCCGCCGCAGACGGTGACCGTCACGGCCCTCATGGACGGCCGGATCCACCGGGTCCGACTTGCCCCGAGCGTCACCGCCATGACGGAAGCGGAACTGGCGGAAGAAGTTCTCGTGATCGCCGGCCTGGCCCGTCAGGACGGCAGGTCAGCGCAGTACGACGTCATGTACTCGGGACTCCGGGAACTGGGCCACGACCGCGCCGAGGCCAAAGATTTCCTGTCGCGCAATCTCGACCTGCCGTCGCCCGAAGACGCCGCCGTGACCCGCGCCCACATCTTTGCCACCAGATATTCAGGGGAAGTAGACGCACATGAGTGACCAACTCGCCGCCATGTTCAACAACGCCGTCGGCATGCTGGATACCGCGCCGGCGCGTTCGATGCAGCTGTTCACCGAGATCACCTCGGCCGACGAGACCGCGTGCGACGCGTGGATCGGGCGCATCCGGTGCGGCGACGCCGACCGGACGACGCTGTTTCGGGCCTGGTACTCGCGCGGCAACCTCGGCATGCTCGCCGGACAGGCTGAGGTGTCACTGGCGCAGGTGAATGCGCGGGTGCGGATCGGTGGCGAGCTCGGCGACATCACCTACCCGGTGAACTCGCCGCTGGCGCTCACGCTGGCGTTCGCGGTCAACGAGGCCGCCGAGGGAAATTACGCCGACGCACTGGAAGCCGTCGAGAGCGCCGCCATCGGTGGTTCCGAGCATCTGGTGGCGTGGGTCAAGGCCGTCATCTACACCGGCGGCCAGCGGTGGACCGACGTCATGGAGGTGCTGCGCGGTTCTGAGAGCTGGCCGGACGCCTTCCTGGCCGGCGCGGCGGGAGTGGCCCGAGGTGTCGCCGCGGCCAACCTCGGACTGTTCACCGAGGCGAAGGACAAGCTGACCGAGGCCAACGAGTCACCCGCAGGGACGGCGTGCGGCCGGCCGATCGCCTGGTACCTGGCCATGACCTTCCGGGATCAGGGCAACGAAGAGGGCGCCCGGCGCCTGCTCGAGTGGTTGCAGGCCAACTTCCCGGAGCCGAAAGTCACTGAGGCGCTTCGCGATCCAAACTACCGGCTGCAGACCACCACGACGGAAAAGATAGCGGCCCGCTCCGACAAGTGGGATCCGAACAGCGTCGTGGCCGACACCTCGGCGCGCGACAAGATGCTCAGCGATGCGCAGGCCGAACTCGACCGGCAGATCGGCCTGGCCAAGGTCAAAGAGCAGATCGAGACCTACCGCGCCGCAACGCAAATGGCGAAAATCCGGGCCGCGCGCGGCATGAAGGTCGCGCAGCAGTCCAAGCACATGATCTTCACCGGGCCGCCGGGAACCGGCAAGACCACCATCGCGCGCGTGGTCGCGAACATCCTGGCCGGCCTCGGCGTCATCTCCGAGCCCAAGCTGGTCGAGACGTCCCGTAAGGACTTCGTCGGTGAGTACCTGGGACACACGGCGGTGAAGACGTCGAAGGTCATCGATCGGGCTCTGGGTGGCGTGCTGTTCATCGATGAGGCGTACACGCTGATCCAGGACGGGCTGCAGGGCGGTGACGCCTTCGGTTCCGAGGCCATCGACACTCTGCTGGCCCGCATGGAGAACGACCGCGACCGGCTGGTCGTCATCATCGCCGGCTACAGCTCGGACATCGACCGGCTCCTTGAAGCGAACGACGGTCTGCGGTCCCGGTTCGCCACCCGCATCGAATTCGAGTCCTACTCCCCCGAAGAGATCGTCGAGATCGCGAAAGTCATTGCCAAAAGCAATGATTCGCTGATCAACGACGAGGCGGCCAAGCAAGTGCTGGAAGCGGCGACCACGTTGTACCAGCACGAGCTGAACGGCAAGCCGGCCATCGACATCGCGGGTAACGGCCGATACGCGCGCCAGCTGGTCGAGGCCGGTGAGCAGGCCCGCGACATGCGCCTGGCCCGTTCCATGGACATCGAGAGCCTGGGTGTCGAAGCGCTGAGCGAGATCACCGGCGACGACATGGCTTCCGCGATCGGCGGCGTGCACCGGCGACTGAACATCGGCGAATAACCGATGGCGGATTTCCGGCTCACCACCAAGGTTCAGGTCAGCGGCTGGCGCTTCCTGCTCCGTCGCGTCGAGCACGCCATCGTGCGGCGCGACACGCGGATGTTCGACGACCCGCTGCAGTTCTACAGCCGGTCGGTGTCGGCGGGCATCGTCGTCGCGGTGCTCGTCTGCCTCGGCGCGGCGATGATGGCGTACTTCAAACCACAGGGCAAGCGGGGCGAGGACACGCTCCTCGTCGATCGCAGCACGAACCAGCTGTACGTCGTCATGCCTGGGACCCAGCAGATCCGCCCCGTCTACAACCTGACCTCGGCCCGGCTGGTCCTCGGCCACACCGGTGAACCACAGGTCGTCAAACCTGCCGAACTCGCCAAGATGTCGAAGGGTCAACCGATCGGCATCCCCGGTGCGCCCTACGCAACAGCGGTGAACGGCACGGCCGGCACCTGGTCGGTGTGCGATACCGTCACCAAGCCCGAGAGCGTCACCCCGACCGTCGAGACCTCGGTGCTCGTCGAACCCGTCGTCCTGGGCGGCGGTGTCGGGCCCATCCGCCCGGATCAGGGTGTGCTGGTCAAGTACCAGGACAAGACCTGGCTGATCACCAAGGACGGGCGCCATTCGATCGACCTCGCCGATCGCGCCCTGACGTCCGCTGTGGGCATTCCGGTCGGCTCGAAATCGGCGCCCATCTCGTCCGGCCTGTTCAACGCGCTGCCGAACGTCGGCCCCTGGTCTCTGGCCCCGATTCCGGCCGCCGGGGCGCCCAACACCGTCGGCCTGCCGCCGAATCTGGTGAACGGCACGGTGTTCCAGACCGTCACGGACAACAGCAAGCAGCAGTACGTGGTGCTGCCGGACGGCGTCGCTAAGGTCAACGACACCACCGCGGCCGCGCTGCGGGCCACCAACTCGTACGGACTGATCTCGCCGCCGTCGGTGGAATCCAGCGTCGTCGCCAAAATCCCCGAGCAGACCTACACCTCGCCGCTGCCGGCGAAGCCCATGACGATGCTGCTGCCCCAGGACGACCCGACCGTGTGCTGGTCATGGCAGCGCGAAGCCGGTGACCAGGGCGCCAAGACCACGGTGATCGTCGGCCGGCATCTGCCGATCCCGGCCACCTCGATGGGCAACGGCATCAAGCAGATCAGCGGCGACGCCACCGTCTACATCGACGGCGGCCAGTACATCCGGCTGCAGTCCCCCGACCCGAGGTACGGCGAAGCCCAGTACTACGTCGACGCTCAGGGCGTCCGGTACGGGATCGCCAATGACGACACCGCCAAGGCCCTCGGCCTCACCGGGGCCAGCACGGCGCCGTGGCAGGTGGTCGGTCTGCTGATGGAGGGTCCGGTCCTGTCGAAGGAGGCGGCGCTGCTCGAACACGACACACTGCCGTCGGATCCCAAGCCGCGGAAGGTGGGGGGCGGCAACAACGAGGCCGCGGCTCCGTCGCATCCGGGAGGTGCGTCATGACGACCAAAAAGTTCACTCCGTCGATGAAGCGCGGTCCGCGCCTTACCCCGGGCGAGATCAACGTGACGCCGCCCGACGACCTGGGCATCGAGATCCCCGCGTCCGGTATGCAGAAGGCGATGCCGTACGTCATGGGCGGCGGCATGCTCGGAATGATCGCGATCATGATCTTCACCGGCGTTCGCCAGCTGTCGCCGTACATGCTGATGATGCCGCTGATGATGATCATGGGCACCGTCGGCTACATGGCCAGTGGTGGCGGCGGCGGCAAGAAGGTGCCCGAGATCAACGAGGACCGCAAGGAGTACCTGCGGTATCTGGCGGGCCTGCGGACGCGCGTGACGTCCTCGGCGGACGCCCAGGTGACGTTCTTCAGCTATCACGCGCCGCATCCCGAGGACCTGCTGTCGATCGTCGGCACACAGAGGCAGTGGTCGCGCAGTGTCAGCGGCAACAACGCCGACTTCTTCATGGGTGCCCGCATCGGCATCGGCGCACAGGCGGCGGTGGACCGGCTGCTCAAGCCGAATATCGGATCGGACCTCGCGGGCCCGATGGCCGCACCCCAGGCGCACCTGGAACCGGTCAGCCACATGTGGGTGACCAAGTTCCTGCGCACCCACGGCCTGGTGCACGACTGCCCGAAGCTGGTGATCCTCAAGAGCTACCCGACCATCGCGATCGGCGGTGATCCGGAAGGGTCGCGGGGTCTGCTCGCCGCCATGATCTGCCATCTGGCGGTCTTCCATCCGCCGGACCTGCTGCAGATCCGGGTCCTGATGGACGATCTCGACGATCCCGACTGGGCGTGGCTCAAGTGGCTGCCGCATGTGCAGAGCCAGACCGAGTTCGACGCCGCCGGACCCAAGCGCCTGGTGTTCACCAAGTCGGATGGGCTGGCCGACCTGACGGCGCGCGGCCCGCACAGCGCCGACGCGCCGCCGTCCGGGCCCTATGTGCTGGTGGTCGACCTGACCGGCGGCAAAGCCGGCTTCCCGGTCGACGGCCGCGCGGGCGTCACCGTCATCACCAAGGGCAACCACAAGT
>Ga0105239_10003675_pt1 | contig 18734 bp, 18 predicted proteins | sample KBSC44metaG_FD_92761 | JGI IMG/M metagenome (GOLD analysis project Ga0105239, IMG submission 92761) | Corn rhizosphere microbial communities from Kellogg Biological Station, Michigan, USA - KBS C4-4 metaG | ecosystem: Host-associated > Plants > Roots > Rhizosphere > Soil | place: Michigan, USA...
CGGTGCCATACAGTGCGGCATTAGGACCCCGAATGATTTCGATTCGATCGATATCTTGTAACGGGATGGGTAATTGATCCCAGGCCACGCCATCATCATGCGCGGAGTAAACGCTCCGGCCATCCACCAGTACTTGTAAATTGGCGGCAAAGGATTGGGGGAAGCCGCGCACGGAAACAATTCCGCGATTTCCATCTGCGGAGCGGCCATCTAAGACATCCATGCCCACGCGAAAACGCATTAAGTCCCAAAGCGTCGTAGCGCCCGACGCTTTAATTTCTTCTTTTGTGATGATATCCACGGCCATGGGGATTTCATTAATCGTCTGTGCACGGCGCGAGGCAGTGGTCACCTTGGCTTCTTCCTGAAAAAACTCAAAAGCATCACCGCCATCGCTTTGTGCGTGCCCCGGCTGCGACTGCAGCAAAAGGACGCTGATGAATAGGCCTAATTTTTGAACTACATGTGCCATGTAACACCCGCCATGAATTGGCGATCTTGGGCGGGTAAAGGAGCATGTCCGCCGTAAAAGGGCTGCAGCAAGACGTACGAGGTATCAAAGAGATTATGCACCGCAAAATTGAGATCCAAGCCCGGCACCAGATCATGCGCAATAAGGTTAAAGTTGACCAACGTCACACCGGTATAGTCGATGGTATCTTGGGTTCCCGCGTTGGCCGATTCCGCTGACTGTCCCGCGCGATGGGAGAGATAAGTAAGACTTGGAGCATATTCCATTTTTCCGCGTCGATAATAGGAGCCTAAATTCACAATAAAGGGAGCAATCCCCAAGAATTGTTTATTCGAGGCCGTCCGGAAATCCGACGAGGTATGCGGCCCCGGCGTAGCATAAGAAGCGTTCACAAATCCGCCCCAATGCGCATAGGCGAGTTTAAATTCCGCCTCTGCCCCTTCCGATTGATTTTCCCCCGCATTCACAAATGAATTGGTCTGTCCCACGTACACAATGGGCTCATTAATATCGATAAAAAATAAGTTTGTTTTAACGCTGAGATGCGGTGTGAATTTGTAGCCCAATTCCATTTCCGTCGTATTGGCGATTTCTGGCGTTATTCCTCCGGAAAAGGCCCCCCGCAAATAGGCTTCCCATAAGAGAGGAATTCGATAAGCGCGCCCATAAAGAAGTTTGGCGTTAAAAGCATCACGTTCATACGTCAGGCCGGCGCGTGGCGCTAAGGCTGAGCCAAATTCTGTACTTTCATAGCGTCCGCCGGCCGTCAATCCAAAACCATTCCACTTCTGAATATATTGGAGCAGTGCAAAGCGTGAGTCTTTTTGCACGCTGGTGGCAATATCATTCGGATCGGCGCTTAGCTGGACGCCCGGTGTTCCATCACTCTCAATATTTTCAATGCGGTCACGAATGAGCCCGCCACCAAAAGTTAAACGACTATTCAGTGGTGTTTCATAAGTCGCCAGGAGTTGGCTTTCATAATGCCATAGGGTGCTGCCAGGCCCTTCGAAACTGCCAATAATAGAGCTGGGGAGAAGCGCTGTTGTTTCCGTATTCCCACGATTGAATTCCACCATCGGTTCAATTGTGAAATGATCAAAAAGCATGGCGTGATATTTCAAGTTGAGCGTATCAGCGGCATTATTTTGTCGCTCGGCATTGACTCCATTCACGGGAGGAATCAAGGGACCAAACCCATCTTGCCCCATATAAGTGAAGGATGTCCGGTTATACCGTAGCGTGAGATTTTTCACGCTAGTTTCCGTAATCACATGCTGCCATTGGCGGAAAGACGTGTCTTCATTGAGCTTTAATCGGTTCCCTGAAAAATCGACGTACTCCCTGGTAGATAAGGGTTCTATGCCATAGCCCACATGGATGGCGACTTTCATGTTTTCGGTGGTTTGGCCAACACTGATATTACCGTGTCGAGAAAATCCCCCTCTGCCCGTATCGCCCACATCGCCCGACAAGCGCAACCCATGAATATTTTCAGGCTGCCGAGTAATTACATTGATGGTCGTCAGCTCGGCAAATCCGCCATAGAGCGCGCTTCCCGGACCGCGAATAATTTCAATTTTGTCGATGATCGAGGCAGGAACGGTGCCCATAAAATTACTATTGCCAAAGGCATAATCGTTGAGGGTAAGACCATTGATCATGATCAGGGCCTTGGCTTCCACAGCCCATATCCCACGCACGGCTAGCCCAACGACACTGAACACATCGGCGCCAAAATCGAGACCCGGCACATGGCGCAACACATCGGACAAGTCGCGATCGCCGTAGGCTTCAATCTCTTGGCGGGTAATCACCGATACAATGGAAGGCGCTTCTTCCGGCGTTTGCTCATGTTGTGTCGCAACGACGACCTTAGCTTCTTCTTGAAAAAACTGAAAAGCGTCGTTTTCTTCCGCGTAAGCCGAAAGCAATGGATTAAACAACAGGATCATGGCCAGTAGTAGACGCCACATCGTTATGTTCATTTTTTCTCCCAAGGGGCATCTGTACGTCGATCCCACATCACTAAACTTTTCCCCTCATGCGGCTGGGATTTAACGAATCGTTTCAACTCGCTAACGATTTCAACCAATCGCGCATAATGCACTAGACGCCGCGTGGCGCTGGAGATAATAGCCGCCGATAATGACAATAACGGGAATTTATGCTCCTCGCCCTGACGGTTCTTTGTCTGAATAAATCCGCGCTCTAAATCTTGAGCGTTATAAAAGCGTGTCCGTTCGGCATCAAATTGCTGAGCGATTTGCGTCATCAATGCGTGCATCGGCGCGATAGCGGATAAGAAGATAAAATCGTCCCCGCCGATGTGGCCGGCAAAGGCGTTTGCCGTGGGCTCACTTTTTGCGGCGTTGACCAATAAAGTGGCAAGACTTTTGATCACTTTATCGCCGGATTCATAGCCGTACACATCGTTGTAAGCCTTGAAGTGATCAATATCGATATAGGCGAAGGCAAAGGCTTCAGTGCGGGACATCCGCGACCAGGCTTCCTCCTCAATAACTAGACTTCCTGGTAAATGCGTCAGAGAATGACTGGCCAGATCCCAGCGCCGACGACTCAAGACGTTTTCCATGCGTGCTTTTACTTCTTCAAGGTTAAAGGGCTTACCGATATAATCGTCCACACCCACTCGTAAACCGCGCAAACGGTCTTCCAACGTGTTGTAAGCGCTTAACAAAATGATCGGCAGGGACCGCGCCATAAAATCGGCACGAATTTTTTGACAAAATATTAAGCCATCCATCACAGGCATCTTCATATCGATTAACACTAAGTCCGGGAGAGAAAGGGACGTCGAATCCAACGCCTCTTGACCATTGAATGCGCCAACCACGTCGTAGCCTTCTTTAATTAAATAGCGGGAAAGTAACTCTATATTTGATTCTTCATCATCGACGATAAGTACGCGTTTCTTGCGTGTGATTTTTAGATCTGAATTCGCGGTCGATGCAGGCCCGGGAAACGTCGATATAGATTGATTTTCCATGGCGTTATGTGTGACTGTAAAAGAAGAATAGAAGACGCACAAGGAAAGCAATAGTTAAGAAGATGTTAATGAATCGTTAACAAAAGGCTTCCTTTATTAATAAGGTCGCACTTTTTTTGTAAAGAAAAAAATATTTCGTTGTGAATTGAAACAATGTTGCATAGACTAACGCGTAATGGAATATAGCGATCTCATTCTCGCTGCTATTGTCGATGGTATAGATGAAGGACTGATTGTGGCCGACAGTCAGGGAAAGTTTCTCGCGTTCAATCCAGCAGCCAAGTGTATTTTTGGTGGTGAAAAAATCAGCGAGGGATTGTCAGCATGGACGGAAACATTGCATATCTTTCATTCCGACGGTATTACACCTTACTCCAAAGAAGATTTTCCACTCCTTAAAGCATTACGCGGTGTAGCCACTGACGGCGTAGAACTCTACATGACGACCGCGCATCTGGAACAGGGATTAACGATCCGCGTTAATGGCCAACCAATTAAAGACAAAAATGGCGTCGTACGAGCCGGCCTCATTGTTTTCCAAGACGTCACAAAATCTAAGGCCAGCGAACAGGAATTGCAGCGTTCCAAAGAGGCCGCTTTAGAATCGGCGCGCTTCAAATCCGAATTCATGGCCAATATGAGTCATGAAATTCGCACCCCGATGAATGCCATTATTGGAATGTCTGCACTTCTCATGGAAACGGCATTAGCAAATCAACAACAGGAATATGCCAACATGATTCACACCGCCGGAGAAAGCTTGCTGCAAGTCATTAATGACATTCTTGATTTTTCAAAAATCGAAGCCGGAAAGTTTGTGCTCGAGAATATTAAGGTGGATGTGCACGACATTATCCGCGGTGTCACCCACATGTTGGCTGAACGCGCCCAAGCTAAAGGCTTGAAGATTTCTACGATCGTCGATCGCGACGTCCCCGGATTTGTTATTGGCGATCCTTATCGTTTACGGCAAATCCTGACAAATCTGGCTGACAATGCCGTGAAATTTACAGACCATGGAGAGGTCCTCTTAAAGATTGCTCTTCAGCGCGCCGCGCATGGCCATGTTCTCTTATATTTTAGCGTTACAGATACCGGCATAGGAATTCCTGAAGATGTTCAACAACGTCTTTTTGGCGCTTTCGCACAAGCCGATAGTTCAACCACACGCCGATTCGGCGGTGCGGGGTTGGGCCTGGCGCTCTCCAAACGTCTGGTGGAACTGATGGGTGGCGAGATCGGCGTGAAAAGTAGCCCGGACAAGGGATCTGAATTCTGGTTCACGATTCCTTTTAAAGAACAAGCGCCTAAAGTTCCCGTGGGGCCAAAAAAAGAAACCGCGCCACCGATTCATGAATTGTCCAATGCGCGTTTATTACTGGCGGAAGACAATGTCGTCAATCAGCAAGTGGCGCTCTTTCAACTTAAAAAACTTGGTTATAAAGCCGATATCGCCGTGACAGGACGCCACGCCATCGATGCCCACAAACAACGTCCCTACGACCTTATTCTGATGGATTGCCAGATGCCCGAAATGGACGGTTATGCAGCCACGACTGAAATTCGTCGTCTAGAAGGCCAAAATCATCATACGCCGATCATTGCTATTACCGCCAATGCGTTAGAGGGCGACCGAGAAAAATGCCTGGCCTCCGGCATGGATGACTACATCAGTAAACCGATTCATGTGCCGGATCTGAAAGCAGCTCTCGAACGGTGGCTAAAACAAGTGGCGGACGCTCCGATAAACATGGATCACTTACGCATGATGACCGATCATGACGAGCCAGGAATGCGTCGTCTAATGGACATCTATCTTCATGAAACAGCGCATGAACTCGACCTGATCGATGCGGCGCTAGAGGCAAAAAACGTCGCCGACGTGCATCGTTTGTCCCATGGGGCAGCGGGCGGCAGCGAAACGTATGGAATCTCCCCTCTCGCAAAGATTTTTCGCCACATGGAAGCCTTAGGCAAACAAGGACACCTCACCGAGATACCAGAATTAATGATCCAAGCTCGCGCGGGATTGAAAGCCGTGCAAGCTTTTTGGGACGCTTACATTCGTTAACATTTTGTCTCCTTGATTCTCCTGCTTAAGGGATAAACGCTTACGTAGTCATGATGATCCCTTCATCAAATAAAGCCGTTATTGATCTTAGCGATTTAGCGGAAATGCGGGCCATGGATGTGGCGCTTCTCAATTCAATCATTGATCAATATCTTTTAGATATCCCACCCCATTTGGCCGTTTTACAGAAAGCGGTCTTACAAAAAGAGTTGGAGCTCATCCGTCAAGAAGCTCACTTTTTCCGTGGATCAAGCGCTAATTTCAGAGCCGCCGCCTTTATCGACATTTGCGCAAAAATTGAAACTCAAGCGCGCGCCGGCCATTTTGAAGGCCTCGAGTTTTTAATGGAACAGTTTATGGAAGCGCTAAAAAAAGTTCAGCATGCGCTCGTGGCTGCGAAAGAACCGACCGCTTAATGGAGATCAGGCGATGAGCAAAAAAGCCGTTATTTGCGACGACGACAAAACAACGGTCATGATTTTGAAACACCTGCTGAGTACGCTAGGGTTTGCAGTTTCTGTGGCACACCAAGGCAAAGAAGGCTTGGCATTAATCGAAACCATAAAACCGGATCTGCTCATTTTGGATCTGGATATGCCCATTAAAAATGGCATGAGTGTTCTTGAGGATTTATTGGCAAAGGGCGTTTCTGGAATCTACACGATCGTCATGTCCTCCCATGAAAATGCGCAGGCCCATGCGCAAGTCAAGTTACTGGGCGCGCAAGAAGTAATTGTCAAACCTTTTACTCCGGCCACATTAGTCAGCCATATAAAAGAGCTTTTAAAAGAAGGCCGTCTGAATGGACAATAAAGCCGCTTTCATTCCGCGCACCGCCGGGTTAAGCGATATTCTTTTGCGCATGGGCATTCTCACCTCCGAACAATGCGAAAGCGTTATTAAAGAATGCGATCCGACGCAGAAGAATTTTGGTCAAGTCGCCGTCGCTTTGGGATTTACGACCGAAGAAAAAATTCAAAAGGCCGTCAGTATTCGTCTCGGTATTCCTTATTTTCCTAGTTTTGAAGGCATGATCGATCCTTCCGTCAAACAATTAGTGCCCGAGGCCATGGCGCGCAAGCATCTCATTGTTCCGCTGATTCGTAACGAAGACGCATTGACGATCGGTATGGTCAATCCCGTCGATGTGATCGCGATAGATGAACTCTCACATCATACGGGATTAAAAATGATGCCCGTGATGACATCACTGGCAACGCTTTTGAACGCGATTGTGGACGTCTATGGAAAAACACTCACAACAAAACCGCTGGAGGATCTCGCTAGCACCCCTGCCTCTGTCGCTGCCAATCTAACACAAGCCGAAGACGGCTCGGTCATTGAGATGGTGAATGGTTTTTTACAAGAAGGGATGAAGCGCGGCGCCAGCGATATTCATTTAGAAGTTGGCGAAAAAATAGCACGTGTACGATTTCGTGTTGATGGACTTTTACAGGACGGAAAAACTTATGACAAAGACATCCATGCGGGTTTAGTCGCCCGTATAAAAATTCTGTCGCGTCTAGACTTGACGGAAACCCGTTTACCTCAAGACGGGCATCTGCGTTTTGAGTACAAAGGCGTGCCTATTGATGTGCGCATCTCCACCGTTCCCAGTGTCCATGGCGAAAAAGCCGTGCTGCGCTTATTGGATTCCACCAAATCTTTACGCCCTTTGTCGGAATTAAATTTTTCTCCGTCAATCTTAAAAGCATTCTCTGCTATTATCCGCCGCTCCAATCGCATCATTTTGGTCACGGGGCCCACCGGGAGCGGAAAAACAAGCACACTCTATGCCGCTTTATCGGAGTTAAATGAGCCCACCTGCAATATTATTACGCTCGAAGATCCCGTGGAGTATCGTCTAGAACGCATCACACAAATTGAGGCCCTGCCTAAAATCGGTTTGACGTTTGCCACTGGTTTGCGCGCCATTCTTCGTCAGGATCCGAATGTCATTTTAGTGGGTGAAATTCGAGATGCGGAAACGGCCGAAATTGCCATCCAAGCGGCCATTACGGGTCACCGCGTATTCAGCACGCTGCATACGCCCAATGCGGTCACGGCCGTACATCGACTTATTATGATGCGCGTCGAACCGTTTCTGATTGCCGCGGCATTAGGGGGCGTGATGGCTCAGCGTTTGGCCAGACGGCTTTGTCCCGCCTGCAAACGTCCGCATGTGTTCACCGAAGCCGAAAAGGATGCTTTTGGCGCGCGACTGCACACAGACAAAACATTTTTTGAACCGGTGGGATGCAAAGAATGTTTTAACAACGGCTATGATGGCCGCTTCGCCGTCCATGAATGGCTACCCGTCACGCGCGGTATAAAGGATTTGATCCTGCGTCGCGCGTCCGTCGATGAAATCACCGATTTAGCAAAAAAAGAAGGCCTCATTACGCTTCAAGAGGATGCCTTTTCCAAAGCGGAAGAAGGACTCACTTCCTTAATGGAAGTCATGCGCATCACCGAACAAGAGGTTGAAGGTTAAGTGTGACGGTTTTTCTCTACAAAGCGGTGGATTCCCAAGGGAACGTCGTGAAAGGCACCGCCGATGCCCCGACCCACGAATCCCTTTCAGAAATTTTAAAAAAACGCGGACTTTTCCTTATGGAAAGTCAACTCGAAAGAATAACGCCGCGCGCATCCACAGCAAAAAACAATCTCGTTCAAAAGGCGCAGAACAAATTTCAAGCAACTTACTGGAAGCTGCCATTTTCTGGCCGGGAAAAAGCGCCGCTGGATGCCGTATCCATTTTCTCCACCCAATTCGCGATCATGCTAAAGACCGGTCTGCCGATTGCCGATGCCATGCATTCTCTCGGACGGCAGCAGGCAAATCCCTATTTTAAATCGGTGGTTTTAGATGTCACCGACAAAGTCCAGAGCGGCCAATCCATCTCCAGCGCCATGATGCCGTATTCGAATGTTTTTGATCATGTGTATGTTAGTCTTGTCACCGCCGGGGAAACCAGCGGCAACATGCCCTTAATGCTTGAACGCATTAGCAGTTACGTCAATTTTCAGCGCGAGTTAAAAGCAAAGGTCCGCTCGGCGCTTCTTTACCCCACCATGATTTTATTGACCTCCTGCGCGGTCGTCAGTTTTTTAGTTGTATTTATCCTTCCCACGTTTGCCGCGATGTTCAAAGAGATGTCGATGGCATTGCCATGGCCTACACGCTTTCTTTTGGGAGTAAGCACGCATCTTCGGCATTGGTGGTTTATGTATACCGTGGTAGCCGCCGGGATATGGATTTATTTATACCGTTGGATTTCTGATCCCACCCATTTTAAGCCGATTCATACAATACAGCTAGATCTTCCGGTCATTGGATCGTTGATGCGCAACATTGTCATGACCCGCGTCTTACGTACGCTCGGCGCATTAGTCTCTAGCGGTGTACCCATTCTTCACTCGCTAGAATTGGCCGGTGAATCCGCTGATAATTTGGTCTTCCATGACATTCTCCAACGCGTGCATCAAAATGCCAGCGAGGGCAAAGGGCTTTCCGTCGGACTTTTCAATAATCCATATATCCCAGAACAAGTAGCGCAAATGATTGAGAATGGCGAAAAAACCGGAACCCTTCCGGATGTGTTAAATAAGATTTCTGAGTTTTATGAAAAGGAAACAGACACCGCCCTTAGAAACGTATTCGCGGTTATTGAACCCGTTTTTGTCATTGTCTTAGGCAGCGTCATTGCCGGTATTGCCATATCCATTCTGCTGCCGATCTTTCAAATGAACAACATAAATTTCGGATGAAGAAAAAAAATGGTTTTCTTCTTTTTGAAGCATCCATCACCTATTTGATTTTAGCCTTAGGGGTTGTGGCTTTAGCCCCCCTTTTTACCTTGAGCGTCCGCACCAATCAAAAAAATCAATATGTCAAAGTATGCACTCAACTATCTCAAGAACTGATGGAAGAAATTTTGCTGCATCGTTGGGACGAGAAGACGCCGGTCCCGGCTGTCCATATTACTACCGGCAGCACGCTGGGGATTGATACAGGCGAAACAGCCGGCGACAAACGCACCTTTGATGATATTGATGATTTTGATAACTGGTCAGAAATCGGCGCGCGCGATCCGATGATGAACGCGCTAAACGATTTTGCTAACTATAACCGGCAAGTGGATGTTTTTTATGTGAATGCCAGCAATACTCAGGTCACCGGCCCCACGGATTTCAAAGAGATTCACGTATGTACCACCTATCTGAAGATGTCCCCCGTATGTTTAGATACCCTCGTTACCAATCGTTAAAGAGGGGTTTTACCCTCATCGAAACACTCATGGGAATGGTGAGTTGCATTATTATCGTGACCGTCTTAGTTTCGCTTTTCCAAGCGGGCATGAAAACTTTTATTTATACATGGCGTCAAACATCCGTATTTACGAATGTGCGTAAAATGTACGAGGGCGATGGACCCGCGGAAGGATTTCTGTGGAGCTCTCGTAGCGCCACATCTCTACGAGATTTATCGACATCAGCGTTGAATTTGAATGCCGCGGATGGTTCGCAACCGACCTTTACACTGAGCCAAGGAAATCTTACTCGGACGCTTTTAGGGAAAACCACTATCTTGGGCACAAATGTGACCACGTTTACCCCAACGTATTACAACCTGGATGCCTTAGGCCACATCATGATCTCGACGAGCACCGATGTCGCCAACTTTGCCGCTATGTATATTCAGACCCAGGTCCCAGCTAAAAAAACGTTCTCATTTTACTCGGGCGGACGTCTGAGGAACCACTCCTAAATGTCTCGTCAACGACGCGGCGAGCAAGGATTTTCGTTGGTCTTAAGCCTCATTATTTTAACGGTGCTTAGCGTTCTAATGGTGGCCACCTATCAGTCTGCCAATGCCTTCATATATGAGACGGTGTATCGTCAACACTTAGCGCAATCTCATGCGATCGCGGAAGCCGGCATCGAAGACGCGCTCTATCAACTTTATTTATCGCCAAGCTGGACGACGGGATTTACTCAGAAAGCTTTCAGTGATGGTAGCTATACGGTGACTATTGCCGGAGGCGCTTCCCCTGTTATTACTTCAACAGGGTATTCCGCCTCAATCATGCGTCTGGGCGCCGCACGTACTCAAATTCAAGCGACTACTCAATTCACTAAAAGCACAACCACGCTGTGCGGGACTTACTCGGGCGCTACGGCAACAATTAATGGGACCGCGGACGCCTACGATTCGGCGATAAGCACCGCACCCACGACCTTTGGTCTTGGAGGCCATTTGTGTTCGAACACGAGTGTTGTCATTCTCGATCAAGCGAAAGTCACGGTTAATATGGATGTCGATTACTATAGTGGAACGGCGCCAAAAGCCTCGGACATCGGCGGTATTGTTGTCAAATCCACTTTTACACGCACGTTGCCGCTGCATGATGGCACGGCTTACGCGACGACTAATGATAATGGGAAATTGCCGATCGCTTACTATACGGCCGGAACAAAGACCTTGTCGATTCCTACCAATATTGCGGTGACGATGACGGCGGGAAACTATTATTTAAATGTCCTCACGATTAACGGGAATTTACGAATCGATCCCACTTCCGGTCCAGTCACCATCTACATGAATGGAAACTTTACGCTTTCAACCCTTACGGGATCCGGCAACGGAGAAATTACCAATCTTTCCGGGATTCCTTCTAAATTTATGTTTTATCCGCAAGGAACCCGCACGATCACCTTAAAATCTAAAGCTCCCCTCTATGCCATTGTTGATGGTCGATCGAGTACATTAAGCATTTCTCAAACAATTTACGGAAATTTAATCGGCAGTGCCGTGACCATAAACAGTGGATACAACTTTCATTTTGATATGCAAGCCGCCACCACAGCCGCTCCTGCGCATGCGGGTTGGGTGCTGTCATCCTGGTCAGAAAATAAATAACAAAGCCTCTCTTCGTCTTTAATTTTTATAGCATCTGGGGAACGTGACTTCCACCAAAGTGTCCGACGATAAACAACGCTGGCTTTTCCCCCTCTTAGTCGCAGGAATAACGTGTCTTGTTTTTTTCCCGTCGCTGCACAATCAATTCATTAATTGGGACGATGAACGCAATTTAACAGGCAATCTTTTATTCCGCGGATTTTCCTTCACCCATCTGCGATGGATGTTTTCGACATTTCTGGGCGGACCCTATATGCCACTCACCTGGCTCAGCTTTGCCTGCGATTACGCCTTATGGGGAATGAATCCGGTCGGTTATCACCTGACCAATCTTTTATTACATCTGCTAAACGGATGCCTGTTTTACCACTTGGCCTTGCGTTTATTTCTTTTCGCCAAAGCTGAATCCTCTGTGCAAGAGCATCGTTTATACGCTTGTCTTGCGGCGCTTGCTTTCACGATCCATCCGCTGAGAGTGGAGTCTGTCGCCTGGGCGACAGAGCGCAAGGATGTCCTATCGGGATTTTTCTATCTGCTGGCCTTGCACGGCTATTTGCGTTATATCCAGGCCACTATAGATCCTGCCGCACGCCGGAAGTTAAAAGTGGGAACCCTATGTCTTTTCGCCTGTTCGCTTTTGGCTAAGGCCAGCACCATGACGTTTCCCGCAGTGCTTTTGCTTTTGGATTTTTATCCGTTGCGCCGTGACAAAACTCAATCGTGGCGGCTGTTGCTCATCGATAAAATTCCTTTTTTTGCATTGGCTGCAGGCGCTGCGCTGCTTGCGGCTCATGGCCAAGCCGCAGCAGGACTCGCGGCGGACCTTACACAAGTTCACATCGACCAACGTATCGGCCTGGCTTGTTATGGCGCGCTCTTTTATTTAAAAAAAATGATTTGGCCTCTTCCCCTGATTCCGATTTATACTGCGCCGCAGAATGTTTCTTTTTCTAATCCTTTATTTCTGGGTAGCGTTCTTTGCGTTATAACGCTATCGATCTTTCTAACGATGAAGCGCAGGTCATGGCCAGCCTTAACGGCCTGCTGGTTTTATTACCTGATGGTGCTGTCTCCGATGTCCGGTCTTTTTCAAAGCGGCAGCCAACTGGCTGCCGATCGCTACACCTATCTTTCGTGCATGGCCTGGCCGTTACTCCTGTGGGGCGCGAAGCGTGTCATGAGGTTTATTATCGTCGGAGTTTTAGGCGTCTGGGGTCTTCTGACGTGGAATCAGACCAAACGCTGGCATGATGCGACGACGTTATGGTCCTATGTCGCGGCCCAAGACCCTTCCAATGGGTTTGCCTATTACAACTTAGGCGATGTGTATCAGAAGGAAAATCGTTTAGAGGAAGCGACTGTCATGCTGAAGCAAGCGTTAGATTTAGACCCCGACCCGGCGGTGTATTACAAGTTAGGGATGATTGCACAAACGCAACACAAAACGGAGAATGCCATCTCCTATTTTCGTCAAACGATTCTTCTAAAACCTTCTCATGCCGATGCGCAAAACAGCTTGGCCACAACCTTAGCCGCAGAAGGACATACCGATGAAGCGATTACCGTGTATCAGAACGCCATACAAACCCTTCCCCGAGCCGGGGCGCTGCGTAACAACTTAGGCGCGCTTTATCTCAACATCCACAAGACCGCCTTGGCGATTGAACAATTTCAGGCCGCCGTCTATCTCGATCCATTCAATACGTCCTTTCAGCAAAATTTAGAAGCCGCGCAAGCTCGGCAAACAATAACGGAAACGATAGATAAACTCAAAACAGCCTTAAACCATCATCCCGACGATATCGGAATGAAGAATCAGCTGGGTGTCTTATACCTCAATTTACAAGACGGTAAAAACGCAGAACTTTATTTTCGCGCCGTGCTGGAGAAATCACCAACATCAGGCGAAGCTTACAACAATGTAGGCGTCGCGTTAATGATGCAGCGGCGAACAAAAGAAGGGTTGGCGCTATTTAAAAAAGCCGTAGCCTTAGATCCGCAATCCGAACAATTCCGAAAAAACAGGGATTCGGCTTTAAAGGAACCCGCCATACGTAAAAAATAAATGGCGCCCCCTTTGACAAGGACGCCATTCAACATGAATGCTAGTTACAACCGCGCAGCAAACTAATCAAAATAATAATCGGCAATGGCACACCGATCAACCATAAGAGCACATCCGCGCCAATGCCACCTTTTTTATTGTTTTTAAGTTTCATAAATTTTCCCCTTTAGCGTGATTGTGTAGCTTGCACATCGTTCACTTGATTTTGCAGTTTGCGATCATTAGCGCCCGCCACATACCAATGCAATAGATTCAGCGATAACGAGAGCAATAGCACAATTTCCACCACGCGTAGGCGAAGATGTAAATTTTTAGGACTTAGATTTTTTCCTTTTTCCGCTTCGACAACTTGTTTAGCTTCGCTCATAAGAGCCCCCTTTAAAAAACTAATTACTAGTTACAAGGGATAGGACAAGGAACTTCTGCGCGGGTTACATTCGACCGAGGATGAGCGCGGCGTTGGAACCGCCGAAGCCGAAGGAATGGGTGAGCACATGGCGAAGTGTGGCGGATTGACCGGAGGTGGAAACAAAATTTAAATCGCATTCGGGGTCGGGATGTTGTCGATTGAGCGTGGCCGGTAAAAATTGATTTTCTAAACTCAACACACTGATCGCCATTTCCATGGCGCCGGATGCTCCTAAGGCGTGGCCATGCATCGCCTTCGTCGCACTCACAGGAATTTTTCTTGCTGCCAACTCACCCAACGCCTGTTTAAGCGCCAGCGTTTCTGTCTTGTCATTTAACGGCGTGGAACTGCCATGGGCGTTAATGCTATCCAAATTCGCGGCGTTGAGCTTGGCTTCTTTCAACGCCATGGCGACCGCGCGCGCGGCCTGTTTTCCGTCGGGACGTGGGATCGTCATATGATGCGCGTCGCTGGTAGCGCCATATCCCAAAATTTCCGCATAGATAGGGGCCGCGCGCTTTAGCGCATGCGTGCGTTCTTCCAAAACCATAATCGCGGCGCCTTCAGCCATTACAAACCCATCGCGCGTGCGGTCAAAGGGCCGGCAAGCGGTTTGCGGAGTTTCATTACGCGTGGACATGGCGCCAATCAAATCGAAGGCGCCAAAACATAAAGGATAGAGCGGAGCCTCCGCGCCGCCGGCCAGCATCACATCCACATCTCCGCGTTGAATGAGACGAAATGCCTCGCCTACCGAAAGTGTGCCCGAAGCGCAGCTATTGGCATTTGAAAGCGCGGGCCCGCACAATCCAAAATGAATGGAAACATTCGCGGCGCCAGCGCCGCTAAATACCGACATAGCAATCAATTTATCGACAGCAGAAAATCCCTTTTGCACTAAACGCGTGTGTTCTTCTTCGGCATTACCGACTCCGCCTAAGGCCGAACCGATATACACACCCATCGTATTTTCCTGAGCGGTCTCTAACGCGAGGCGACTATCTTTCAACGCCATTCCCGCACAGGCCACAGCGAACTGAGAAAAGCGATCCAGACGCCGGGCCGATTTAGCGTCCATAAAATTCAAGGGATCAAAATCATCGATCGACGCCGCAATCCGAGATTTCAAACTCGAAGCATCAAAGCGCGTTAAAGGTTTAACCATCGATTCCGCACGGCGCACTCCCGACCACAAGGATTCTTTGCCAATGCCCAATGGCGTGACGCACCCAATCCCCGTGATGACAACGCGCTTCATTGAAGGTAGAGGGTCCCTCCACCCTCTACTGTCTCTTTAAGTCGCTGCAACGTCTTGGCTGCGACCTGTTTTACAAAACCATTTCCAATCACGTGATCGGCAAACCATAAACCGGGAACGGGCCAGGCTGGCGCGAATTGATGATGAATTTCAACCCGCCATTTATTTTCGTTGGAGTCACAAGGCGTAAATACCCATTGCACATCCATTCCTTTGGTTATTCCTCCAATATGCTTGAACACGATTCGCCGCTCTTGCGGCAACGGAATCTGAATTGTTCGCCACCATAACGGAACGCCGTAATGCCGCGCCGCCATCTCCGCCACAATGTAAGAGTCGGTCCAAGGTTTTTCATTGATCACATTGGACGTTGGACCTTGGACTTCGGATGATTGTTCGATTCGAACATACCGGTAATGCGGGAGAAATTGGGGCCAACGCGCAATATCGGCCGCACGATTAAATAGAGGTTCGAAAGTGCTTTGGATTTCGATGCGATTAGAGGTGTTCACGCCAATTCGGCCTGTGGAACTGGACGCGATCCATCCGTCAACCGACGCATGACACCGGGGAAAGCGCTACAAACTCGGGTGATCGTCTCTTGCCACCACGGATATTGCACCGCCCAACAAATAAAGCGCTGCAAGCGTATCGAACGATCAAATTGGCGATGCCATAACGTGGAATACAATGCCGCGCGTTTTGTGGCCTCAGCGCTAAACGCCTGCTGCAAAACACGGCCCGTGACTAATCCCATAGCCACGCCTTCACCGGCAAAAGGATCCACGACGCAAGCCGCATCGCCGACGAAAAATTGATTTGGCGCTGTAAGACATCGGTACCCGATACGAACGGGCCCAATCGTTTGCCAGGACTGGATCCGCTTCGCATGTTGAAAGCGCCGGCGCAAAAGCGGATTTCCCCGCATAAAATAACGCAATGCTTCATCAAGATTGGGACCTGCATGCGCCATTGTCTTTTGGTCCACTAAACCACAGACATTCACGCTCTCATCTTGGCGCACGATTCCGATATAGCCGCCGGGGATAAGATCCAACTCAATCTGATCATCAATTCCATCGACATCAGAAAAAAAAGTTTGAAAGCCATAAAAATTGGGTGCGCGCCGATCCGTCGTTGCGTTCTCCGAGGCATGACGAAAAGAGCGACCGGCAGCAATGATCGTGTACGGCGCTTCTTCCGGCAGCGGCGTCGCCACGCCCTTGACGCCTTCTAAAACATCGACGCCTACCTCGCGCGCACGTTTCAATAAAAGCGCATCCAGCCGATAGCGCGAAAGTGAATAGGCAGGATGAGACAATTCACTCATGGCCTGAGCGCCGCTTGGCGCGCTGACGAGCACGCGCGTGACGGGCTGAGCACCTGCCGCCCGCACATCCGCCCAAAGATTTAATGCTTTAAATTCAGGCAATGCCTCGGCGCTTAAATAGCCACCGCATAATTTAGCGCGCGGAAATTGCGCTTTTTCATAAAGGCGCACGCGCTGCCCGGCCAAAGCCAAATGAATAGCAGCGGAACAACCTGCAGGACCACCGCCAATAATGCGGACATCCATTAGTTTTTTTCCCCCGCCAACGCGAGCCGATGACCAAAGTGGACATGTGTTTTTAAATAAGGAAGTTTTGCGTCCGCTGCTAAAACGGTTAATTCCTCAGGCGTAAAAGCGCGACGGACAGATAAAGGTCCATCATGTTGAACCATGGAATGGCAACGACCGAGGCGGCTCAAGAACCAAATCCAAGCCCATGCACGCGCCGAACGCCGCAGATCATTCATCACTATCCCGCGACGCGCCAGTTGATCACTGCGCTGCAGTAAAGCGACAATGTGTTGATTTTTTAAATGGTGCAGTGTCAGGGAAGATATGGCGTAATCAAAAGGCTCATTCGCAGCAAAGTGCCTGACATCACTATGCACGATTTCAATTTCCGGATACGCGTGGCAAGCCTTACGCGCATACTCCACAATGGCTTTGTCTTGATCGACTCCGACGACTTGAAGTTTAAATCCCTTCGTACGCCCCCAACGGACCAAAGCACGTGGAAGATCAGCGCCGCCTGTTCCCCAATCGACAATGCGGATAGATGCTCCCTGTTGCCAACGTTTAGAAAACTGACGGAAATGCCACAGGGTTGTTCGCACTCCGCCTAACCAATAATTAATCGCTTCTAAATTTCGCAAAACAGTGGAAACCGTGGCTGGATCCAAAATTTCCTGATCCATACGCTCTAATTCCCAGCTTCGATGGTGAAAAACAAGGCTCATCTACTGATACTACCTCAAAGTAACCTTATTTATTTCCGCGCCTCTAATGGAATAGGGGATTGGTGACAAACGTCATCCCCCGCAGTCGCGGATGCCTTAATAAGGAGAATGTATGGATAAAAGCTCTTATGAAACTCAAAAACACAAGAAAGATTCCCAGGTAGGACAGGGGTTTAACAATGCCCGCGGCGAAGTCGAAGATAAAAAAGATACCCCCAAACATAATGGTTTAAATGTGGATAACGATCCTAAACATCAACCAGAACGTGAACGGAATAAAAACGACCGCTAATCTCTAAACTTCCATAAAAACAAGCCGTTACACCGGCATACGCCGGGGCCCAGTCGTCTGTAGACGTCAACTGACAACTGGATTCTGGCCTGCGCCGGAATGACAACCGCGACACAAAATCGATGTGAATGCGTTGTTAATACAATGCCATTCATGAAACGCAGCCTCCTATTAATAGGCCTTTTAATTCGCGCCACTCCCGGGTTAGCTGAATCTTCTTCTCAGCCCTTAACGTGGAGAGATTGCGTAAGATTAGCCGCCACTTCCAACCCCCAGCTGTTATCGGCGATTCAAGCGCAAGAAGCAAGCCAAGCTCAATATAACGGCAGCTATAACGGCATCCTGCCGCAGGTGGATTTGACGCATAGCTATAGCAAAAACTCCTCCTCGCATGACGCGCTTTTAGCCGATGGAACGGCCACCACCTTAACGACGCATTCGACCTCCTGGCAACTTCAAGGAACGGCAAGACTAGACCTCATTGATTTTGGACAATGGGCGAACATCCAATCTGCCGCCGCCACGCTGCGGCAAGCGCAAGCAAATGAAAATTTAACCTCTAGCAATGTCTTGCTGAATCTTTACAACGCTTTTTCCGGCCTGCTCTATGCCCAAGATGAAATTGATGTGGCCTCGCGCATTCGCGATCTTCTGAATACAAATGCACAAATGATTAATCTGCGTTATGACTCGGGATCAGAATCCAAAGGCAATGCCATGCAGACTCAGGCGCAATATTTGCAAGCCGATTTAGGTCTCAACCAAGCCAAACGCAGTCTGCGTGTGGCACAACAGCAATTAGGTCAAGTGCTGGGAAAAGATCATTTTACGGTGCTCGTCGTCACAGGAACGTGGAGCGCCGAACCCACCTCGTCGGACCCTCCCGATTTTGAAACACTGATTGATCGACTCCCCTCGGTTCGCGTGCAGCAAGCATTGGTGGATCAA
>Ga0105239_10003677_pt1 | contig 18726 bp, 11 predicted proteins | sample KBSC44metaG_FD_92761 | JGI IMG/M metagenome (GOLD analysis project Ga0105239, IMG submission 92761) | Corn rhizosphere microbial communities from Kellogg Biological Station, Michigan, USA - KBS C4-4 metaG | ecosystem: Host-associated > Plants > Roots > Rhizosphere > Soil | place: Michigan, USA...
AAAGCCCCAGTTGCTCGGAATATCGTGGAATCGCACCAGGATGGGAATATTGTTCCCTGGAAGCGGCCCGCCCTGGGAGATATCGGGAACCCTGATAATCAGGGTCCAGGAGCCCGGGTAGGTTGGATCCAGACCTGAGAACAGGATGTTCTCATTCGGTATATTCACAGCGCCGATAGTCACGACGGGAAGCTCCGAGGTGGGCAGTAGAGTCCCAGCTGGTGGAGGGTTGCCATCCGCCGGGGGATTATTCACCAGGCCCTGCCCGGTCAAGGCTAGAGTCAGGATCTTTCCAAGCCCCACCGGATGCTGCGGACCGTTGAGCGTGCCGTCGTCGAAGTTGGTTGCCAGCACCTGACCGGTGCCGGCTCCGTTTACCGTTTTGAAAGCCGGGTCAGCAGCAGACATCAAGTATGATCCCGCAGCCACAATTTCTTGCGTGGTGGGATTGAATAAGAGAAACTCCGCATTACCAGATGAGGGAGCACTCCACGGAATCACAAAGTTGATCGACGTCTTGTTCACGATCGCGTAGATCCCCGAAGGTACTCCGTTCACGAGTATTTGAAGGCCCGACACAGTCTTGGGATAAGGCGGGGTCTCGTGGACCTCGTCCGGAACATTGACGACTTTGCCAACCGGGGCGGCTTGTACCCACATTCCAGGGGTATAAGGGCGGGTGGAAGTGAAGGTGAACGCGTTTCTAACTGCGAGCTTCGCGAAATAGAACGTAACGCGATTAACCGCCTCACCAACAATCGGGTTTTCGAAAGCGTCCAATGCGACGGTCATCGGCGAGTTTGACGGGATGGTCTGGAAGACAATGCTGGTGTTCTGATAACTGGTGACCTCGGGTAGGTGGTATAACGTGCCGCCCGCGGCCACCCACATCTCGCCGGTGATGGCGCTCACGGCAATGCCTTGGGGTTGTTGGAAGTTCGGGAAATTGAATGCCGCGGCCGCGCCGGTCTGCGAAATTCCCGGCGTGAAAACCAGTATCCGGTTGTTCTGGGAATCACAAACGTACAGGCGGCCGGACGAATCGGTGGCGATATTACGCGGGAGGTTGAGGCCGGCCAGCGTGTTGGAGGTTCCGATGGAGGCAAACGTCTGCTGCCCGACTACACTCGATGCGGTCGGGCCGTTCGCAACCGGTTTGGCGAATAGCAAGACACGATTGTAGGCGGCGTCGGAAACCGCCATCCGGCCGTCCGGGAAAAGTGCCAGACCATAGGGTGTGTTCATGGTCTGCGCGGTGGCGCTTTGATCTTTGTTGGTGAAACTGCTCTGGCCCACCACCAGGTCGGCGGACTGATTGCCTTGCTGGGCGAAAGGCGCGGGAAAGCGGAGAACCCGCCCGTTGCCCGAATCAGCCACCCACAAATTCCCGTTTTCGTCGATTGCCAAGCCTATGGGGCGATACAAGCCCGTCCTGGTGGGCAAATCCGGGTCTCCGTTCGGATAATTAACCACGGCGCGGAATAAATCGCCAGCGGGCTGCCCGATGATCAGGTCAGCTTTCTGGGTGAGAATCGAGCGCGCATCCGCACCCACGGCGCGCGCATCCCGGAATCCGAGAATACGATTATTGTAGGTGTCGGCGATATAGAGATGCGGCGGATTCGAGCTCTTGTCCACTACAATGCCGCCACCGGGAGTGCCCGCGTAAATCCATACTTCGCGGCCTTCGATCAGGTTGGGCGCGTTAAAGGGGAAATCCGTCTGGCCCACCACGACATTGGCGGACGTATAGGTCAAGGTGGTATTGGCGGGATAGGAAAGCACGCGATTGTTTCCCGTATCCGCCACCCACAAATTACCAGCGGCGTCGAACGCGCCACCGGAGGGTAACGACAGCGTGGTGGCATCCGGCTCGCTCAAGCCTCGATTGGATTTCCCACTGATAAAATCGAGCTGTCCAATGACCGCCTCACTGCGCGGCGAGGGCGCGCTATCGGTGGGAGTATATTGAGCGGCTGAGCTGTAACGCACCACTCGATTCGCGATAGTGTCCGCAACGAAGACAGCAGTTCCGTTCGTGAATACAGCTAACGGAGTATTTGCAGAGGCGTTTCCCAGACTGTACTCGTTGGGAATCGGCCTGGCTGGTTGTCCCGGGACTGGCGTAGGGAGCACACCGAAAATTTTCGAAGCCGGAAATCCTGTACCTGGGGTCGGATAATACAGGACTCGGGCAAATCCGTCCGCGACATAAAGAGCGCCGTTGGAATCGAATGCCAAACTCTGGGGCTGCGGCAAAACAGACGTGTTGATCTGGCAGTTCCCGCAGGAACCCACGGTGTTGGAGATAAAGTCGGGCTGCCCGAGTACCAGATCGGCGGACGGTTCGATGGTTCCGGCAGCCAGCTGCGCTACGGGAAATCGCAACACGCGGTTGTTTCCGGCGTCCGTTACCCACAGGTTGCCCTGCGGGTCGAATGCTATCGCAGCTTTTAGAACACTGCCACCCGAGCTTAAGGCAAGAGTCTTACTGGTCGGCTTTAGGAGCCCCTGATTCGGATCTCTTCCGCTGCTCTGCGTCTTCTGACCGATCACCAGATCCAGCGAAGGCGGGTCGGTCGTCTGGTTGAACGGATTGGGATACCGGACGATGCGGTTATTTCCCGCATCGATCACATAGAGGTTTCCCGCAGCATCCACGGCGGCACCGGTGGGGAGCGTCAACCCTGAAGACAAGTCCCGTTGCGGGCCACCTTGCACGATGGTCGAGCTAAAGTCCCTCTGACCCAGAACCTTGTCGGCGTTGTTTCCTTTCGTCAAACTTGAGGAGTTGCGCCATGCCAATACGCGATGGTTATTGGTATCCACAACGTACAAGGTACCGGAGGGGGCGAACGCCAAGCTCAGCGGTCCGTTCAGTTCGCGCCCTTCCACCAGGTTAGGCGAGCCCGATGTGACAGGATTCAGCAGCCTCGCGTGGCCAAATTCCCGGGATGGGAGGTCACTAATGGTCGGGGAATTTTGGGCCCACCCGGACACACTCGCGACCAGCAGACTACACCATAAGAGCTTCATTATCAGGATTCTCCGAGGGGCGGAACGCGGGAAGTCGCCCTTATTTTAGAAGATAACACGGCGGCTAAATCGTTCCATGTACCATTCGTACTAGGCCATGGATACGCAGTGCCAGTGCTAAAATCGATAGTTGGACCCCGTCTCTCACCTCGCCAGGCCGCGCGTGTGCGCCGTTAGCTACCTGAATACAGTTCCACTGGTATGGGGGCTCCTGCACGACCCCGCTCTACAGGAAACCTTCGATTTGCGCTTCGCGCTGCCTTCGGAATGTGCCGATCAGTTGGCCCGCGGGGAGGCCGATATCGGGATCGTTCCGGTCATAGAAATGGCTCGTCAAGGCCTGGATTATTTCCCAGGTACTGGCATAGCCTGCCATGGTCCGGTTCGCAGCATCCTGCTGATTTCGAAAGTTCCCTTCCGCGATGTCCGCACCCTGGCGACGGATTCGGGTTCGCGAACCTCGGCCATGCTTTCCCAGGTCATCCTGGCGGAACGCTTTGGCGTTCGCCCGAAGGTGTTTTCGCATCCTGCCAAGCTGGAAGAAATGCTCGCCAAGGCCGACGCTGCCCTGCTGATCGGCGATGCGGCTCTGCGAGCGGACCCCGCGACCTTGCCCTACGAGACTCTGGACCTGGGCGCGGAATGGGTTGCCATGACTGGCCTGCCGATGGTGTTCGCGGTGTGGGCAGGTCGCAAGGAAACGATTCACGAGCCGTATGGCAGCGCATTTCTTGAATCGTGCCGCTACGGCCTGGCGCATATGGATGACATGGTTCGCGCGGAGTCCGCCACGCGCCATTTCAGTGAAGATGTCGTACGCCGGTATCTCACGCATCACATTGTGTTCGAACTCGGCGAACGCGACTATGAGGGCATGCGGCTGTACATCCAACACGCGCTGGCCATCGATCGCGATCGGGACCGGGTTATGATACCGGGAGGTATTCCAGCATGATGACGCGCGCTGAAGCGATTGAGATGTTCCAGAGCGATGACCTGATCGGCATCGGCATGGCCGCCGACGCTGTCCGCCGCAAGCTGCATCCGGAAGGCGTAGTCAGCTACATCATCGACCGCAACATCAACTACACCAATTTCTGTACGGAGTATTGCAGTTTCTGCGCGTTCTACCGCCCCATGGGGCACGCCGAAGGCTACATCCTGCCGCACGAAACGATCTTCAATAAGATCCAGGAGACCATTGACCTGGGCGGAACCGGCATCCTGATGCAAGGCGGCCTGCATCCCGATCTCAAGATCGAGTGGTACGAAGATCTGCTGCGCTCGATAAAGCAGCGCTTCGACATCTGGTGCCATTGCTTTTCCGCGCCGGAGATCATGAACATCGCCGAAGTCAGCGGTCTCAACTTGTATGACACGCTGTCGCGTCTGCGCGATGCCGGCCTGGATTCCCTGCCCGGTGGCGGCGCCGAGATTCTCGACGAGCAAGTCCGTCATCGCATTAGCCGGCTGAAATGCGGCACCCAGGATTGGATCGACGTGCACCGGACGTGTCACGCCGTGGGTCTGCGCTCGACCGCCACTATGATGTTCGGCACAGGCGAGACCATCGAGCAGCGCATGAATCATTTCGATATCGTCCGGCAGATCCAGGAAGATACCGGCGGGTTCACGGCCTTCATCCCCTGGAGCTTCCAGCGCGAGCTGACCTCGCTAGGACGCTTCGTCAAAGAAGAAGCCACGGCAGTCGAGTACTTGAAGATGCTGGCTCTATCGCGCTGCTATTTTGAAAACATCCTCAATATCCAGTCTTCGTGGGTGACTCCGGGCCTCAAAACCTGCCAGATCGGCCTGCGCTTCGGCGGAAACGATGTCGGCAGCGTGATGATCGAGGAGAACGTGGTCAGCGCCGCGGGCACGCATCATCAGGCTACCGAAGAAGAGCTGCGGCGCCTGATTCGCGACGCGGGGTTCATCCCGAAACAGCGGGATACTCTGTATCGAACTTACTTCTTAAACTAGCTAGTATCCAAAAGCCGAGTCCGACCAGGGCAACGATACTGATCGCACCGCCCACGCCAAGAAGCCGGGACCGGTATCGGAATTCTACTGTGTGGTCACCCGCAGGAACGGTCACCGCCTGAAATGCGCCCATCCAAGGCTGATCCGGTGCTGCTTTCCCGTCGATCATCGCCGTCCAACCGGGGAAGAACTGTTCGTGTAAAGCCAACTGGCCGCCAGCCGCGGAGCTTACCGCAAAGACGCGCCGTTCAGGCTCCCACGTGCGCGCCGCGATGCTGCCATCCCAACTGTACGGAGGCCGGGCATCCGAATACTCGAACACGCGGTAATACGTGGCAGTGGATCCTAAGGGCCGGTATCGAGGATCATCTTTCAGCTTGGAAAACGACTTGCCGTATTCCGAACTGATCACGTAGCGAACCCCGAACAACTTCATCGCATCGTAGTTTTCAGGATCAATGTCAAAGAGCCGGTCCGTCGTAAAGTGTCCATCTGCTTCCACCAATTTCCGGAACGCGGTAGTCAAGTACGGATCAGATCCTTGCGGCGTCATCAGACCAATGTGCCGGAAATCTTGGGGAACGGACCCGGCGACCGCGTCGAAAAGAATCCGGTAATTGGAGTGGGCGCGGAGTTGCTGATATACATCCGGCGGCATGCCGGTATATGACGTTGTTGCGAATCTTGGCGGATCGTCCTTCGATGCGTCGAATCGTTTGCTGGTTCCATATGCTTTGTAGTCTGCGCCCACAAATAGGAGGACCGCGGCGGATATCCAAACACGTTCGCGGCCTTGCGCGCCGCGTACCGCGTGCATAGCTGCGCCGAAAATCGCCAGCGTAATGAGTACATCCAGCGCGCTTCCCCATCCTGCCGCGAGCCTTTGTGTCCTCCACTGGAATATTTCATAACCGCCCCAAAGTGCCATCAGCGCGGCACAGACCGTCGGCAGCCACCGAGGCGCACTCGCTTTCCGTTCTAGAAAATGATCCAGTGCATACGCCGTGAGCGGCGCGAAGGCCACGGTTACCCCGGCGAGAAAATACCAACTGCGAAGAACATCGGACAGGAGTGTTGAATGCCTGATGAGAATCCAGATCGAATCGAATGGGTTCACCATCATTAGTAAGCTCACCGCGAGCACCGCCAGTGATGGAAGCAAATCCTTAAAGCGCCGTCGGCGGATTAGGAAAGGCACACCCAACAGCGCAGGAACGCCCAAGTAGAAATAATCCTTCTCGGGATTCGTCGCCACCGGCATGTTCAGCCCGAAGTTGAAATAGTTCGGCAGAACAAACGAAAGAATCATGTCGGGATTTCTAATGTTGGGTATGTAGTGGACTTCCGGTTCGCGAAGTGCGTTGATTTCCCAGGTCGGCAGGATCTGAACTGAGCACACTAGCAGCGAAAAGACTAGGGCAGCGATGGTTCCCACAGCCGCCTTCCAACGCCAAGCGCCGGCTACAGAGTAGACGCCCACAACCATCGCGAACACCATCCAAGTGGGGGGATAGCCCGCCAGCAAACACAACGCCGAGGCAGCGGCGACCTTCCACAAAGGACGCCAGGATCGTTGTTCCACAGACTGATCGACTCCCCAGAGAGCCAGAGGAATCCAGCAATAACCGCCGACCAAGCCGAAATGCTGTAACTGCGTGCACATGTATCCGCTGAACGCGAAGACCCCAGCTCCAAGAACGGATGGAAGCTCCCGCAATCGTTTCCCGGATAGCCACAGATAGCACAGCAGAAAACCGATCCAGACATGCGCAAACAACAGGTCCTGCATGGACTGGTAGGACAGCCGCTCCCGACCCAGGTTGAAGGCGAACATCAGCCACAGAGGTGGGTAAAAAAGTGCCGCTTGCACGTTAGCGACGAAGCTCATGCCGCAGTAGATGGTCGGGTCCCACAGAGGGAAATGGCCCGCGCGCAGGCGCTGAAAGGCGTAGTCCGCGAGTGGGTAGTGAAACCCGCTCAGGTCATACGGGATATGGACCCGCCGGACCGGGGGCATGTACTCGAAAAAGAACAGGTAAGTGAAGACCAGCGAGGCCAACGCTACCGCTTTTCGGGAGTGCAAGCATCCATGCTACTTCAGTTGGCTACTTTACTTGCCCGTGGGGCCGTGAAGTGGTTTATCCTAAAGAACGCAGGGTTTATCGCAACCCAATCGTTCAGGGAGTACGTCTTACCTTCATGCGTCTGTCAATTTCGAGCCTGGCTAGTGCCCTGTGTTTCGTTAGCCTGCCAGGCTTAGCCGCCCCCGCCTCAGATGTTCTAGCACGCCTTCCGCTGCGCTTTGAGGCCGCGGATGGCCAAAAGGACAGCCAAAAGTGGATCGCCCGCGGACCCGGCTTTGGGGTCGCTTTCACGCAGGAAGGCAGCCTCATGCAACTGGGTGATCGAGGTTTGCGGCTGACGCTTCCAGGCGCTAACCGCCGTGCAAAATTGGAAGGCATCGATAAATCGGCCACGCCCACGACTTATTTCGGAAAGCCCTTCCGCAGCGCAGATGCGTACGGCCGGCTGCGCCAGGTCGGCGTCTATCCAGGCATCAACATCGTCTACTATGGCCAAGGGCAGAGTCTGGAATACGATTTCGAGCTGGCGGGCGGCGCCGATCCTTCGCAGATCCGCATGCGCTTTGAGGGAGCAGATTCCATCAGTCTGGGTCCCCAGGGAGAAATAGTTCTCACCATCGGCGACCGGCAGGTTACGCAGAATCCCCCCGTGGTGTATCAGCGCCGCGGAGCCGGGGAAACCGTCGGGGTTCCGTCGGCGTACGCGATGAAAGAAGATGGCTCGATTGGGATTACGTTGGGCCACTACGATGTGAACCAAGCGCTGGTGATCGATCCCACGGTACGGTTCACTGCCTACCTGGCTGGAACCAGCGCGGACGTGCCCGTCGGAATCGGACACGATAAGAACGGATCGATTTACATTGCCGGAAACACCTACTCTCCGGACTTCGTCCTGGTAGGGCAAGCCTACACGGGGTTCTTCCTTTCAACCGCCAAACAAGTATTCACCACAGTGATGAATCCACTGGGTCCGCAAGATACCGTGGTCACGTATTCGGGATACTTCAGCGGTAGTTTCGGCGATGACCTGAAGGCCATGACGGTCAGCAACGACGGCGTATTCTACCTAGCGGGCGTCACCGATGATTTCAATTTTCCGGTAACCCCTACCGGGTACCTAACCGCTAATGGCGGAGTACGGCGAAGCTTTGTTTCCGTGATCGATCCAAAGCTTCCAGGAACGGACGGCCTCGTATACTCCACCTTCTTCGCGGGAACCAAGACGGATGAGCCGACTGGAATCGCTTTCGCCGGAGGCAAAATATACGTTACTGGCTTTACAACTTCAGACGATTATCCGGTGACCGCCAACGCGTATCAAGCCACTCGCCCCGGCGGAAGCTTTGACGGCTTCGTGGCCGAACTCGATCCGACGCAAAGCGGAACTGCCAGTCTGATCTCGAGTACCTATTTGGGCGGCGGAGGGCAGGATATTCCGAGAGCGATAGCAGTTGCAGCGGACGGCCAGGCTTACGTTGCTGGATACACCCGGTCGGTAGACTTCCCGACAACACCGAATTCTTTCCGTCCCTTCTATGGGGGGGGCGGCGAGGCGTTTCTGACCAGGCTCGATTTGGCCGCAAATACTGTAACCTATTCGACGTTCTTGGGCGGATCCGGCCAGGATCAAGCGACCAAGATACTGGTGGAGCCATCCGGCAGGGTGGCCATCACCGGATTCACGCTCTCCGATAATTTTCCCGTCACTTCCAACGCTCTGCAGAGTTCACAGGCAGGAAATGGCGATGCGTTTCTGACCATTCTGAATCCCGGCGCACCGGATTTCACGACCGCACTGGTTTACTCCACGTACCTCGGCGGAACCGATAGCGACGTGGCTTACGATATGCGGCGGGATGCGGTGGGTAAATATTATCTGTGCGGATACACGTTGTCGCTGGATTTCCCCACGCAGAATGCGCTGAACCCGACTTCGTTCCCAGGCAACAGCATTGACGGGTTCGTGTCGGTGATCGATCCTGCGGCGGCGCCTCTCAAGAGCTTGATCTACTCCAGCCACATCACCGGACCGGGATATCAGATCGCATATGGGGTGGACGTAGACGCGCAAGGAAATATCTACGTGACTGGCACGGCTCTAGGCGATGTCTTCGGCGGGATGGGTGCAAAGTCACCCGACAACAGCAACCTGAACGTGTTCCTGCTGGTATTCCAACCCTAGCGCTCATCTTGCATGGCCTCCGCCAATGAACGTCGCAGTCTTGATCCCCTGCCACGATGAGGCACCCACGATCGCGGGCGTAGTCGAGGCTTTTCAAACGGCTCTACCCTCCGCAACGATCTACGTCTACGACAACAATTCCAAAGATGGCACTCCGGAGATTGCCAAACTCGCCGGAGCCACGGTGCGCCATGAGCCGATGCAAGGAAAAGGCTCGGTGGTCCGCCGCATGTTCGCCGATATCGAAGCCGACTTCTACGTCCTTGTGGATGGAGACGGTACCTACGACGCGTTCATCGCACCCCAGATGCTGGCCATGGCGTCGGAACAGCGGCTGGCTATGCTCGTCGGCCGCCGCGTCCCGACATCATCCGGAGCGTATCGCCCGGGGCATGAGATGGGCAACCGGATTTTCACGGAATCTGTCGCGATCCTGTTCGGGGCCAGTTTTCACGACATTTTCTCCGGCTATCGAGTTTTCTCGCGCGCCTTTGTGAAATCGTTCCCGGCGTTCTCGCGCGCCTTCGAAATCGAAACGGAATTCACGGTGCACGCGCTCACGCTTCGTCTCCCGGTCGCTGAAGTCGAGACGATCTACAAGGAGCGTCCCGAGGGATCGTCCAGCAAGCTGAACAAATACAAAGATGGAATCCGCATCTTGTCGACAATAATGATGCTTTTCAAGAACGAGCGTCCCTTTGTCTTCTTTTCGCTGCTGAGCATTCTATTCTTTGCGACAGCGCTGGTTCTGGCCTATCCCGTCGTTGTCACCTTCCTCGAAACCGGTCTCGTCCCGCGCTTTCCCACGGCGATTCTGGCTACCGGTCTGGCGATTTCCGCGCTGATTCTGTTCGCCTGCGCGCTGATTCTCGATACCGTGACCAAAGGCCGCCGGGAGTTGAAGCTGCTCCACTATCTGAATGCACAAAACCGATAATCACTTGGCATCCAGACTCGCACTCGTAAAGATGATTCCCAACTCACGTTGATCCGCCGCGCTCGGGATCATGGTTTTGTCCAGGCGAAAGTCAAATTGAGCGGGACCGTTCCCCATCCACGCAGGCTCCAACCTGCGGGTGACCGCGTACTCGCCGGATCGCGAGAATGTCTCCGGGGGAAGAACACGCTGTCCAACGCGCAGGCTCATTGTGATCGTGCCCGAGTGCTGAATGGAGATTTCGGGGATCGTGACATGCACGGTTATCGTTGCGGCTCGTCTTGGATTCTGGAAGGCAAGTGTAAACTCCCGCTTCGTCCATCGCCAGCTGTTTGCTTCCAGGCCATAGAATCCCATGGCCTTCTCTTCAAATCGAGGATCGACGGCCGAAATTTCCTGAATAGGCTCGGAGTCCAGCTCCGGTCCTCCGCCCAGCGTGTCGGGCACAATGTCAACTACCTCTGCGTACGACTCGCCGTTCCGCTGGAAGACGGTATATCGCCTCATCACAGGATGACCTTGGGCCAGGGCCAGCAGAAATCCCGTCGATGCCGCGGGAAAGTGGCGGTTCTTCGGACCGTTCAACACGAATACCCCGCCGCGACGAGTCTCCTCAAGCCACGGAACATGTCGATCGGTTTGGTCCGCCGTAGAATCCCAAAAGATCTCCCGTGTGCGCACGCGGGCGTCGGAAATAACGAATAGATTGTCTTGCAGTCCCCAATCGAGAACCTTCACATCCCGGCCGGGGAAGTCCGCTTGCAACCGTTTGCTCAATTCGAATACCCCATCGGACCACGGTCCGGTTCCACCCGTTCTGCGTAAGCCATTCAAGGTCGCAAACTGCCAATACAGCGCGGACCCCATGTATACAGCCGCGAGGGCGACCACCACCCAACGCGCCGATGAATATTGATGCAGCAGTTCCCACCCAGCCAACACGACCACGATCACCGCAATGGGGATCAGCGTCACGATGTGATGCTCGGCCACCGCAATCCCAGTGAAAAAGAAAATGCCGGTGAATGCCAGCAACGTCAGAGCTGCCGTGCGCGGCAGGAATCCGCGCCTCTGCTTAAAGACGATGCACACGATGCAGCTCACGGCGATCATGGCAGGAAACAACCACAGTTGCCACGACGGCAGGTCCGGGCCTCCCCAGATGCGGCGACGCTCGCCGTCGGCTAAGACGGCCTCTGCGAGCATCCCTACGCGCTCCTGCAAGCGTTGAAACAGGCTACCCGAGGCCGGAAACATACCCATGGCCTCCCATGTTCCGCCGTGCGAAAGCACCTGATACCACAAAAAAGGAAACCCGCCCACCAGGCCGCCGATGGTCGCCCACGCCCAGTGCGAGATCGGCAGCGTGAGCAGGCGGCGCCATGCCGAGATTACTAAAGCCGCGCAGAGTGCCGCGATCATCCAGGTGTAGTTGGCTCTGGCCCACACGCCGAATCCAACAGTCACCCCCACCCAGAATGCGGTATGCGGGCTCGGAGTCTTAAGGTAGGCCGCCGCCGCGATGCAAAGTAACCCGAATGCCGCCATCCATGGCGAAAACGCCGAGTTGTCCAGCACCGTCATAGCCAGATAAGACGGATGAATCGCCATCGCCCATGCGACGGCCGCTGCAACTGGAGCACTCACCTGACTGCGTACCAAACTGGCGACACCGAAAATCCCGAGTGCGCCAAGCATCGTCGCGACCAGTCGGGCGAGCCCTGCGCTTGGCCCGAACATCGCGAATAGCGGAAGACAGATGTACTCTTTCACTGCGCCAATGTATCGCGCGCTCATCAGCGGCAGGCAGTGGCCCTTCAGGCAGTACCAGGCGTTCGGCTGATGAGGAAGTGGGAATTCGCCGTGGGAATGGCGCAAATGGACGGCGCCGCGCACATCTATGGCCTCGTCATAGTTGAAGCCCGGCTGTGCATCGATAAGGAGTATTGCCAGCAGGCAATACCAGATGACCGCACCGCGGATCACCCAACTCCAGCGTTGGTCCGACACAACGCTACTCTAGCATCGGTCGTCAGTGACTTAGAAAAAGCGGCAGCTAGGCTGCGTTAGATATTTTCGCTTTATTCTTACTGCCGGGAGGACGGCCTCTGCGTTTCAGCTCAGTCATCCATGCTGGAGGGCGTCCGCGCCGGCGACCTCGCCCGCGCGCCAGGCGTTCCAGGGTCATGATGGCTTCTTCAAGTTGGTCACGTTCCTGGCGTAGTTCAGCCAGCATTTTAATTACATCCATTTTGTGAACTCCAGTCTGCCCCCCCGACTGCGAAACAATTCTCGTTACAGTTATGTTAAAAGTGTACCGGAAGGTTTCCGCCACTTTCAAGACTTCTGCATGCCAAGAGTACCAGCCCTCTAAAACTTTACATCCTTAACGGATTCACTTCAACGGATTCGCTTCGCCGAGCGGTCCTGGCGGCGTTTCCAATGAAAATAGAACGGAGCTCCCAGGGCAATTACCACCAAACCGATCCCGGAAGCGCGCGGCGCCGAAATAAGGGTCCGATAAAGAAGCAGTAACGTCACACCCACGAATATTAGCGGGACCCAGGGATATCCCCATGTCCGATAGGGACGCACCATGTCCGGCCGACGCTTTCGCAACACCAGCACTGCGGCGGCAGTCATTCCATAGAGAATCCAACTGGGAAATATCACGGCATTGTACAAATCGCTGTAACGGCCGCTGAGAACGAACAGAGAAGACCACACTCCCAGCAGAAGAATGCTGCTAGCGGGTGTCCGATAAACAGGATGGACTTCTCCAATCCGCCGAAAGAAATATCCGTCTTTGGCCATGGCGTATGGCACTCGCGACCCCGATAAGATCGAGCCATTTAGAGCGGCAAAGATGGAAATCATGGCGGCCACGCTCACGGCGGCCGCTCCGTTTGAACCGGCGATCCGCCGCATCATGTCGGCTGCGACGCGGTCGCTGGAGGCAACTTCTCCCGCGTTCAGAACGGAAAAATACGCGAGGTTGGTGAGCAGATAGACTCCAATGATGGCTGAAACTCCGGCAATCAACGCCAATGGGAACGTTCGCTGAGGGTTTTCGACTTCCGACCCGAGCATTCCCGCGTTATTCCAGCCGTCATAAGCCCACAAGGCCGCGACCAATGCCACAAAGAATCCAGCTATCCCGCCCGGGATAGGACTAGTAGAACTGGCAAGATTCGCGATATGAGCTTCGCGCGAAAGCAATCCAGCGGCGATTACACCGGCAATGAGGATCACTTTTAGTGCGGTGACGGCGACTTGAACTCGTCCGCCGGCTCTCACCCCGCGATAATTCACGGCTGACAGGAAAAGAATTAAGCCGATGGCCAGTAACTGCCCGTAGCGAATCTCGAGAGGCCCGCCGCCCGGACCGATCGGCCAGGGTATGACGTAGAGGGGCGTCTGCAGGCTGGGCAGGAAATCGGCCAAATAGGAGTAAAACGCGGTGGCCAAAGCGGCTATAGAAGCGCTTTTTGCCACCCAGGTTTGCGTCCAGGCGTAGAGAAATCCGAAGAACGGACCGTAGGCAGCCGTCAGGTAGGCGTACTCCCCGCCGGCCTCGGGCATGGCCGCCGACAGCTCTGCGTAGGTGAGCGCTCCGAAGAGCGACAAAACGCCTCCGAAAACCCACACCGCGAACACCGCGCCGGGCGATCCGACGGCCTTCACCATGTCGGTTGGAACCAGAAAAATTCCGCTGCCGATCACCGTGCCCATGATGATCGCGACGGTGGTCCAGGGGCCCAGAGCCCGCCGCAGGGCCGGCTGGTGAGTTTCAGGAGTTGGCATGGGAAGGCTTCTCGTTCAGAAGATAGGACACCGCAATACCGGTGGCGAAGGTCATGGAAGTTCCGATCAGTACGTACCAGGTGAACGCGATGGGTGTCGCGAATCGCACGTAGAGCATGACCGCAAGACCCGCGATCATGCCGCACATGGCCGCGATCTCGCCCACCCGGCGGGTCAGCAATCCGAGCAGGAACACACCCAGCAGCGATCCATACAGGATGGACGCGATTGAGAGTCCCGCCTGCAACACGCTACCCCAGTTTCGGGCGAACAGGGCCACAGTCCCAAGAATTACGCCCCACGCCACGGTTGCCAGTCGCGCACGCTTCAACCATGTGCTTTCGTCCTGAACCTTGCCGAGCGGCCGGAGAAAATCCATCACGGTAGTGGACGCGAGCGAATTCAGAGCGGCGCTGAGATTAGACATGGCGGCGGCTAAGATGGCTGCGATGATCAGGCCCGAAAGGCCGGGAGGAAGCTGATCCCAGATAAAGCGCGGATAAATGCTATCGGTAACTGCTGGTGGAGTCCATCCATTGTCTTTGTAGAGCGTGAACAGGCACACTCCGACGATCAGGAAAAGGGTGAACTGGATGAAGATCACCACCCAGCTGCTGAGCAGCGCCGCCCGGCTCTGGCCTTCATTCTTCGCCGCGAGAAGACGCTGAACCAGAAGCTGTTCGGTGCCGTGGCTGGCTGTGGTCAGGAAACATCCGCCGATAATTCCGGCCCAAAAGCTGTACGTCCGGGTGAAGAATTCTGCGGGCGCGGCCAGCCGGAAATCGAAGACTTGCAGTTTGCCGAGCGGCTCGACGACCGCGACCACGTGACCCCATCCACCCGGGATTTCGCGCAGCAGAAGTCCCAGACTGAGCAAGGCGCCCGCGACGTACAACCCCATTTGCACCACGTCCGTCCAGATCACCGCCGTCATGCCGCCTTCGTAGGTGTATAAGAGCGTGAGACAGAGCAGAACGGCGATAGAGGTCATCTCGCCGGTCCCCAGAACTACCGAGATGACGATGGAGATCGCAAAGACGCGGACTCCTTCGGCCAGAGCCCGAAGAATGAGAAAGGTTCCGGCGGTGAGCCTCCGGATGCGGGACCCGAAGCGGATTCGCATCAGTTCGTAGGCTGTATACATCTCGCCGCGAAAATACGCCGGCAAAAAAAGTGTCGAGATCACGATCCGGGCCATAAGGTATCCGAACACAAGCTGCAGAAACCCGAAATTGCCGTTAAACGAAAGAGATGGCGTGCCGATGATCGTCAGCGTGCTGGTTTCGGCGGAGACTATGGAAAGAGAGATGGCCCACCACGGGGCACGCCGGCCGCCTAAAAAGTAATCTTTCAAGGAGGTTTGCGAGCGGCGAAAGCGCGATCCAAACCAGGTGATCCCGATCAGATAAGCCGCGATCACGCCTAAATCGAGCCAGCGCATGGGTAACAGTTCAGGATACGCGAAAGCCAGGCTCAACACTGGAAACCAGCCGGTCGTCACCGGTGTCTAACCGTCAGGAAGTGTAACGGGCCGAGCAAGCTCAGGCGAGGGTGTACCCTGAGAGAAAGGGATGTCGTAGCGATGAAACATGAACTGCTAAGAACGGTCACTGCCGTCGGATTTGGCTTAACTCTAGGTTGGGTATTAGCGGCCCAGGAGCCCAAGAAAGAATGGAAGGGCGGCCAAGAGGAATACAACCTATTCCAGGCCTTCCAGAAAGCCGACACTAAAGGAAAAGTTGAGGCGCTGGACAAGTGGAAGGCAGCCTTTCCCACCAGCGATTTCGCGGAAGAGCGCGAAGAACAATACTTAATCGTCTACCAGCAGTTAAATATGAACCGGCAAGCCTTCGACAAGGCTGCCGAGATCCTGAAGACCCGCCCGAATCACTTCTACTCGCTGTCTGCCATTGAGCGGCTGGTGTTTGCCCTTCCTCCTCCGCCCAAGCCTGCCGACCTGGATACCGCGGAACGGGTCTCCAAGTACATCCTCGAGAATCTGGACACCGCTTTTTCGGCATCGAACCGGCCTACCGACGTCAAGGAGGCCGATTGGACCACCTACAAGCCGGCTATGCAGAACGCCGCGCAGGCCACGCTCGCCCGGATCTACGCGCAGCGCAAGGATCATCCCAAGGCCGAGATTGAGCTGACCAAATACTTGCACATGGATCCCACGCAGGGAGCCACGTCATTGTCGCTGGGCGGCGAGCTACTAGCGCAGAACAAGGAGCATCCGGAAAAGTTAGCACCGGGCCTGTATCATTTCGCCCGGGCAGCGGCGTACGACGGCCCAAACAGCCTGCCCGCAGCGTCGCGCAAGGATGCACTCGACTACCTGACGAAGACGTATACGGCGTACCACGGTTCGAACGAAGGCTTAGATAAGCTGCTGGCCCTGGCCAAGAATAATCCGTTCCCGCCCGAGGGTTTCACGATCGAAAGCATCCAGCAAATCTCGGCGAAGCAGGCGGCTTCGCAAGAGGAGTTCTTAAAGGCCCATCCCGACCTGGGACTCTGGCAGACCGCCATCAAGGAACCCCTGACTAAAGACGGCGGTGACGCATTTTTTGAGATGAGCATGAAAGGTGCGCTGCTGCCGGGCGGAGCCAACGGGGTCATGAAGTTCAAGGGCAAGATCATCTCGATGACGCCGGAGACCAAGCCCAAGCAGATCGTCCTGGCGCTGGAGCAGCCCAATGTTCCGGACGTCACCCTGGAGCTGTCTGAAGCATTACCCGGCAAGATGGATCCGGGGGCGGAATTGCAGTTTGAGGGCGTGGCGAAATCCTACACCAAGCAGCCATTCATGCTGGTATTGGAGACCGAGCCGAACAAGATCGAGGGCTGGACGGGCAAGAACCCGCCCAAAGCTCCGGCCGGCAAGAGTAAGGCTAAGACCAAAGCGAAGTAACGGGGTTGCCTAAACACGCCAGCTTTAGATATACTCCGCAGAGTACCGCGCGCAACATCTAAACTAACTCAATCGCGCTGGAGGTTGCTGTGACTTTGAACTATCGCACACTGACGACGATCACGGCAGTTGGGCTGGGACTGGCTCTGGGCTGGGGCCTGGGCATGCAGCCGATCGAGGCGCAAGCGCCAGCCGCGGCCCCGGCGAAACAGAACTGGAAAGACCAGAAAGAGTTCGACCTCTATACCGCGTTTACCAAAGCCACCGGCAAGGGAAAGGTGGAGGCCTTGGATAAATGGAAGCAGGACTACCCCACCAGCGATTTCGCGTTTGACCGCGAGGAAGCTTACCTCGGCACGTATCAAGAGCTGGGCATGACGCGTCAGCAATTCGATAAGGCAGTCGAGATCCTCAAGACACATCCCAACCACTTCTTTTCGATCTACGCGATAGAAACCGCCATGTACCAACTGATGCCGGCGCAACCCGCGGACCTGGAAACCGGCGAGCGCGTCTCCAAACATGTCCTGGACGATCTGGACGCGATCTTCGCGGCTGACAATATGCCCAAGACCATGAACGCCGCGCAATGGGGCCAAACCAAGCCGGTCATGCCTCCTCTGGCGCAGCGCCAGATCGCCTGGATAGCAGTGCAGCGCAAGGATAATCCCAAGGCGGAAGTGGAACTCACCAAGTTTCTCCAGATGGACCCGACCCAGGGACAGTTCTCCTATTTCCTCGCGCAAGCGCAGTTCAACCAGCGTCAAACCAACCCCGAGAAGCAGCCCCCCGCGATCTTCCATTTCACCCGGGCAGCGGTGGTAGAGGGACCGAACGCGATGACCGCCGATAACCGCAAGACCGCGCTGGCGTACGTGACGAACCTTTACAAGCAATATCACGGCTCCACCGATGACTTCGACAAGGTGCAAGCGGCGGCTAAGGCCAGCGCATTCCCGCCCGCAGGGTTCACGATCGAAAGCGCTCAAGATATCGCCCGAAAAAAGGCCGAGGAGCAGGCCAAGCTGGATGCCGCGAATCCGATCCTGGCTTTCTGGCGGGACATCGTCCGGGAACCGCTGCAGAAAGACGGCGATTCCTACTTTGACGCCATGAAGGGAGCGCTGCTCCCGGGTGAACCCGGCAAGACCAAGGGCTTCGAGAAATTCAAAGCCAAACTGATCTCCATGGATCCGCCCACCAAGCCCAAGACACTCGTGCTGGCTTTGGAAAAATCAGACGTTCCGGATGTGACGCTGAAATTCGAGGAGCCTCTCCCCGGGACAATGGAACCGGGAGCTGACCTAGAGTTCGAAGGCCAGCCGCTCTCTTATACCAAGACCCCGTTCATGGTCACCTTTGAAGTCGACATGGAGCAGAAGCAACTGGTCGGGTGGATGGGCAAGAACGCGCCCGGCACCAAGGGCCCGGCGAAGGGACCTGCCAAGGGTCCGGCCAAAGCTGGCGGCACCAAGGGCAAGGCGAAATAACCTACATTTTGTAGCGCCCGAGGTCCTCATCATTGAGGCCCTCGAGCCACTTGCGGATTTCTTCATTGCTTCCGACCTCGGCCACAGCGGCTGCGGTCTTGGAAGTCTTCAATACGGTCTCTTCCACGTAGATCGGGCAATCCAGGCGCAGGGCGATCGCCAGAGCATCGCTGGGGCGTGAATCTACCGAGATGAGCTTTCCATCGCGCTCCAGCCAGATCACCGCATAGTAGGTGTCTTCCTTGAGGTCGCTGACAACGACCTTCTTCACGCCAGTCTCCAGGCCGAACAGC
>Ga0105239_10003680_pt1 | contig 18712 bp, 11 predicted proteins | sample KBSC44metaG_FD_92761 | JGI IMG/M metagenome (GOLD analysis project Ga0105239, IMG submission 92761) | Corn rhizosphere microbial communities from Kellogg Biological Station, Michigan, USA - KBS C4-4 metaG | ecosystem: Host-associated > Plants > Roots > Rhizosphere > Soil | place: Michigan, USA...
CAACGTAATCTTTAAAAACAAACTCAATGTCGTTGAAAAATTGTTAGGATGGTTAAAGGTGTTCAAATTTATTCTTCTCGATAAAGCTTATGAAGCCAGGCCCCAAATGCATTTTTTACATGCATACCAGTTGGAAGCAGGCGTACCGCAAAAAGATGAATATCCCAGGCTTTATTTAAATGACGTTGAAAGAAAAGAATTCAGCCATGAAAAACCTTACGTTGTACTGCATATAAATACTCCTTCAGAAAAAAATTACAGGAAAGTTTATGGTATAAATTGGGAAGAAGTTGTTGCTTTTCTCCACTCAAAAAACCTGCAGGTGATTTCCCCCGGCAGTCAAATAAATCCAATTCCCGGGGTTAAATACTGCAACACTTCCATACGGCAATTGATAGCATTGATATATAATGCATCCTTGTTTATAGGTATAGATAGCGGGCCTAGCCATATTGCAGCTTCTTTAAATATACCTTCAATTTTGTTTTTTGGCTCTGTAAACCCTGCCTACAGGCATTTTGAAAAGCAGCATAACGCTGTTATTATGCAAAAGCCATGCGTGTATGCAGGTTGTTATCATACACCAACAAAGGAGCTTCACGGTAATACATGTAAATTAGTGGGCAATGAAGGTATGCCACCATGTACATTTCATACAACAAAGGAACTAATAGATAATCTTAACAAGCTTATTTTAAAAAGTGGAAGAGGAGCAATTCATAATGCCTGATTTAGTTTACGGCAATTTAAAAACACTTGCGCGAACCATTTCAATTATTGAAAATGAAGCTGCCGGTTATGATAAAATATTAAAGCAGCTACCAGCTTCCTCAACATCTTTGATTATAGGTATAACCGGTGCGCCGGGCGCAGGAAAAAGCACTCTTACAGATGCGCTGATAGAACAGCTTGTAAAACAACAAAAGAAAATTGCTGTATTGTGCGTTGACCCTTCTTCGCCTTATCATCATGGGGCGCTGCTGGGAGACAGAATAAGGATGAATGCCTGGTTTAATGAACCGTTGGTTTATATACGCTCTCTTGCATCCCGTGGAAGCCTGGGTGGACTGAATCCAAAAATTGTTGAGATAACAGATGTGTTGAAGGCGTATTTATTTGATTATATCATTATAGAAACGGTTGGCGTTGGTCAAAGTGAAGTAGAAATAGCGGGCCTTGCTGATGTAACGGTTGTAGTGCTAAATCCGGGTGCTGGTGATGAAGTGCAGATAATGAAGGCCGGGCTTATTGAGGTTGCAGATGTTTTTGCTATCAATAAAAGCGACAGGCCCGAAGCTGATAGTCTTGTTTCAGACCTTATCTTAATGCAAAAGTCTAAGCATGGTAATGCAGGCAACAATAAGCCAATTGTTAAAACCATTGCAACAGAAAAGAAAGGCATTGATGATTTACTGAAGGCGATTTATCAGCAGGTTGACGTAAGCGATAATAAAAAATATTCATTACTGGCAGAGAAGGCATACCAGCTAATATTAAAGCACAGGATGAAAGGGATTGACAAAGCGGCTATAACCGAATTAATTAAAAAAGAATCAGCAAAAGAGAACTTTAATTTATACCAGTGGGTTGAATCTTTTGAGAAACACGTATAATACAAATAATGTAATCTACGTGTTTCAATATATATATGGTTATTCTTCTACCCATTCCTCCTCGTCATCTTCCTCAAAAAGTTCTTCGTATTCTGCTACCTGTTCTTCTGTAAGTTCATCTACAATTTCAAAAATATAATCGTCCTTCTTTCTCCAGAAAGTTCCTTCAAACTCATCACGATTATTTACAAGGTAACATTCATTCGTTTCCATAACAAGCTGAATAAGCTGTATCTCATCTTCTTCACTTTCTTTAATCAGGTAAAAACTATTCAATGTAAGGTCCGCATAAGTACTCATGGCTAAATATTTAAAGTGAATGTATTTAATGCCTGCAATCAAAATATAAAGTTAGCATTAAGTAAATGTTATTCTCTTTTTTTAAAAATGCAGTTGTAATTACCAGTTCATGCAGGAATTTCAGCAGAGCAAAACTTAGGCTCTTACATAAGGATTAAATTTCTTTTCATGTTCAATAGTTGTTGCAGGGCCATGACCGGGATAAATAATTGTCTCATCGGGTAAAGTGTACAATTGCTCCTGAATGCTGGTAAGTAATTGCTGATGGTTTCCAAAAGGTAAATCTGTTCTTCCAATGCTTTCATAAAACAATACATCACCCGCAATCACAAAATTCTGCGCTTTACAATAAAAGCAGATGCTGCCTGGTGAGTGGCCTGGGGTAAAAAGCACTTTCAATTCATCGTTGCCTAGTTTTATAATATCTCCCGGGTTTAAAAAATGAAGAGGGCCATTGTAGTTGTCAAAACCAAGCCCAAAACGCAGGGCAGATTGCGTTCCGTTTTCCATTATTGTTTGTTCTGCGGCATGGCAATACATTTCAAGATTATATTCTTTAGAGAGCCATTTTGCACCAAAAATGTGATCGAAATGGCAATGGGTATTCAGCCATTGTACAGGTTTTAAACCCGAACGTACTATATGATTTTTCAGTGTTTCCTGTTCTGCAGAAAAATAACATCCGGGATCTATAATAATTGCGTCACCTTTTTCGTTGTGGAGCACATATGTATTTTCCTGGACCGGGTTAAAGGTGAAAAATGTTACTGTGATCATAAACGTACTTTTACAAGGTCTTTTACGAGTAATTATGCTAATTTTAAATTTCTAAAGATCGGATATGAAAGTTAAACGCCTAATGAACGGCCCTGTTTTTTTATTCCTTTTTGCCTTTGCCCCTTTTTTCGCTTTGTCGCAGGTTAACTCCGTTGAGTTTGGAAAAAACCGTATCCAGCATAAGAAGTTTGACTGGAAATATTATCAAAGCCCCAATTTTAATGTCTACTTTAATACCGGCGGTCTAGAGCTTGGAAAATTCGCTGCGCAGCTTGCAGAAGACGAATTACCCAAAATAGAAGAAGCTGTAGAATATTCACTTCAACGCCGCGCCAACATAGTTGTTTATAATTCTTATGATGACTACAAAAGCAGTAATATAGGATTAGGTATTGACTGGCAAAATGCAGGTGGTTTAACCAAGCTGGTAAATAATAAAATGGTATTGTACTTTGATGGTAACCACAATACCTTAAAAAGACAGATACGCGAAGGCATCGCACGTATATTGACAGACAATATTTTATTTGGTGATGATATTGGCGAATTTGCCAGCAACCAGGCGCTTCTCGACTTGCCTAAATGGTTAACTGATGGCTATGTGGAATATATTGCAGAACCCTGGAGCACTCAAAAAGATGATGAATTAAAAAGTGCCGTTCTAAGTGGCGACTATAATTCCTTTTACCAGTTTGCCTTTGATAAGCCAACATTAGCCGGCCACGGTTTTTGGTATTATATCGCCGAAAAATATAAACCTGAAAACGTAACCTACTTTCTATACCTCGCAAGATTGTATAAAAACCTTAATACAGCTTCATTGAGAATCTGCAAGAAGAAATTTAAAGATGTGCTGAGCGAGTTTATGGATTTTGAACAGCAACGTTATTATGCAGATATTAAGCAACGCCGCAACGCACCACGTGGAAGATTAACTATCGTGGAGGAAACAAAGAAAAGCGATTTCTTCAGGTTTGCGGCCAACCCCAATCCAAGAAACATGTCATACGCTGTTGTTGAGTTTACCAAGGGCGTTTATCGTGTTAAGTTTGTTGATAATTTTTCTGACACCAAAGTTTTGTTGAAGTATGGTGTAAAAACTTATGCGGGCGATATCAATCCAAACTATCCGATTCTTGCATGGGATGGCAAGGGCTCAAGATTGTTGGTTATTTACTGGCGTGGCGGGAAAATAAATATGTTCGTGTATGATGTGGTGGCTAATATTAAACGCTTCACACAAACAATCACCGGCGTTGACCAAATAATTGACGCAGGCTTTATGCTTGATGCCAATACACTTTTAATGAGCGCAGTTAAAAACGGCCATACAGACATCTACACTTACAAAATAGATAATGACAAGTTCAAGCAAATAACAAATGATGTGTATGATGATATCGATCCTTCATTGGTAGCTTTTCCAAATAGAACGGGGATCATTTTTGCATCAAACCGCCCCGGGCCGGATGCTCCCAAGAGTGATACTGTTATACCAAGCCGTTACCGCTACAATATCTTTTTAGTGGATATCAATAATAATAGTGAATTAAAACAGATATCCCAGTTAACCAATATCAAGTTGGGAAATGCCCGTTATCCCACACAGTATAATACCAATCACTTTACGTTTGTAAACGATGAAAATGGTATAGCCAATCGATGGGCAGGTTTCTTTTCAACACAAAGAGATGGACTTGATACACTCTATTATGTTGGTGATGAAATATTGCGCAATCCTGAAGACAAAGAACTTGATTCTACTTTAAAAGCATGGCAAAAACCGGAGCCGGACAGCATTAGCTATTTCCAGGTATATAAAGACTCTACTTATACATTCCCCATCACCAACTATCAAAGCAGTTTGCTTGAATCAAGAGTGGCTGGAAATAATGGTCAGGTAACGGAAGTGAGAAGAGAAGGGGATGATAAATTTCTTTACAAGCTGCGTGTAGATTCTGTTGCTTTAAGAAAGAGAAATGTAAATGCAAGGCCCACAGCGTATGCAAAAAAGCTTTTGGATGAACAAAGAACTATATCCGGTAAAGCAATACAGGTAAATCAACAACCGTCTGATACAAGCAAGCCTAAAGAAAATATTTTCCAGGATGAGTTTGAGGAAGAGCGTAAAAAAGACAGCGCCAATAATAATGCGAATCTTCAGCCTGTAACACAAATGCCGCCAAAGCCCACAACGTTGCAGAAATCTTCTTTGTTCAATTACCGGTATAAATTCAGCGCAGATTATTTATTGGCGGGTATTACCAATAACATTCTTGTTAACCGATACCAGCCCTTTGGCGGTGCCAACCAGCCTGGGCCTATTCAGTTGAACAATGGACAGGATATTAACTGGTCGTTCAGAGTGGGTGTGAGTGATTTGTTTGAAGACATAAAATTCATTGGTGGTTTTCGTTTTGGAACAAGCTTGAGTGATAAAGATTTCTTCTTATCATTCCAGAATTACAAAGGGAAAATTGATTGGGGGCTTACTTATTACAGAAGTAACATCAAAAACTATTATGGATTCTTTGGTGACCCCAACTTAGGCTCCGGCACTAAGGGAGCTTACGAAAATATGGTATACACCAATTTATACCAGGTGAATGTTGGTTTGCCAATCAATGAGGTAAAAAGCGTTCGCGCAACGATTGGTTACAGAACAGATCGCGGTTCTATAAGACCCTATGATGTTTTTTCCGGAAGTCCTGATACCATCGGCTTACACTTCCCGGATTCAACTGCATCAACCATTCTTGCGCACATTGAATATGTGCATGATAACACTATCAATCCAACGCAGAATATCTGGAATGGCTTAAGGTGGAAAGTTTATTTTGATGTAACCTATCCAACAAAACAATCTTCAGCAAATGCCAAAACAACATACAACTTAGGTTTTGATGCGAGGCACTATTTAAAGATTTACCGCAACTTTATCTGGGCTGTTAGAGCTGCTGGTGATGCGTCTTTTGGGGACTCTAAAATTATTTATTACCTCGGTGGGGCTGATGGATGGATAAGCCCGAAATTCATTCAGCAAAATACGGTGGACCCTGCCCGCGCTGCCAAGTATGGATGGCAGTCACTTGAATTAAACATGCGCGGATTTCAGCAGAACATAGCACATGGTAATAATGCGGTGGTTGTAAACAGTGAGTTGCGTTTACCTATATTCACCACATTCTTTAATAAACCGGTAAACAATGCATTCCTGCGAAATTTCCAGGTAGTTCAGTTTGTAGATTTAGGTACTGCATGGGAAGGTAGTCTTAAAAATATTGAAAGGCCGACGCAAATTTACGCGGCAGACGATCCTAATAATCCTGTGCAGGTACGTATTCGCGCAGGTGGCATTGGACCGCTGGCGGGTGGTTATGGTTTTGGTGCAAGAAGTACGATTCTTGGATATTTTTTGAAAGTGGATGCAGCATGGCAGATGAACGGCATCTTCAGGGGTAAGCCCATCTGGTACTTTGCTTTAGGACTTGATTTTTAAATAGTACGCACATCTAATATTTTTTAGCCTCACTTTTTCGTGGGGCTTTTTTTTTGAATGATCTGTTAGCCAGGATAGGCAAACATTAATTATAACTTTAAGTAAATCTTCATCTGGCAATAAATGAAGTAGTTATCATTTATAACGTAAAGTGTGTAAAATTGAGGAACTATTTCTACACTTTACTTTCATTTAATACTAATGTATCCACTACTTCATAAACCATATCACGTGTAAAAGGTTTGCCCATAAAATGATCAACGCCTTCGTTTGATGCTTTTCGCCTGTCCGCAGAGGTGTCGTTAGCGGTAATCATAATAACTTTTATATGCGGGTAATACTTCTTGATGTAACTAATAAAATCAATGCCTAATCCATCCGGCAAATGGTTGTCAAGAAACACGGCTGAAAATTCCTCTTTCTTTAAAAGTAATTCTGTATCAGACAAAGTATTGACATAAGTCGTCCTGAAATTTTTTTGACGCAGTATACCACTTAAAAGGTAGCAAATATCAATTTCGTCATCAACAATTAGTATTTTCAGATCAGTGGGCAAAACAGCAGTTTTTATTAAGATTTTTTCCAATTCACATAGTTTATTATTACTCAGGGCATCTTTACTAAATATAAAAATGTGCCATAAAATAGCTGCAATCCTTTAACTTGTTTTCACTTTAAATTTGATAGTTCAAAGGCTTTAATTCAGGCATATTTCTTGAATAATAAGTAATGTTTTTGGGTAGTTCTATTTGCTTGCGTTGCGGCCCTCAGTTAATTTTATTTTTAATCCTTGCAGCAATTAACTGAATTGATAGATTGCCTGTTATAATACAGACAACTTAAATCATACAAATTATTTATGAAAAAAAGAGTACTGATTATTGACGACGATACAGACATGTGCATTTTGTTAAGCAGGTTGCTGACTAAAAATGGCTATGAAACAGAAACTGCTCATAGTGGTTTAAAAGGCATTGCTAAATGCAAAGAATCGTATTTTGATATTGTGCTTTGCGATTACCGTCTCGGTGATAAAGAAGGGAAAGATGTGTTGCTGGAGATTAAGCAGATAAACCCCGATACTATAGTACTCATAATAACAGGATATTCAGATATTAAAACTGCGGTTGAAGTAATCAAAATGGGTGCTTATGATTATATTACGAAACCTCTTATCCCTGATGAAGTATTGAATGTATTATCAACAGCATTGAAGCAGCCGCAGGATAGCGCAACGAAAGCTGGTAGCAGCGTAAGTAATGGCAGCGCTGTAAAAGTAAATACCGCTGGTACAAGTGCCGCCTTAAGCGGTGAATATATGGTTGGTGCATCTGCCAATACAGAAGAATTATATAACCAGATTGATTTGGTGGCACCTACCAACTATAGCATCATTCTTTATGGAGAAAGTGGAACCGGTAAGGAGGTTATTGCTAAAACAATTCACGACAGAAGCAACAGGCGTAATAGACCTTTTATAGCAATGGACTGCGGCACACTGTCAAAAGAGCTTGCCGGAAGTGAATTGTTTGGTCACGTTAAAGGCGCTTTTACCGGGGCATTAAATGATAAGGAAGGCCATTTTGAACTTGCTAACGGAGGCACGCTGTTTCTTGATGAAGTATCTAATCTTTCTTATGAAATACAGGCATCATTGCTGCGTGTTATACAGGAAAGAAAGTTTAAAAGAGTAGGGGGCAATAAAGAAATGGGTCTTGATGTACGTGTAATTGTTGCGTCAAATGAAAATCTCCAGGATGCGTACAAAAGCGGCAAATTCAGAGAAGATTTATATCACAGGTTTAATGAGTTCTCCATCAATCTTCCACCATTAAGAAACAGGAAGGAAGATATACCCTTGTTTGCAAATTATTTTCTTGAAAAAACAAACCAGGAAACAGGCAAACAGCTTGAGGGATTTGAAGATGATGTAATGCATGCCTTTTTAAATTATACATGGCCGGGTAATTTAAGAGAGTTTAGAAACGTGGTGCGCCGTGCAGTATTGCTTACAACATCTGGAAAAATAACCGCGGCAACGTTACCATGGGAAATAAAGAATGCTCTTGCAGGCAATACCGGTGCAGAAGTTAACCAGGGCGCAATATCTCAAACAGCAACTACATCTTCTCCTGTAAAAGAACGTGATCTTAAGAATGCTGCTGCCAAAGCAGAATATGATACTATCATGAATTTATTAAAGGAAGTAAACTTTAATAAAAAGAGAGCTGCTGAAATTTTAAAGATCGACAGGAAGACCTTGTATAACAAGATCAAAAATTACGAAGAGACAAGAGAGCTTAATTAGCGTATAGCATAGCTTTTAGCAAAGGCCATCGATTAACTATCGATGGCCTTTTTAATTTAGCCTAAGGCACATTTATTTTTATGGATGAGGTGTTCCATCCATATACTTCAATTACTTTTTTGGCTGAAATATTTTCGGGATATTCTATTGTTACTTTTTTAAACTCACCCGGTAATATGCTGATGTAGTTATCGGAAAAGAACGTTGGTAATATTCTTTCGCCATTCGTACTGTTTAGCAAAGCAATCCTGTTAAAGAAGGCCACCGGTGCGTTATCGGCATTGGTAAGTGTAACTTCTATTTTTCCCTGTCCAACGCTTTGGGCCTTCACTGTCAAAGAAGCCTGCTTCATTTTATTGAGTGCGGTGTAATTACCATCTTCACCGGGTAGCCAGTAAAAATTTTCACTTGCGATAGTTTTATCAGGCCTCAATAATTTCAATGATACAAAAGAGCCTCCGGGGCTTTTTAGTTTTCGTAAAAAGCCGGCAACGGAAAGATATTTTTTTACGGATGACGGACCAATTTCATTAAAGACCATCGTGTTTAATGAGTCTTTGCCGGTAAGCACATCATAAGTTTTTATTTCCATCATTAAATCACGCTGAGTGGTAAAGCCGTTGTTTACAATCATCACAGAGCTATCGGCAGGACTCATCATAATATGCAAAGGTTCGCTGCCTTTGTGCAAACCATAAAGACAGGCGTTTACATCAAGATAATAGTCATACATCTGGCCGCGTAATGCTGTCCATGGGTTTTGTGTTTTCCAGATAATAAAGCCCGTATACCAATCCCAGATGTGTGATGAAAAGCCTTCTGCCAGTGCACGGTATTGATCATAATTGATAAGCTGTGCCTTCATAGCAAAGTCTTTAACATCAGAGGGCTCACCATAGGCATTAATGTATTGGTTGTAGCCGATATATTTATGATATTCCCAAACAGAGTCTGTCTCTCCATGAAACTTTGGTGCAATAAGATTTTCTTTCGGAATAAATTTTTCCAGCGTTGTAAAATCTCCTACACCAACAGAACCAACTTCTGAGTTATACGGAAACGTCCTATGCTCCCAAAAAGATTTAATATTTTGTATGCCATACGGACCATCGCCATTGCCACCTAAAAAATTATAAGACATGCTATCGCTGTTAGAATAATCGAACAGGTGTCTTGTGCCATCCAGCATTGGCAACAAAGAATCTTTAAGAGGTAACAGAATGTCTTCTGGCGGAGTTATTTCATTGCCGCCACACCAGAAGGCTAAAGAAGGATGGTTGCGTATCATTTTAATTTGATCAGCCATGGCGGTAAGTACCAGTGAATGGTTGTCTGGATACTTTCTTCTTGTCCATTGATCTTCTTTTTTCTGAGGATCTGTCCATCTGCCATTGCAATCGCCACTAAACCAGAAATCCTGGAATACAAGCAAGCCATATTTGTCGCAGGCTTTATAAAATTCTGGCCTTTCGGTAATAGCGCCGCCCCATATACGGATAAGGTTAAGGTTCATATCCCGGTGAAAGCGTATCTCCGCATCATAACGTTCATCACTAAAACGAAGCATTCCATCAGAGATAATCCAGTTGCCTCCTTTAATAAAAATCTTCTGCCCGTTAACCAATGCCTGCATGCTACGGGTATGCTCGTTCCAGACATTATCAATTTGACGAATACCAAAACTTAATGCTTCCTTATCCAGTACTTTGTTGTCATCTGAAATAAATTCGATCGTTGTGTTGTATAAGTATTGTTCGCCATAGCCGTTGGGCCACCAAAGCTGTGGATTTTGAAGTGTAAAATCAGGAAGCTTAACAACTGCTGTTGCCCCGGGCTTTATCGTTGCATGTACATGAATAACCTGATTGCTGAGCTTGTACTGCAACATTCCTGAAACTGAAGTTTTACCAGGATTGTCAATCTCCGCCGTTAATTTAATTGTAGCCGGTGCTTGCTCTGCGCCCGGCAATCTTGTACCGGGCACCAATGTTACGATGTGAGGGTTTTGAAGATTGATGCGTTGGGTCTTTTCAATAAACACTTTGTCCCATATACCGGTATTGCGATCGCGTATAGGTTGAATCCAATCCCATCCGGCAGCATATTGATTAGTGAGGCCTTTGGCAATGGTTCCATCACCACCCTGGCCACCATTAGGATTGCCTGGGAAGTCTGGAGGATAAACCAATACAGCAAGCCTGTTATTTCCGTTTGCATTGATATAAGATGTGATGTTGTATTGCTGCCTTAAATGCATACCCTCATGTGTTGCCTTATTTAATTTGTGGCCATTTAAAAACACTTCACATTTATAATTTACACCACGCAACTGAAGCCATGCTTCTTCGCCCACACGCACTGATTCTTTAAAATCTTTTACAAACCAGTAAGTATAATAATCATTACCTGTAAAATAGATGTCTTTAATCTTTTCATTGTTCATGCCGTAGAAAGGATCGGGAATTTTTTTGTTGTTGAGTAAGGTTGTAAGTACTGTGCCGGGCACGGTGGCTGACATCCAGTTATTTAATGAGAAGGACGGGACAGATAAAGCTTCTCCTTTTTCTTTTACATCAGTAATATTGGCACACAGCCAGCCACTGTTTAATTCATAACGTTGCTGTGCTTTTAGTGTGATGCACAAAAGCATTGCGAAAAATAAACTCTTAATATGTGTAGTAGTCGTCATACACTCTGTCGATATAAAGTATCAGCGACTGGTTTGGTTGAGCAGAATGCAATGGATTATTTTATTGCATCGTCATTTTTACAATAAAGATAAACCAGTATAATGCCCTGGGCTTGTTGCAATTTGTCTTTATTCAGCAAGATGAAACATGCCCCAATGATACTCCTTGATTTATAATGAACTTATTATGACAGGGGCAAAAGAAGCAGAAGCAGTTACAGGTTGAAAAATAAAAATGCAATTCAGGTTAACAACCTTACATCTCAATGGCGCGAAAATAAAAAAAGAAGGCATTCACCTTCTTTCTTTATTGTTACTATGTTTTTACTGAGCATCCCACCAAACCCTGTCTGTTAATACAGCTTTTTGTTGAGGCTGAGGATTGGAGATGGTTTCTATCTGCGGATATAATAATCTCCTGGGAATCTCAGATAAACCATTCTGCACTTTTTTTAACGGGGGATAACCGGTTCTTCTCCAGTCGACCCAGTTTTCAGGATTTAAAAAATTGGCAATACTTTTCTCTTCTATAATTCGTTGCATTGCGGTTGATGCCGTTAACGTACCGCGTGAAGTAAGGTAGTCTTTTGCTTCTGCGCTGTTTATATCAATACCAAGTTTTGTCATATGTGTTTTAATAGCATCCTGATAAATAGGCTCTGCTGCGGCCGCGCCTGATTTTATAAAAGTTGCTTCTGCTTTTATAAACAATGCCTCTGTATAATTAACAAGATAGTTTGCAGAGGAGGCTGCTCCGTAAAAACCTGCAACAATGGAATACTGTGTGAGATCTCCGGCGGGTGAAGGAAGCCCTATAGAACGTCCTGTAAACAATCCTGTTGATGTTGAAGGCGCTACTATTTTTTGTAGTCTTGGATCTTTACGGGCTTTTAAACTATCCACAAGTTGAGAAGATAATACAAGTGTAGAACCAGGCAGAAAGGTGAGGTACCACGGATTTTCATTACCAGCACTTCCCTCATAACTAAACTTTAGATCATCATCATTAGAAGCCATTGCTTTGTCAAGCACTCCAAGCGCAAGGGTTGCCTGTTCTGCTGCAGTATGCCCGGGCGCTTTCGTCAGATGGATATAATACCTTGCCTTTAGTGTGTAAGCAAGTTTTTTCCATTTGGTAATATCTCCGCCGTAAAACAAATCATCATCACCCGGTAATTTTTTGCTGTCCTGGTCAAGTTCTGAAAGGCCTTCATCGAGCAGGCTTTGTATAGATTTATAAATATCTTCCTGCGTATCATAAGTTGCGGTTAAATCTCCGGTGCCTTTCAATGCTTCCGAATAAGGAATATCACCCCAAAAATCAGTACCCACGCCAAGACATAATGCTGTTAAAATTTTGCTTATCGCTTTATAAGCAATATTGCCTGTTACATCTGCTTTTGTTGAAATAATATCAAGGTTAACCAGGCATCGTGCATATAAATTGCTCCAGTCATCATTGGTTTGTGCATTGGTTAGTAAATAAGTGCCCTCATTGGGTATGGGCTGATTAAGCGCCACTATCTGCGTATAATGCTGCGCAAGTATAGCTGCAAAACCTGCATGAAGATTATGAGAGATTGATAGTTCCACAGGGCTTAATATCAGCGCTTCCTGTACATCTGTTGGCCTGTTGGGATCCTGGTTAACATCAATAAATTTTTTACATCCGCTGGTAAAAAATGCAGCAAATGAAACTATGAGGAATATGATTTTTTTCATAATGATTTTTTTAAATAAATACGCTTTAAAAACTTACTTTAAGTGAAAGGTTTATAGACCTGGAAGTAGGAGTAGAAAACGAATAAATACCCTGTGATCCGCTTGATGAACCAAATGAACTTACTTCAGGATCTGCACCGGTAAAATGTGGACTGTATATCCAAAGATTTCTACCGGTTACACTTAAAGATGCAGCCTTAAAAGGCGTGTTCTTTAATAACTCCCTGCTAAAATCATAACTGAATGTTACGTTCCTGAGCTTTATGTAGGTACCGTCTTGTATTACGGCTTCGGTAATGCTGTTAAGCCTTCTGAAGTAATCTTCTGCCTGTACTTTTATATCATTGGGCTTGCCATCTGATTGCTTAACTCCTGGCACTATCCTGTCTTCCCTGTTTTCTGTTGCCTTAGGTGTGCCATAGAAATAGCCATAACCATCTACATTATTTTCTATATCGCCACCTTTCTTCATATCAAAGAAAAAGCTAAGACTGAATTGGCCGTAGCGTAATGTATTGTTCACACCCGCTAACCAGTCTGGCAGTATGTTTCCAATTACACCATCATCACCTCTAACCGGAAGGCCACTGTCATCAATAAGCATTTGCCCTTTTTCATTGCGGGCAAAGGTTGAGCCCCATTTAACGCCATAAGGCATGCCTTTGATAATTTGAGTGAAGCCATTGCCTAACTGGTTAATACCGTAAGTATCGCTTATTTCAATTACTTTGTTGTTGATTTTTGTAAAGTTGAAAGAGATGTCCCAGTTAAATCTTGCAGAACGTACGGGTGTTGCATTCAATAAAATTTCTACTCCTTTATTCTGAAGTTTTGCAGAGTTAACATTAGTGTATGCATAACCACTTGAGGGGGCAATTGATACGCCTGGTATAATTCCATCTACTGTTTTCTTATTAAAATAAGAAGCTTCTATTCCAATCCTGTTTTGAAACAGTTTTGCTTCAAAGCCTAATTCATATTCGTTGATACGTTCGTTTTTAAGTGTGGGGTTACCAAGTGTCTGGCTTATTAAGAAGCCTGATTGCCCCTGGTATGGGAAGGTAATAGTTCCTATTGTTGCAGGCTCATAAGGTGTTGCAAGTGCATATGGGCCAACTGCGTCATTACCTACGGTAGCATATGAAACACGAAGCTTTGCAAGGTTAATTGTCTTGCGCATTGTTGCCGGAAGCAGTTCTGAAAACACGAAGCTGGTGGCAGCAGAACCATATGGATAGAAGCTATTGTCTTTTGCAAGAACAGAACTACCGTCATACCTGCCTGTTAATGACAGATTGATGAATCTTTTGTAGTCTATATTGGCCTGTGCATAAAAGCCCACTTTTCTTTGGAGGTAATGTGTTTCTTTATAAGAAATGGTTGATGCATTGTTTATGTTTTGGTAATCTTCTATGCTTGTACCCAAACCTTGCCCTATGTGATATTGTGAATAGGTAGAAAGAATATTATTACCTAATAAAAGATTGATATTAAAGTCTCCAAATTCTTTGCTGGCATTAATAATGAAATCATGGTTGTATTGCCTGAAGTTTACATTCTGGTCAAGTATTTTTCCGGTTGTTGCTAATGTAGAGCTTGGTGCTTCTACGTATTTGTCCTGCTCAGAAAAAATATCCGCTCCAATTCTTTCTGTAAAGGTTAACCATTTTAATGGAGTGTAATTGAAAGTAGCCACAGGAATAAACCTGTTAACAACTCCGTTGCTATGAATATGATCAAGCACCCAGTATGGATTATTTCTTGAAAAACGGTAAACGCGTTGGGTTCCATCTTCATTAAGATAAGGCAACGGATTCCATGTAATTGGGGCCGTTAATATTGTCCATAAAGGACTTTCAAGGCCATAACCTTCCGGTACCCTGTTGTTCCTGGAGTTGGTATAATTGAACTGAAAAGTACTGGTAAAATTATTAGTTATCTTGTTGGTATATTTAAGGAAGATGCCATGTCTTTTATAATCTGAGGTAGGCACAATACCTTTCTGATCGAGATAAGAGTAAGACATAAAGTAGCTGGATGAGTTGCCGCCTCCATTTACACTTACGCTATTGTTGGTAGTAATACCTGTTCTGAAAAATAGTTTGGCCTGGTCGTATAGCTTAACCTTCTCTCCATTTACCTTCAATGTATCCACCATTGGGCCCCATACTGCACTTGTCTTTTGATCTTCTCCGTTAAAGAATACTCCTCTGTCACCCTGGCCGTATTTTTTCTGTATTTCAGGTAATAAAGGATGCTCAAAAGAAAGATCAGAGGAAAAAGACAATACGGGTTTTTTCTCCATGCTGCCATTTTTAGTGGTAATCATAACCACACCTCTTGCACCTGAGGAGCCATAAAGTGCTGTTGCTGCGGCACCTTTAAGTATATTCACGCTTTCTATAACCTCCGGATTAATATCAGTAAGCCTGTTTGAACCGGCACCGCTGGGAGCACCGGAAATGTTTCCTGTCTCATCATTATTGATGGGAACACCATCAACAACTATTAAGGCCTGGTTATCACCTGTACCAAAGATGGAGGTGATTCCGCGTATTACAATTCGGGATGAAGCGCCTGGAGCGCCTGATGAACTGGTAATCTGCACGCCTGAAACTTTGCCTGCGAGGCCATTGATAACATTGGATTCTTTGGTCTTTAATAATTCATCGCCTTTTACTTCCTGTGTACTATAAGTAAGATTTCTTTTTTCGCGTTTTACGCCAAGGGCTGTAACAACCACTTCTTCCAGTTGCTTGCTGGATTTTGATAGTACAATCTCGATGCTTTGTTGCCCGTTTATTTCTACTTCCTTATCAGCATAACCCAAAGCAGAAATCAGGAGTGTGCCTTTCCCTGTTGATTGAATAGAGAATGTTCCATCATCTTTGGAAACAATGCCAACATTTTTGTTTTTTAACTTTATCGAAGCACCTGAGACGGGGTTGCCGTTTTCTTCAACTACTTTTCCGTGTAGTGTGTTGTTTGATTGAGCGGTAACAAGCTGGCATATAAAAAATGATGCGTAGGCCAGCACGATCCGCATGAATGCTTTTCGCATAGCAGATAGTTTAGTTTTATTTGGTTATTTAATTAGTCAGCTTTTTAAGGGGTAAGCTGAAATGGCAATAGACATCAATTCCGGTACGTTAACAGTTATCGGAATTATCGAAGTGATCGGGTATTTAATCTTTAAAGATTGTTTAATTTATCCCCCAAACTTATTTAACCTGGAGCAGAAGCTCTTTATTCTATTTAGCTACTATTTTACCATTATTAACATAAATATTTTGTTTTACCATTAAGTAATGTTAATTAATGAATAATATAATTATACATGATCATTAGGATTGATAAACTGCTATTATCTTATAATAGCATATAATACTTGATTTCTTTAGTAGCGTTTATTAGGAGTAGTCGATTTATCAGTGAATAACAGGATCTGATGCACCAGTAAATGTACCTGGTTATGCCAGTAGTAATATTGTCTATAACAGGCTGCTGAAAAATGAACTTAAGTAGAAAGAAACTTTGATTTCTTTGATTGACAGCTAATCAATTTTTCTGGAATATTCCCGCAGGTATTCTCTTGGTGATTTTTGAATTACTTTTCTAAAGACACGGTTAAAAGTTACGGCGTTGCTGAAACCTGTGTCATAAGCTACAGATGCAATATTGTCGAAGTTGCCGTTAAGCATTATTTTGCAAGCTTCATTCACTCTTATCTCATTAATAAAAGTAACATACGTTTTGCCTGTATGTTTTTTAAAATACCTGCAGAACGCATGAGGTGTAAGGTGAGCAATGGATGCAATTTTTTTTAAGGACACGTTTTCGGTATAATGCTCCATTGTGTATTGATAAATATCATTCATGCGAAGCCCTTCTGTATCGGTAATTTCTTTTTCAGTTGAAATATTGGCGAGAGGCATAAGCGTTTTAATGCCCGCGAGTAATTGAATAAACTCAATGAAAGCCGCCACACGTAATCCATTGCGGGCGTCTTTTACTTTAAGCATTGCCTGTGCAACGGCTTTGTTTGCATCTGCCGGTATCATATAGCCAAAGGACATTGAATCGACGAATTTCTTCAGGCTCTTCATTTCAGGCAACCCAAGCAAAGGCATAAACCAGCCTTGTGGATTAAAGAAAACGGTCAACGCTTCTACATTCTTTTTCCTTCTCTTATCAAAATAAGCGGGATCGCTTTTAAAAATATGTGACTGGTTGGCGCCTATTATATAGATATCGCCTGATTTAAACTGCTGCATATAGTTGCCTGCGATCAAGGTGCCTTCTCCCTTAATTACCCACGTTATCTGTGTCTCATTATGGCGGTGGAGATGATTATAAAAGTGAGGAAGTGTTTCTTCTACCACAGCTACAGAATGCTCTTTGGCAACAGGCAAAGTAAATTGCAATACTTTCATTTTACTAATATTGCGTTATTGGAGGTTATTTTATGCAATTATAGGCAATATTGGTAAATAAATCAGCAAATGAGGTAATGCCTCTTTACCAATGTGCAAATATCTTTGAAAAAAAACTTTATGAACGTACAATGGACGGGTGTGTATCCTGCACTTACTACAAATCTTACAAAAGAAGAGGCATTGGATATAAAGGGTTTCAGCAACAATGTAATTGCACAGCTTGATGCTGGCGTAGATGGCATTGTTCTTGGCGGCAGCCTTGGCGAGGCAAGTGTACTAACACTGGAAGAAAAAGAAGAGCTGGTAAAGGTTGCGGTTGATTTATCTGAAGGTAAAGTACCCGTTATTTTAAATATTGCAGAGAGCTCAACCGCAGAAGCAGTAAAGCTTGCAAAACTTGCACCAACATGGGGCGCAAGCGGCCTCATGTTACTTCCGCCGATGCGTTATAAGGCAGACGACAGGGAAACTGTTGTATTTTTTAAAACTGTTGCAGCTTCCACTGAACTGCCAATCATGTTATATAACAACCCTGTTGATTATAAGATTGAGATCACTTTAAACATGTTTGAAGAATTGGCTGAAAGTGAAAACATAAAAGCCGTAAAAGAATCAACAAGGGACATCACTAATGTAACCAGGATGATAAACCGCTTTGGAGATCGCTTTAAAATTTTATGTGGTGTGGATACCATTGCCGTAGAAGAATTGTTGCTTGGCGCAGATGGATGGGTTGCCGGACTGGTTTGCGCTTTCCCTAAAGAAACGGTGGCAATTTACCGTTTGGTTAAGGCAGGAAGAATACAGGAAGCAATTGAAATTTACCGCTGGTTTATGCCTTTGCTTGAACTTGATATTCATCCAAAGCTGGTGCAATACATTAAGCTGGCAGGTTCTTATACAGGATTAACCTCGGAGTATGTGCGTGCACCAAGGTTAACCATCACAGGTGAAGAAAGAACACGTATTACAGGTATTATCGAACATGCTATGGCTAACCGTCCGCAGCTTCCTGATTACCTCTCTATCAAGACGCAGAACAAAGTTGCAGTACCTTCGTTGTAAAAGCTTACCAATGACAGACACATTAACAACAGCTAATCCTGTAACTGAAATTGATGTTGTGATGCAACAATCACAGCAGTCGTTTAATGAATATAAATTACTGACAGGGAAAGAAAGGGCATCATTTCTTGAAGAAATTGCAGCAGCAATAGAATCTCAAAGAGAGCAACTGGTACAGGTTGCCAACGAAGAAACCAATCTCCCTCTTGCAAGATTGAATGGCGAATTAACGCGTACAACCAATCAGCTAAAATTATTTGCTGAATTAATAAAAGAAGGCAGTTGGGTAGAAGCAGCTATTGA